>Ga0105107_10000645_pt1 | contig 22219 bp, 19 predicted proteins | sample PPLLaktember2015_6_FD_79335 | JGI IMG/M metagenome (GOLD analysis project Ga0105107, IMG submission 79335) | Freshwater sediment microbial communities from Prairie Pothole Lake near Jamestown, North Dakota, USA - PPLs Lake P8 Core (1) Depth... | ecosystem: Environmental > Aquatic > Freshwater >... | reverse complement strand
TATGTCCTGCCGGCGCAGAGCGCGCTCGGCGATTTTGTGATCGCCTCCGAAACGACCGGATTCTACTTTGATGAGGAGGCCTCGGCCCTGGCCTTGAACCTCGGGCGGTGGGACACGAGCAACGAAGCCGAATACGGGCGCATCCCGCTTCGCAACATCAAGCCGGCTTCGGTCATCAACCTGCCGGTCCTCGTCGAGCTGCCGGCGGCGGGGCTCTGGGCCGCGCTCCTCGAGGCGGACCTGACCGATTATGCCGGGATGTACCTGGGCGGCGTCGCCGGGGTCCCGAACGCCCTGACGGTCAGACTGTCCGTTCCACCCGGGAGGCCGTTCGATCATCCCGTCGTCGGCAAGACGCCCAAGTCCACGCCGTGGCGCGTCATCATGGTCGGCCCCGACCCGGCCCGCTTCATCGAGGCGAACTATCTCATCCTGAACCTGAGCAAACCGTGCGCCTTCGCCGACACGTCCTGGATCAGGCCCGGACGGGCGGCCTGGGACTGGTGGTCGGGGAGCTACGCCACGGGCGTCCCGTTCAAACCGGGCATGAACACGGCGACGATGAAGCACTACATCGATTTCGCCGCGCGGCACAAGCTCGAATACATGCTCGTCGACGCCGGCTGGGCGCCCCTGCGCGAGGACGGGCGGATCGAGGACATCCTGCGCTACAAGCCCGAGGTCGACATCCCGGCGATCATCTCCTACGGCAAATCGAAGGGGGTCGAAACGCTCCTCTGGGTCGAGTGGCGGGCCCTCGAGCGGGTCATGGACGAGGCCATGGCCCTCTACGAGAAGTGGGGCGCGGCCGGGATCAAGGTCGACTACATGAACCGCGACGACCAGGAGATGGTCAACTATTACGAGAAGGTCGTGCGCAAGGCGGCCGAGCACCGCCTGACCGTCGATTTCCACGGGGCGTATAAGCCCACGGGTCTGCGCCGGACCTACCCGAACCTCCTGACGCGGGAGGGCGTCATGGGCCTCGAGTACAGCAAGTGGAGCAGCTCCATCACGCCGGAGTACGACGTCACGATCCCTTTCACGCGGATGCTCACGGGACCGATGGACTTCACGCCCGGGGCGTTCCGGAACGCCGCCAAGGGGCAGTTCGAGCCCCGGGACATCGCGCCCATGTCGCAGGGGACGCGGGCCCACCAGCTGGCCATGTACGTCGTCTACGAGAGCCCGCTCGTCATGGTCTCCGACTATCCGGAAGCCTATGAGGGACAGCCGGGGCTCGAGTTCATCGAAGCCGTACCGACCGTATGGGACCTGACCAAGGTCCTCGGCGGGAAGCCCGGCGCGTTCATCGTGATCGCCCGGCGTCACGGGGACACGTGGTATATCGGGGCCATGACCAATTGGGACGCCCGCGACCTCGACCTGCCGCTCGACTTCCTCGGCGCGGGAGAACACGAGGCCGCGATCTTCGCCGACGGGGCGGATGCCGCCACGGTCGCGACAAGCCTCGACATCGCCGAGAAGACGGTCACGGCCGGCGACACGCTGACCCTGAAGCTCGCCCCGGGCGGCGGCGCCGCGATCATCATTAAATGAAGGGGATCGGAAGGGAGATCATGATGCGAAAGAGACGGTTGGCAGTTCCCGGTTTGACAGCGATCATCGCCCTCGCCGGCTGGCTCAGCCTGCCCGGCTTCCTCATCGCCGGCGGCGCGCAACAGGAAGGCTGCACGGTCATCGGGGCGGGCCGCCTGGCCACCGCCGACGGCTCCGTCATCACCTCCCATTCCGACTGCTGCAGCGAATGCCGCATCCAGGTCATCCCCGGCCGGTCCTTCCCGAAGGGCGCCTTCGCCCCCGTCCACTGGGGCATGGTCTATTTCGGCGCCGACGACGACCGCCATGCCCTGCCCCTGGGGGATTTCGGCAAGGTCATCGGCCAGATCCCCCAGGCCGAGCGCACCTTCACCTATTTCCACACCGGCTATTCGCAGATGAACGAACGCCAGCTGGCCATCGGTGAGAGCACGTGCTCCCAGCGGGCCGAGCTCGACCTCGCTTGGATCGAAGGCCTGACCCGCCAGATCATGACGATCGAGCAGGCCCAGGTGTTCGCTCTCCAGCGCTGCGCGACCGCCCGCGAGGCCGTCCAGTTCATCGGCGGCCTGGTCGAGAAGTACGGCTTCCTGCCCTCGTGCGGCGGGTCCGAAGCCCTCTGCATCGCCGACCCGCGCGAGCTCTGGACGATGGAGATCTGCAGCGTCGGCCCCGAGTGGACCCCGGAGAGCGGCAAGCCGGGCGCCATCTGGGCGGCGCGCCGCGTCCCGGACGATCACGTGGTCGTCATCGCCAACTACTTCCGCATCCGGGAGATCGATCCCAAGAGCCCCGACGTCCTGGTCTCGCCGAACTACATGAAGGAAGCCGTCGACCGCGGCTGGTACGAACCGAAGAGCGGCCAGCCCTTCATCTGGCAGGAAGCCTACGCGCCGCCCGTACGGGAAGGCAACCTCAGCCGGATGTGGCTCATCACCAGCACCCTCGCGCCGACGCTCAAGGCCTGGCCGAAGCGGGGCCTCAACGACGCCGCCGGGCCGGGCACGCTCTACGCCCAGCCGTTCGAGGGCGCCGCGTTCTACCCCTACTCGTTCAAGCCGGAAAAGAAGATCACCGTCCAGGACGTCATCGCCTTCCAGCGCTCGGCCTTCGAGAACACCATCTACGACATGACCTGGGACCCGGCCTGGATGGTCCCGGCCGGGGGAGGCCGCTTCGAGAAGAGCCCGATGGCCACGCCCTTCATTTCCGGCGAGATGGAGAAGGTCCTGCGCATCCGCCATCACCGGACGATCGCGACGCAGGGCTACGGCATGGTCGCCCAGCTCCGGTCCTGGCTCCCGGACGCGGTCGGCGGCATCTACTGGTTCTACGTCGACAATCCCTCCGTCAGCCCCTATGTCCCGGTCTACGCCGGCGTCACAGAAGTTTCCCCGCTCTACAAGACCTACGACTATCGCGAGTTCAGCGAGGACTCGGCCCGCTGGGCGGTGGACTTCGTCGAGAAGCTGATGCTCCTGCGCTGGCAGCCGGCGCTAAAGGACCTGCGGGCCGTGCGCGACCCCGTCGAGAGCGATTTCTTCGCCGGGCAGGCCGCCGTCGACGCCAAGGCCGCGGAGATGCTCAAGATCGACCCGGCCGGCGCGGCGAAATACCTGACCGACCTGACGATCTCGCGGATGGAGAAGCTCGTCGAGGTCTACCGCAAGCTCCGCAAGACCCTCCTCGCCAAGTACACCGGCGACGGCGTCTGAGCCGGCTCGATAGGCCGGCCCAGGCTCAAGCCGGGCCTGACGGCAGGCGCGACACAGGCGTCCGATTCGTCCGGCCCGTCCGCGCGGCCGTTCGGGGATTTCGCTTGACATCCCGACAAATAATAATATATTCTTATATAGGAATCATTCTTATCTTTATAGCAAACCATGAAACGAACCGCAGAAGAGATCAAGTTCCTGACGGCGAGATTCGAGTCCGTTCTCCGCGCGGCCGGCATCAAGGTCACGGCCCAGCGGCTCGAGATCTATCGCCACGTGGCCGCGACAGCCGCCCATCCCGACATCGAGGCCATCCACCGCGACGTCCTCAGGACGATGCCCCACGTCTCGCTCGACACCGTCTACCGGGCCTTGGCCCTCTTCACGGATCTCGGCCTGGTGTCCACGGTCCGGCCCCAAGGCCATCATCACGTCCGTTTCGACGCCAACGTCTCCCCGCATCATCATTTCATCTGCGTCCGGTGCCGCGCCGCGCTCGATTTCGAGGACCGGGAGTTCGACAACCTGCCCGTCCCCGAATCGGCGTCCGCCCTCGGGCGCGTCGAATCGCGCTACGTCGAGCTCCGGGGCCTCTGCGCCCCTTGCGCGGCGACCGGCGCTTCCCGCCCCGCCCGCGCGCCTCGCGCCGGCGCTCGAACGATCGGGACCGGGTCCCATCGCCGATAATCCAAAGATCCAAGGAGGGATCGACATGTCCGACCATAAGAAGACCCTGACGACGGGCTTCGGAATACCCGTCAACGACGACCTAAACTCGATGACCGCCGGGCCCAAGGGCCCCGTCCTCGTTCAGGACGTCCACCTCATCGAGAAGCTCGCCCATTTCGACCGCGAGCGCATCCCGGAGCGCGTCGTCCACGCCAAGGGCGCCGGCGCCCACGGCTATTTCGAGGTCACGCGCGACGTCTCCGCCTACACGCGGGCCAAGTTCCTCTCGAAGGTCGGCCAGAAGACCGAACTCTTCGCGCGCTTTTCCACCGTCGGCGGCGAAAAAGGCTCGGCCGATTCGGAGCGCGACCCCCGCGGCTTCGCCGTCAAGTTCTACACCGAAGAGGGCAATTACGACCTGGTCGGGAACAACACGCCCATCTTCTTCATCCGCGACCCGCTCAAGTTCCCCGACTTCATCCACACCCAGAAGCGCAACCCGGCGACCAACCTCAAGGACCCGGACATGTTCTGGGATTTCCTGTCCCTGACCCCGGAATCCGTCCACCAGGTGACGATCCTCTTCTCCGACCGCGGCACGCCCCGCTCCTACCGCCACATGAACGGCCACAGCAGCCACACCTACATGTGGTACAACGGCAAGGGCGAGCACGTCTGGGTCAAGTACCACTTCAAGACGATCCAGGGCATCCAGAACTTCGACGGCCCGGAGGCCGACCGGATGCGCGGCATCGACCCCGACGTCGCAACGCGCGACCTCCACGACGCCATCGTCAAGGGCCAGTTCCCCGCCTGGCGCGTCGAAGTCCAGATCATGACGCCGGAGCAGGCCAAGAAATACCGCTTCGACCCCTTCGATGTGACCAAGGTCTGGTTCCACAGCGACTTCCCGCCGATCGAGATCGGGCGGATGGTCCTCGACCGGAACCCAGAGAACTACTTCGCCGAGGTCGAGCAGGCGGCCTTCTCCCCCGGGAACTTCGTGCCCGGCATCGGCCCCTCCCCCGACAAGATGCTCCAGGGACGCCTGTTCAGCTATCCCGACACCCATCGGCACCGCCTCGGGCCCAACTTCCACCTGCTCCCCATCAACGCCCCCAAGGCCGCCCCTGAGACGAGCTATCAGAGGGATGGCGCCATGCGCGTCGACGGCAACGGCGCCGGTGGACCCAACTACTGGCCGAACAGCTTCGGAGGCCCGGCCCCCGACCCCGGCTACGCGGTCCCGTCCATCGATGTGACGGGCCTGGCGGCCCGGCACGCCTACACGCTCGGCGACATCGATTTCGAGCAGGCGGGCGCCCTCTACAGCCGGGTCATGACCGACATGGACCGCGAGCACCTCGTCGCGAACATCGTCGGCCACCTCAAGGGCGCGCAGAAGCGCATCCAGCTCCGGCAGACGGCGCTCTTCGCCAAAGCCCACGCGGAGTACGGCGAGCGCGTCGCCAAGGGACTCGGCCTCGACGTGAACGAGGTCAAGAAGCTGGCCGCGATGTCCCAGGACGACCGGGTCAAAGCCACGGCGGCCTGAGTCTGGCGGCGCCAAGCGTGGTCCCGATATCGCTAGGGAAAACGCCGCAGCGGGTGTAAAATAGGATTCCACCACGCGGAGGACGAAATGCCAGGAAGAGAGATCGTCATCACCAGTCTGGATCAGACGCGCCTCACGGCCGTCCTGAACTCGCCTGCGGTCCAGAGCGGGCCCGATCGGGAGCGCCTGGCCGAGCTCCGGGCGGAGATCGAACGGGCGGTCGTCGTGGAGCCCGGAGAGGTCCCCGCGGACGTCGTCACCATGAACTCGAAATTCCAGGTCCGCGACATGGCCACGGGCGAGGTCCACGAATACACGCTCGTCTATCCTCACCAGGCGGACATCACCAGGAGCCTGATCTCGGTGCTGGCACCGATCGGCACGGCCCTGCTCGGCTACCGCGCGGGCGACGTCGTCGAATGGAAGGTCCCGTCCGGGACCCGGGTGCTAAGGATCGAGGCGTTGCTCTACCAGCCGGAATCCTCCGGTCATCTCGACATCTGACGACGACGCCGGCCGGCTTCGGTTCCGCCGGGGCGGGCGGTGCCCCGAACCCGCTCTAGCCCTTGATCGCCTTGACCTTCTTGTATCCCGCGGGCAGGTCGTAGGTCCCGGCCGGCGCTTCCTTCTCCGTGCACTCGAGGAGCTCGGTCGTCGAAACCACATCGCTGCCCATCACGTTCATCGTGCCGGTCTGGCTCACGACGACGCCCTTGATCTTCTTCATCTCCTGGATGATCTTCTCGAAACCCGGCATGCTGGCCATCATGGCGTTGGTCGAAGTGAAATAGAGGCCGTAGTCGATCTTGAGATCCTCCGTGGCCCAGGATTCCGAGCTCATCTTGCCCATCATGCCCATGTTCATCTCGACGAGGTACTTGCGGCAGCTCCAGTCGCCGATCTTCTTGGTTTCGTCGGTCTCGGTGACCTTGGCCGACATGCCCTCGCCCATGCCCTTCATCATGTTCTTCATGAAGCCGGGCATCTTCTTCATGGCCTCGGCCTTTTCCGGATCATCGGCGGCGCCCGCCGCGGCCGCTTCCTCCATCATTTTGTCGAAATCGAGCGGCATCTCGGCGTACTGCTTCTTGGTGTGGTCGATCATGTAGAGCATTTTCTTGTCGCCGAGCAGGATCGAAGACGTGCCGCCCTCCTGGTCCATCCGGGCCACGTTCGGGCCGAGCCACGTGACCATGACGACGTCCTTGGCCGGCTGGGTTTGACCCATCATCTTGACCTCGCCGGTGTGGACCTTCTGCTTCATATAGAAGTCGGCCCGCGCCTGGGCCGCTCCGAAGACAAAGATAACGAGGGCCGACAAGGCCAAGACTTGGAGCGTGCGTGCTTTTTTCATGATCGCCTCTCGCTGGAAATGATAAATTCGGCGCTCCGCGCGCCTCTGCCGTCATTAATAGCATCACCGCCGCAGGGAGTCAAGGCAGCTCCGCAGAAAAATTCGGGACTGCGTGTTGTACCCGGTCTAGAATCTGTTGAAGTGAACCACCGATTCCCGGGGCCGCTTGGGGACATGGAGGCGCCCCTCCCCGTCCTTCCAGTAGCGGATGGAGTCGCTCGCGACCTCGGCCGCCGGGTCCTCGGCCGGATAGCCGAGCGCGAGGACCGAGTCGATGCGGTAGTGGTCGGGGATGCCCAGGATCGCCCGGAGCCTGTCCCGGTCAATCGACAGCAGCCAGCAGCTGCCGACGCCTTCCTCGAGGGCGGCCAGGATCATGTTCTCCATGGCCGCGCCGACGTCATACTCGAACATCTTCTCCCGGAGCTTCGAGTTGGCCAGCGTGACGATGTAAGCCGTGGGTTCCTCACCGGGACGGGGATCGCCGGCCGGGGCGATGTAGGCCGCCCACTTCAGACAGGGGAAAATCTCGTCCCTCGGACCGGCCCCGTCGACGAGCACGAACTCGAGGGGCTGGAGGTTGGCTGCGGACGGAGCCAGCCGGCCCGCGTCGACGAGCCGCTCGAGAAGCTCCCGCGGGACGCGTTCGGGCTTGAACCGGCGGATGGTCCGCCTCCCCGCGATCGTTTCATAGATCTTCTTGTCATCCTGACACATGGCATCCTCCTTCAAGATGGTCAAGATGGGGTCAAACCTACTTTTCGTCAGTCCATCCGACATTTTTGTCGGAAAGTAACGAAAAGTAGGTTTGACCCCTTCTTATTTTATCCGTGGCGGGCGCTTTGATCATGAACACTGCCGTCGAGACGAGCAGGAACAGCCCGGCGACCCGGTACATCCAACGGTAGCCGGCCATGTCGGAGACCCAGCCAAAGAAGGGCGACCCGAGACCCATGCCGACGTCGAAGAGCGAGTTGTACAGGCTGATGGCCAAACCCTTGTTCTCGCGGCCCAGGAAATCGATGATGTAGGTGCTGAGCGCCGGGAAGATCAACCCCTGCCCGAGGCCTCCGACGAACCCGCTGACCATGAGCAGCGGGAAGCTCCGCACCTGCGCGATCACGAACAGATTTCCGGCGATGATGAGCGCCGCCGGGAGAATGACCGTCTTCCGGCCGTACCGGTCCGAAAGATCGCCGAGCCGGAACCTGGTCAGGATCGCGGCCGCCGAGAAGACGAGGAAGAACGGCCCGATCCGGCTGATGCCCACCGAGTTGCCGAACACGGCGATGAAGTAGATCATGGCCCCGCGGATGGCCCCGTGGAAGACCGGGACCGAGGCGATGACCGCCGCGAGCGCCCAGGGCACGAACTTCAGGACCTTCATCCCTCCGGCCCCGCCCCCGCCGTCGGGCTTGACGATCTCGCGCGTGAGCAGGATGCAGCCCGCGGACGCCAAGAGAAAAAGGAGGCTGACGTTGTAGAGCCGTCCCGCTCCCCCGCCGTGCAGCAGCTCCTCGGCGAGCAGAGGGCCGAGGGCGTTGGCCACGAGGCCGGCGACCCCGATGACACCCATGGATTTGGCCAGCCGGTCGACCGGGGCGAGGTCGGAGCACATGGCGATCGTCGCCGTCATGCTGATCCCCCAGCCGAGCCCGGCCAGAGCGCGCAGCAGGAACGGCAGCCAGCCCGCGTCGGCGACGAAGTGGAAGAGAGGCACGGAGACGATGAGGATGAATAGGCCGAGGAGCGCGATGCGGCGGCCTCCGCGGACGTCGATCATGCGCCCGAAGAACGGCCGGATGGCGATGGCCACGACGCTGTGGACGCCCATGATAAGGCCGATCCGGCCCTGGCTCGAGCCGAATCCCTCCAGGACGACGGGCAGCAGGAAGAAGAGCGAGACCGACATGAACAGGAAGAAATAGCCGGCCAGGCCCAGCAGGAATTCCCTATTCCAGAACGACGGGCCGCGCACCGGGATCATGGGTCCGTTAGTATAGCAGAAAGCTGGCTGTTTTTTTCTGGGGGATCACAAGCTAATGGGGATTAGAAGGAGGGTGCTTGTTGCTTTGCACAGCCAGAGAAGCAAAGCGTTGAAGGCATTATAACAGAAAACGCGGGTTTGGCAAGCGTCAGCGGCCGCCCGGCTCCCGGGGGTCCGCCGGCCCGATCGAGGCCATGAGCCGCCGGGCCCGCGCCTCGAGCGCCTCCCAGTCCCCAGCTTCGACCGTTTTGGAGTCGACGAGGGCCGAGCCGATGCCGACCGCGCAGGCCCCGGCCGCGAGAAAATCGCGCGCGTTCTCGAGGGTGACTCCGCCTGTCGGCATGAGCCGGACCTGGGGCAGAGGCCCCCGCAGGTCGCGGAAGAACTGCGGCCCGAGCGACGTGGCCGGGAAGACCTTGACGATGTCCGCCCCGGCCCGCCAGGCCGCGACGATCTCGGTCGGCGTGAAGGCGCCGGGCGCGATGAGGACACCGGCCTCGCGGCAGGCCCGGATCGTGTCCATGTCCGTGACCGGCGAGACCACGAATTCGGCGCCGGCAGCGATGACGTCGGCGGCCGCCCGCGCGTCGAGGACGGTTCCCGCGCCGACGAGCACCCCCGGCCCCTTGGCCCGGACGAGCTCGCAGATGATATCGACCGCCCCGGGCACGGTCATGGTGATCTCGATCGCGGAGACGCCTCCCCGGCGGAGCGCGGCGGCCGTCCCGGCGATCCGGGCCGCGTCCTTCGTGCGGATGACCGCGACGACCCTGGCCTGCAGCAGGGCTTCGAGCACTTTGTCTTTCGTCATGCGCCCCTCCCCGCCCTCCGCTCGCGTCATCTCCGGACCCGGCCCGAACGGTCGCCTCTGGCCAGGGCCAGGATGTCCTCTTCCGTCGATAGGTTCCAGTCGCCCGGGATGGAGTGCTTGAGGGCGCCGGCGGCGACGGCGAACTCCAGGGCCTCGGCGTCCGCCGGAAAGGCCGCGAGCCCGTGGATGAGGCCGGCAGCAAAGGCGTCGCCCGCGCCGATACGGTCGACGATCGCACGGATCTCGTACCAAGGGCCGGCGATGAACCCCGTTCGGTCCCTCAGCACGGCCGACCAGCGGTTCCAGTCGGCGCTCCGGCTCTCGCGCAGCGTTATCGCAACGCGCTCGACGCCGGGGAACGCGGCCATGACTTCGGCCGTCAGTCGCTCAAAAGCCCCGATATCGAGCTTTCCCGATTCGACATCGCCGGCGGTGCCGATGCCGAGCGCCCTCTGGCAGTCCTCCTCGTTTCCGATGAGAAGGTCCGCGTGGGCCGCGATCCCGCGCATCACCTCGGGCGCCGGGCGGCCGTAGCGCCAAAGCTTGGCCCGGTAGTTGAGGTCGAGCGACACGGACAGGCCTTTCGCCTTCGCGGCCTCGACCGCCTCGAGCGTGAGCGCCGCGGCCGAAGCGCTGAGCGCCGGCGTGATGCCGGTCACGTGGAGCCGCTCCATCCCGTCGAGGGCCCGGGCCCAATCGATGTCCCCGGGCTTGGCCTCGGCGATGCCGGACCCCTCGCGGTCGTAGACGACCCGCGACGGCCGCTCGTTCGCCCCGGTCTCGGCGAAATAGATCCCGAGACGGCGCCCGCCCCTGACGACCTCGCCGGCATCGACGCCGTAGCGCCGGAGCTCACGCAGGGCCGCTTCGCCGGCCGGATTCGCCGGAACGACCGAGATCCAGCGCGACCGGTGCCCGAGAATGGCCAGGGACACGGCCACGTTGGCCTCGCCGCCGCCGAACGCCGCTCCGAGGCGCGGCGATTGGAACAGCAGCTCCTTCCCCGGCGGCGACAGCCGCAGCATGATCTCGCCGAACGTCGCGATACTGGCCATCCCGGATTCTCCTTCTGGGGGCTCCGTCGCCCCCGCCGTCATGGGGATAAACATAACACACATGGGTTGACTCCATAAAGGGACAGCCCGCTTCGGGGACAGTCCCCGGGAAGCTGCCGTTGACTTGGCGGGGCAACGGAGTAGAATACGCCCGACGTACGCGCGACAAACCCGGAGAAACCCATGGACAAGCTGAAGAACGCTCTCCGCATCTTCATCGGCTGCGCCATCATGGCCCTGGCCTACGCCCTCTTCCTCATCCCCCACCATTTCGTCCCCGGCGGGGTCTCGGGCATCGCCATCATCCTGAACTATTTCGCTAATCTCCCGGTCGGCGCGCTCATCATGGTCCTCAATGTCCCCATCTTCCTGCTCGGGCTGAAGACGATGGGCAAGAAGTACGTCATCAACAGCCTGGCCGGCATGATCGTCTCGTCCGTGCTCATCGACTTCTTCCACCAGGTCGTCAAGATCCCCTCGGCCACCGACAACCCCGTGCTGGCGTCGATCTATGGCGGCGTCATGCTCGGCGTCGGGCTCGGCATCGTCTTCCGCGGCCGGGCCTCGACCGGCGGCTCGGATATCGTCGGCATGGTCCTCAGCAAGTACACGGGGATGTCGCTCGGCTACGGCATCATGATCACCGATTTCCTGGTCATCTCGGCTTCGGGCTTCGCCATGCGCAGCCTCGAGGCCCCTCTTTACGGCTACCTCGTCCTGTTCCTCTCGACCAAGGTCATCGATATGATCCTCGAGGGCTGGAACTATTCGAAGCTGGTCATCATCACCTCCACGCGGACCGACGAGATCTCCGACTACATCCTCCACGGCCTCGACCGCAGCGGCACGGCCCTGCGCTCCCGGTCGCTCTACCTCAACCGCGAGGGCGAGCTCATCCTGACCGTCATCCACCGCAAGCAGCTCGCCGACCTGCGGTCATCGATCAAGAAGATCGATCCCGAAGCCTTCGTCATCATCAACGACACCTACGACGTCCTGGGCAGGGGCTTCAAGTCGCACCTCATCACCTGAGGCCCCTTTTTGCCTGGAAATGGAGTAAAATAGTCCCGGATTCCCCGCCGGAAAGGAGACCCCGCCGATGCGCCAGGAAACGGATACCGGACGACGGCCCGTTGCGATCGTCGTCCTCGTCGCCGCGCTCGCCCTCATGGCCGGCCAGGCCGCCGCTCAGGCCCGGGGGCCCGAGACCCTCGGCTTCACCAAGAGCTTCGCGGTCGAGATCACCAATCCCTCGCCGCTCGCTCTCGAGAGCCATGCCATCCTGATCGATGTCAACGACATCCGGGCCACGGTCGCGCCCGATTTCAACACCTACATGTACGCCTTCTTCGACAATGCCCGCGGCGAGTACGCCCTCGTCGTCTCGCAGGCCGACGACTTCGACAAGGACCGCTATCACGACGAGATCGTCATCGTCCGGACCCTGCCGCCGGCCTCGACGACGCGGCTCATCTGCTACTACACGCCCGAGCGCAGCTACCAGCTCATGCCGGCCCAGAAGGCGTTCGCCCGCGGCGCCTGGGAGACCGGCGAGGCCGGCTGGGAATCGAACCTGGCCGCCTACAAGCTCACCCGCGGCCGGATCGGCCTCTACGGCAAGGCCCAGGCCGGGCTCGTCCTGAGGGGATTCCCCGCCACGGAGGCCAAGGGCCAGGAGTGGGGCATGGAGATCCTCGACGCCGGCGGCTCGGCCGGCCTCGGCGGGCTGTCCCTCTGGGACGGCGCGACCCGCGTTCCCCTCTTCGGCTCGTCCGAGCCCCAGGCCAAGCTGACGGTCATCTCGCCCGGTCCCATCCGGGCCATCATCAAGGCCGAATATCCGGCTGTGAAGACCGCCGCAGGCGAGATCGCCCTGACGGTCTTCCACTCGGCCTTCGCCGACAACGTTTATTCCCGGCAGGACGTCGTCGTCACGGCCAAGCCTGGTTCGGCCGTCGTCATCGGCCCGGGCATCCAGAAGCTCCCCGGCGAGACCTGGTCGCTCGACAAGGCCGCGGGCACGCTCGCCGCGTGGGGCAAAGGCGCGGATAAAGCCGGCCAGATCGGCCTGGCCGCGATCTTCGCCCCGGCCGACCTCGCGGGCATGGACGACGCCGCCCTCGACCGGGCCGTCAGGCTCACCGCCCGGCCCGGCGGGAAGCTCACCTACTGGGTCGCCGGAGCCTGGGAGCGCGGCGTTTCGGCCCCGGAACCCGCGGACGCCAGGACCTGGGCCCGACGGGTCGCGGACCTGGCCGCCCGGCTCCTCGTCCCGGTGAAGGTCGATTTCAAGGTCCGCTAATGTACGACCCGGGCTTCCTGCCGATCTATCCGGCCTGGCTCAAGTATCTCGACCGGGCCCGCTCTTCAGGCGAGATCCCGCTCCGCCTGGCCGTCGAGCGTCAGGATGGGCTCGTCTCGGTGTTCGGGACAGTCGCCCCGGCCCGGGACGCCGAGCCCGAAGCGACCTACCGCATCATCGAGCGCGTCGTCAAGTTCCTGCTCTGGTCGCGCGGCGGCTGGCGCATCCACTTCCAGGGCCCGGCCGCGATCGGCCGCCGTCTCAAGGCCGATTACGCCGCGACGGGCGCGCGGGCCTTCGACGCCCGCACGATGGCCGGCATCTATGAACACCCGTTCGAGGTCGCCCTGCACAGCGCCGCGACCTTCCCCGAGGCCCGGGAGGCCACGCACTTCCCCGGGGGCTTCCTCGACGGCTTTCGCATCGGCTTCGACCTCGGCGCGAGCGACTACAAGGTCGCGGCCGTCGTCGACGGCGAGCCGGTCTGGAGCGAGGAGATCCCCTGGGCCCCGGGCGAGCAAGCCGACACGGACTATCATTACGAGCACATCCAGACGGGCCTGAAGAAGGCCGCCTCCCGCCTCCCCCGCGTCGATGCCATCGGCGGCTCCTCGGCCGGGGTCATCATCCGCCGGCAGATCCGGATCGCCTCGCTCTTCCGTTCGGTGCCCGCGGCGGACTTCGAGACCAAGGTCAAGGGTCTCTTCGACCGGCTGGCCGCGGCGTGGGGGGTCCCCTTCGAGGTCCTCAACGACGGCGAGGTCACCGCGCTCGCCGGCCGGCTGTCTCTCGGGGACACGGGCGTCCTCGGCGTCGCCATGGGCTCGAGCGAGGCGGCCGGATTCCTCGACAACGAGGGGCACATCCCCGGCTGGCTCGACGAGCTCGCCTTCGCCCCCGTCGATCTCAATCCCGAGGCCGTGGCGGACGAATGGTCCCGGGATCGCGGGGTCGGGGCCAACTACTTCTCGCAGCAGGCCGTCAACAGGCTGGCCCCGGCGGCAGGCCTGTCCTTCCCCGCGTCCATGAGGCTCCCCGAACGGCTCAAGGAAGTCCAGGCGCTCATGGCCCGGGGCAACATCCAGGCGAAGCGGGTCTTCGAGCAGATCGGCACCTATCTCGGCCATACCATCCCTTGGTACGAGGTCTTCTACGGCTTCAGGAACCTGCTCGTCCTCGGCCGGGTGATGTCCGGGCCGGGCGGGAAGATCATTGTCGACCGGGCCGCGTCCATCCTCGCCGCCGAGTTCCCGGCCACCGCGGCCCGGGTCCGCATCCATCTGCTCGACGAGAAGAGCCGCCGCGTGGGCCAGGCCGTCGCCGCCGCCAGCCTGCCCGAGATCACAGGAGTCCGCCCATGAAGTTTTTCAAGCCCGACGCCTCGGTGTTCATCCCCGACGGGATGTCCGTCGAGGACGCCTTCCGCCGCGTCACCCACCTCGGGATCGGCGCGCACCAGGACGACCTCGAGATCATGGCCTTCCACGGCATCCAGAAGTGCTTCACCAGCGCCGACCTCTGGTTCGGCGCCGTGACGTCGACCAACGGCGCCGGCTCACCGCGGGCCGGCGAGTACGCCATGTTCAGCGACGAGGAGATGGCCGCGCTCCGGCGCCGCGAGCAGGAGAAGGCCGCCATCCTCGGCAACTACGGCGCCCTGGTCCAGCTCAACTTCACGAGCGCCGAGGTCAAGGACGCCGGCACGGGGCGCCTGAGGGCCGATCTGGTCAAGATCCTCAAGGCCACCCGGCCGGAGGTCGTCTACACCCATAACCCGGCCGACAAGCACGACACCCACGCGGCCGTCGTGCTCACGGCGCTCGCCGCGATGCGCGAGCTCGAGCCCGCCGAGCGGCCGACGACCGTCTACGGCTGCGAGGTCTGGCGGGGCCTCGACTGGATGGACGACGAGGACAAGGTCCCCCTCGACGTCGGCCGCCGCGAGGCCCTATCCACGGGCCTCATCGGCGTCTTCGACTCCCAGGTCGAGGGCGGCAAGCGCTACGACCTGGCGACGTCCGGCCGGCGCCGGGCCAACGCCAGCTACTTCCAATCGCACGCCACCGACGAGGCCGAGCAGCTCTGGTTCGCCATGGACCTGACGCCGCTCGTCCGCGACGATCAGCTCGACCCCGGCCGCTACGTCCTCGGACACGTCGACAAGTTCCGGGCCAGCGTCGACGCGAAGATCAATAAATACTGGATCAAGGCGCGCTGAAAGAGGACCCTATGGAGATCATCATCCAGCCCGACGGCCTGCAGGCCAGCGAGCTCGCCGCCCGCATCATCGCCCGCACCGTCCGCCAGAAACCCCACGCCGTCCTCGGGATGGCCACCGGCAATACGCCGCTCCAGCTGTACCGGAACCTCGTACGCATGCACCGCGAGGAGGGGCTCGATTTCGCCGGGGTGACGAGTTTCAATCTCGACGAGTACGTCGGCGTCCCGCCGGCCCACCCGTCCTCGTTCCACAGCTACATGTGGGCCCACCTGTTCAGCCTCATCAACATGCCCCGGGAGCGCATCAACATCCCGGACGGCATAACCACCGACATCCCGGCGGCCTGCCGCAAGTACGAGCAGGCCATCCGCTCGGCCGGAGGGATCGACATCCAGGTCCTCGGCATCGGCACGAACGGCCACATCGGCTTCAACGAGCCCTCGTCCTCGCTCTCGTCGCGGACGCGCATCAAGACTCTGACCGAAGGGACGCGCCTCGACGCCGCGGCCGCGTTCGGCGGCCAGGAGGCCGTGCCGACCCACGTCCTGACCATGGGGCTGGGCACGATCATGGACAGCAAGATGTGCCTGCTCCTGGCCTTCGGCCGGAAAAAGGCCCGGGCCGTCGCGATGACGGTCGAGGGGCCCGTCACGGCCATGGTCCCCGGCTCGGTCCTCCAGATGCACCCGCGGGCCGTCCTCGTCCTCGACCATGAGGCGGCCTCCGAGCTGAAGATGGCCGACTACTACCTCTGGGTCGAGGAGCACAAACCGGATTGGCAGAAGTACTGAGTTTGTTGTAGACTGAGGGCGTTCCCGGCGGGCGTGTCCCCCACGCGCCCGAACGTTCGCGAAGGAGAGAGACTCATGATGACACCCATCAAGCAGATCCTCTGGGCCACCGATTTCTCCGCGGAGTCGAAGGAGGCGCTGGCCTACGCCGAGCACTTCTCCAAGACCTTCAAAGCCAAGATGACGGCGCTCCACGTCGTGCCGGATTTCGCGCCGGCCCTCTACGAGGCCTGGCCCGAGGCCGAGGCGCAACTCCTCGGGCAGATCGAAGCCAGCAAGACGAGCGCCAGGGCCATGCTCGACCACCTGTGCGAGACCCAGGGCGTCTGTCCGAACAAGGTCGTCATCGCCGAGGGCTCGGCGGCCAAGATCATTCTCCAGACCGCCAAGAAGGACGGGTCGGACCTCATCGTCATCGGTCGCCGGGGCGTCTCCGGGCATGAGCAGAACCTCCTCGGCAGCGTCACCCACCAGGTCCTGAGAGGGGCCCGCGTCCCCGTGCTCGTGACCAAGGGGACCGACGCTAAGGTCCGGCCGGTCCGGAAGATCCTCGTCCCGACCGACTTCTCGGCCGCCGAAGACCTCGAGCGCGACCACGCCTGGCGGCTGGCCAAATCGCTCGGCGCGAGCCTGACGTTCCTCTACGTGCTGGAGCTCTTCGGCCACGACTTCCGGCTGACGGACGAGATGTTCGAGGCGGTCCTCAAGAAGCTCCAGGCCCGCAAGAAACGGGAGCACAAGGCCGTCGAGATCTCGGAGGACGTGACCAAGGCCGTCCACAGCTGGGAAGGCATCGTCGACTACGCCGACAAGAAGGACTTCGACCTCATCGTCATGTCGACGACCGTACGGAAGCTCTCCCGCTTCTTCCTGGGCAGCACGACCGAGAAGGTCATCGCCCACAGCCGGCTGCCCGTCTATGCCATCCCCCGGGAGAAGTAAGGTCTGAAGAAAGAATACCGGCCCATGGCCCTGGGGTTCTGGGGCGTGGGCCTGCCGCTGCTGCTGTTCGGCGTCCTGTTCTGCGAGACCGCGGCCCAGCGGGTGACGGTCATCCTGCTCGCGGCCCTCTTCGGCCTCGTCGGGACGCTCATCGACCGGGCCGGACGGTAATCCATGAAGCTCGCCGCGGTCGACTGGCTGTTCATCGGCTGGTACCTCGCGCTGTCGATCGCGATCGGGCTCTACTACTCGAAGCGGGCCGGGCGGAGCATCTCCGAGTACTTCCTGAGCGGCCGGAGCCTGCCGTGGTGGCTGCTGGGGACGTCGATGGTGGCCACGTCGTTCTCCTCCGACACCCCTCTCGCCGTCACCGGCATCGTCGTCAAGGACGGCGTCGCGGGCAACTGGCTGTGGTGGAACTTCATGCTCGGCGGGGCGCTCACGGTCCTGTTCTTCGCCCATCTCTGGCGCCGGGCCGGGGTCATGACCGAGGTCGAGTTCATCGACATCCGCTATTCGGGGCGGCCGGCGAGGTTCCTGCGCGGCTTCAAGGCCCTCTACCTCGGCGTCCCAGTTTCGTGCATCACGTTCGGCTGGGTGACCCTGGCCATGGTCAAGATCATCCAGGCCGTTTTCGGCACGAGCGGCACCGCGGCGCTCGCGATCTGCCTCGGGCTGACGGTCTTCTATACGACGCTCAGCGGCCTGTGGGGCGTCGTGGCCACCGACATGCTGCTCTTCGGCGTGGCCATGGCCGGCTCTATCATCCTGTCGGTCGTCTCCGTCGAGAAGGCCGGAGGGATCGGCGCGCTCGTCGAAGCGGTGAAGGCGGCCGGCGCCGGGACCGGCAAGGACTATCTGTCGGTGATCCCGCCGCTGGGGCAGGCCCTGCCGCTCGCGTTCTTCGTGGCCTTGTTCGTCCAGTGGTGGGCGGTCTATTACCCCGGCGCAGAGCCGGGCGGAGGCGGCTGGAGCGCCCAGCGGATGCTGGCGGCCAAGGACCCCCGGCACGCCGTCAAGGGGACGCTGTGGTTCACGGTCGCCAACTACGTCATCCGGCCCTGGCCCTGGATCCTGACGGCCCTCGCGGCAATCGTCGTCTTCCCGGGGCTCACGGGGGCTGCGCCTGGCGAGATGGAATCGGCCTACCCGCGGATGATCGCCTTCGTGCCCAAGGGGATCGCGGGCATCATCATCGCCTCCCTCTTCGCCGCCTTCATGTCGACGATCGAGTCGATCATCAACCTGTCGGGATCGTTCCTGCTCAACGATTTCTACCGGCCCTTCGTCAGGAAGCGCGCAAGCGAGAAGCACTACGTCGCGGTGTCGCGGGTCCTCGTGCTCGTCGTCTCCCTGCTCGGGGCGGGCTTCTCCTACGTCCTGGGCAGCGTCAAGATGGGCTGGCAGCTGGTCATGGAGCTCTCGGCGGGGATCGGCCTCGTCCTGCTGCTGCGCTGGTACTGGTGGCGGGTCAACGCCTGGTCGGAGATCGCCGCCCTGAGCGCGTCGGCGGCGACCGCGATCTTCCTCAAGATCGCGCCCGACAACGCGCTCGCGCGGTGGCTCGGGTCGGCGCTCGAGAGAGCCGGGTTCCAGGTGGACGCGTGGGGCGTCGGCATCCTGCTCATCGTGGCGGTGACGACCGGCGCCTGGATCGCGGCGACGTTCCTGACGAAGCCCGACGACGAGGCCAAGCTTCTCGCGTTCTACCGGAAAGTCCGGCCGGGAGGGGCCTGGGGGCCGATCGCCCGGTTGAACGGCCAGAGATACAGACTCCAGGCAGCGCCGTTTGCCGGGTGGGCGCTGGCCGTGGTCATGACCGTCAGTCTTCTCTTCGGGATCGGCAAGCTCATCTTCTTGGATTGGGCGGGCGGCGCGGCGTACATCGCGGCCGGAGCGGCGGCGGCGTTCGCCCTTTCGAGGATCATCGCCCGGATCGATTGGGAGGGCCAATGAAAAAAACGACGCTGTTCCTGGTTGTGGTGTGCGTGGGGTGCTCCGCGGGCATCGGGCTGACCGGCTGCGGCAAGCCGCAGCAAGGTCGGGGCGGCGGGGAGGCCGCGCAGGCGGCGGCTGCGGAGGCCGGGGCCGAAGCTGTCCCGATGTTCGGCTACCCCATCGCTGGCGAGCCTTGGTATTTTGTCAATTTCCCTGTTTCGGCGCCAATCCCGGCCGGTTTGGAAGAAGCCGCCTGGAGCGTGGACCGCGTTTCGGTCGACGGGAAGCGGGCCCGGGATTTCCTCGTCTTCCAGGGGGGCCGCGAAATCGACAGGCACGCGGTCAAGGCGGCCGGCGGCAAGCTCGAATTCATGGTCAAAGCCCGCCATGTCTGGCGCCCCGGGGCCGCGGCGGAAATGAAGGTTGAGCTCGTCGAGCCGAAATCGGGAGACATCCAGGTCCTCGCCGCGTCGGGAACGGCCCCGGACGGGACGGGATACTGGGACCCGGCCTGGAAGAGCTACATGTCGCTCGTGGTGTCAGAGGACCACGGTTTCGCGCGGACGGGCTACCCCGTGCACGCCACGATCGGGGTCCTCGCCGATTACCTGCGCTCGCCGGACGAGATCCGAGTCGTGAGGGCGGACGGGAAGGGTCCGGATATCCACTATCGGGAGGTCCCGAGCCAGGTCTACGACGTCGTCACCTGGAACGACCCGGAGATCCTGTCCGTCGAGGAGAAGGACGCGGAGACGGGCGAGAAGGTCGTCCGCTATCACCCGACGACGTCTTTCGGCGTCGCGTTCCTGGCGGACGTCGAGGCCGGGAAGAAGGCGACCTACCTCGTCTTCTACAACAACCCGGGAGCGGCCAAGCCCGCCTACGCGACCGGCTTGGCGGTGACCAAAGGCAAGGGCCTCGGCCGGACGGTCGAGAACGGCTTCTACCGGATCGTCCTCCACGAGGTGAGCGGCGTCGTGCATGAGATCGTCGAGAAGACGACCGGGATCCTGCTCGAACACAAGCTCGAGACGAACGGGGCCATCCACTGGAACCCGGACGTCTACGCGCCGCCGCACGCGTGGTACCACAGCTCCGATTGGACCGATCCGGAGGCGACGGAGGTCAGCGGCCCCGTCTTCTATTCGCTCAACCTCAAGGGACGGCTGCCGCAGCCGGAGGGCATCGACATCGGCATCCGCTATCACTTTTACGCCGGGTCGCCGGTGGTCATGGTCGAGTCGATCACGACGGCCCGCAAAGACATCACCGTCATGGCCCTGCGCAACGCCGAGGTCGTGTTCAACAAGGCCGTCTTCACCAAGGCGGCGTTCAAAGCGGGCCGGAAGACGGAGATCCTGGATCTCGCGACGTCGAAGATGCACCCGGACCACGCGGCCGTGCTCCGGCCGGACACGCCGTGGGTCAGCTTCTTCGACGAGGGACGGGGCGTCGGTTTCGCGGCGCTCTATCTCGACTTGTCGACGCCCAATCTCAACGGCGGGCTGGCCTCGCTCGAGCAGCCCTTCCTCTACATCCAGAACGGTCCCTGGTACTACGTGTCGCGGGGCTTCGTCTATTCGTTCGCCACCAACAACCAGACGCGGATGCTGCCGGTCAAGGCCGGGAGCGTCTATTACGACCGCAACGCCTGGATCGCCTTCCCGTATCCGAAGGCGGAGGGGATCGGCGCCTTCCTCGACGCGAAGTACAACTCGTTGAAGTTCCCGCTGGCCGTGATGGAAGACATCGAGACCTATCGGGAAAGCCCGGAAGGCTGGGTCGTGCCTATCCTGACCGAGCCCTTCGAGGAGGGCGTCAGAGGCGCCAAGGGCGGCCAGGAACGCCGGAAATAAGAAAGGGTCAAACCTACTTATCGTTACTTTCCGACAAAAATGTCGGTTTGCCGGCAAAATACTAACGATAAGTAGGTTTGACCCCTTCTTGTTGACAATTCGGGAGTAAACGTCTCTAATTGTGATGAGGTTTTTTATGCGCTCACCAGTTCGTAAATCCTTTCGGATCGTCCTCCAAGCCGCTCTTTTCGCGGCTGCCGCGCTTGCGCTCGCCGCGGCCCTCCCGGCTCAGGAGATCGAGCAGGTCGTGGAGGCCAAGACCCTTCTCGCCCGCGACGCCGTGCGCCCCGGGGAGACGTTCAAGGCGGCCCTCGTCCTCAAGGTCCAAGCCGGCTATCACATCAACGACAACGCCCCTCTCGACGAGTTTCTGATCCCGACCGACGTCGTCATCCCCGGCCATCCGGATTTCGAGGTCGTCGAGATCAGCTATCCGAGGGGCCGGCGGGCCCGCTTTTCCTATTCCGAGGCCGAGCTCACGGTCTACGACGGCGAGGTCGTGCTCGGCGTGCTCTTCAAGGCCAAGGAGGGGCTGGCCGCCGGGCCGCGCACCCTCAAGGGCGCCCTGACGTACCAGGCCTGCAACGACGAATCGTGCCTGCCGCCGCTGGAGCTCAATTTCGAGATCGCGGTTCCCGTGTCGGTCACGGGGCCCTGCGCCGACACGAACCCGGAGGTCTTCAGCAAGATCCGCTTCAAGAGCCTCAAGAAATAGCGGGCCGGATCGCATCGCCATGACAGATGTGACGAAAGCGACGGACTTCCGCAGGATTCCCTCCCTCGATTCCCTGCTCGCCGAGGCCGCCCTCGCTCCGCTCGTCGAACGGTTCGGCCGCGACGCCGTCGTGTCCTCCGCCCGAGCCGCCCTCGACGATGTCCGGACCGAGATCGCAGCCTCGGCGTCCGGCCCGGAGGACGCCCGCGCCAAGGAGCCAGATTTATCGACCCGAGCCCTCGTCGAAAGGCTCCGCGCCCGCCTCGAGAGAAGATTCGCCCCTTCCCTCGCCGCGGCGGTCAACGCCACCGGCGTCATCATGCACTCGGGGCTCGGCCGGGCAGTCCTCTCCCCCGCCGCCGGCGACTCCATCGCCTCCGTCGCGTCGGGTTACTCGACCCTCGCCCTGGACCTCGAAGCGGGCAAGCGCGTCCCGCGGGACCGCCACGTCGAGGGCCTCCTCCGCGAGCTCACCGGCGCCGAGGCGGCGACCGTCGTCAACAACAACGCCGCGGCCACCGTCCTCATCCTTAACACGCTCGCCCGGGGCAAAGAGGTCGTCGTCTCCCGGGGCCAGCTCGTCGAGATCGGCGGCTCCTTCCGCATGCCCGACGTCATGGCCACGAGCGGCGCCGTCCTGCGCGAGGTTGGCACGACGAACAAGACCCATCTCCGCGACTACGAGGCCGCCGTCACCGAGTCGACAGGGGCCATCCTGCGCGTCCACCACAGCAACTATCGGATCGTC
>Ga0105107_10000643_pt1 | contig 22265 bp, 20 predicted proteins | sample PPLLaktember2015_6_FD_79335 | JGI IMG/M metagenome (GOLD analysis project Ga0105107, IMG submission 79335) | Freshwater sediment microbial communities from Prairie Pothole Lake near Jamestown, North Dakota, USA - PPLs Lake P8 Core (1) Depth... | ecosystem: Environmental > Aquatic > Freshwater >... | reverse complement strand
CGCTGCAAATCACCGTGTGGGCACCGCTCCGCGCCGCGCGTTTGGCGGCAAGAATCTTGGTCAGCATGCCGCCAGTGCCTACGCTGCTGCCTACCCCGCCCGCCATGCGTTCGAGTTCGGGGTCGCCGGCGTGCGCATTGGCGACCAGCGTCGCGGTCGGATCGCGGCGAGGGTCGGCGGTATACAGCCCCGGCTGGTCGGTGAGGATGATCAGGCAGTCCGCTTCGATCAGATTGGTCACCAGCGCGCCCAGCGTGTCGTTGTCGCCGAGGCGGATCTCGTCGGTGGCGACCGTATCGTTTTCGTTGATGATCGGCACCACGCGCAGTTCAAGCAGCGTGCGCAGGGTGGTGCGCGCATTCAGGTAGCGGGTGCGGTCGGCCAGATCCTCGTGGGTGAGCAGCACCTGCGCGGCATGCAGACCATGGGTACGGAAAATCGATTCGTACGCCTGCACCAGGCCCATCTGCCCCACCGCAGCGGCGGCCTGCAACTCGTTGACCGCTTTCGGACGCTTCTTCCAGCCCAGCCGCGCAATCCCTTCGGCAATCGCGCCGGAGGATACCAGCACCACTTCCTTGCCCTGCGCCGTCAGCGCCGCGATCTGCTCGGCCCAGCGCGACAGCGCGTCGTGATCGAGCCCGCGCCCTTCGGCGGTGACCAGGCTGGAGCCGACCTTGACGACGATGCGCCGGGCGTGCCTCACCACGGAGTGCATCAGCGTGCCGCGCGCCGCAGATTCTGCACGGCCTCCTTGGCGTCCCTGACGTTGATGCCGTCAGGGCAGAAATGATCCTCGAACAGGGCTTTGTGATACGACAGCAGCGAGCGGAACTTGATGTCCTCCCACTGGGCGTTGCGCGCTTTCGACCAGGTGCCGTCGGGGTGGCCATAGGCATACAGGCGGCGCTCGCCGGTTTCGCAGCGCATGCCCTCGAACGACACGTTCCTCGCCCCGCCCGCCGCTTCGATCACCACGGTGTAGCGGACTACCTTGTCCTCGTCGACGCTGATCGAGACGGTATCGACAAAGTGCCGGTGGCGCGCGGCCGACGATACGTTGAACTCGACGAGGTTTTCCGCCGTGGGCGTCGGCGGCAACTGGGCCGACAGTTCCACCCAGGGTTTGTCGGCTTCGAACTCGATATCGAAATCACCCCATTCGGCATACGCAGTCAGGGGCAGCATCAGCAGCAAGGCAGGCAGGATTTTCATCCCGCCATTTTATGGGTTCGGGTGTGGGATGTCTGCAGGAATTATCTCAACGAAGCCTGGGCTACAATCGAATCACTTCATGGGCCCTGCGAAGCTTCGACATGTTGCCTGCCTCCCTCAAACGCTACGCCTGGCTCTCCATCGCGGCGGCCCTTGCCACCATCCTGCTCAAGGGCTGGGCCTGGTGGATCACCGGCTCGGTCGGCATGCTCTCCGACGCACTCGAATCCTTCGTCAACCTGGCGGGCGCCATGATGGCCCTGGCCATGCTGTCGCTGGCGGCGATGCCTGCGGATGAAAATCATGCGCACGGGCACGGCAAGGCGGAATATTTTTCCAGCGCATTCGAAGGCTTCCTCATCCTCATCGCCGCGATCGGCATCGGCTACGCCGCCATCGAGCGGCTGCTCAATCCGCAGCCGCTCGACGCGGTTGGCATCGGGCTGGCGGTGTCGGTGGCCGCCTCGATCATCAACCTCGCCACCTCGCGCATCCTCATGGGGGTGGGAAAAAAATACAAATCCATCACCCTGGAAGCTGACGCCCACCACCTCCTCACCGACGTCTGGACCTCCGCGGGGGTCATTGCGGGGGTTGCACTGGTGTGGCTGACCGGCTGGCTCTGGCTCGATCCGGTGATCGCCCTGCTGGTGGCGATGAACATCGTGTGGACCGGATGGCAGTTGCTGCAGCGCTCCGCCGCGGGCCTGATGGATGTTTCCATCCCGGAGGAGGAACGCATGGCAATCGAAGCAATACTGGATGGCTACCGCCAGCAGGGGCTGCAATTCCATGCGCTGCGCACGCGCCAGGCCGGCACCCGCGCCTTCATCACCGTCCATCTCCTGGTGCCTGGCGTCTGGACCATCAAGCAGGGGCATGACTGGTCGGAACGCATCGAAGCCGACATCCGCCAGGCCGTGTCCTACGCCCACATCACCACCCATCTTGAACCGAAGGAAGACCCCGCCTCCCTGGCGGACCAGGAGCTGGATCGTCTGGCGGATTGAGCCTCAGTTGCTCGTACAACTGCCTTCGACGGCACTTCGGAATAAACACCACATGGTATTTGCACTCCCACTTCGAGTGGCCTAGGCTTTTATATTTATCCGTTGTGAAATCGCCTTTCGTGTGCTCGGCGGCTCACGTTTCAGACACCTCCCCGGTAGAGCCGGGGGGCTCCCTTGGTAGGCCAGGAGAAGGTTATGGAGAAAAAAGACGTCTTTAGCGGACTTTCGGAAAGGGAGCTTCACACGTTGTCGGAGATGTCGACGCAGGTGCGGCTGAAATCCGGGACGGTGCTCTTTTCGGAAGGCGATGTCGGGGACGCGGTCTATATCATCGAGACCGGTAACATTTCCATTTCCCTCGAAAAGTCCGGAAGCCAAGAAGAGATCGCCGTTCTGGGCTGCGGCGAATTTTTCGGAGAAATGGCAATCTTCAATAACGACATCCGAGGTGCGTCGGCAAAGGTCTTATCGGATGCCGTTCTATGGGTGGTGAAGAAAGACGATTTTATCCAACTGACCAGGGATCAACCTGAATTCGCCACCAAGCTGTCGCTGGTTTTGCAATCCCGGAAGATTGAGTTGTTTCTGAAGGAACAACTGGTATCCGCGGCAGGCGTCGGCTCGCATGATCTACGTGTCAGCATAAAAGGCGACCCCTCGTTGCGAGAGACGGCATTTACGCGCGAACGCTACGAGAGCGCCGTGGACAAAGTTCTCCCAAGCCTCGTCCTGAGCCTGCGCACGCTGCTTTTCGATACCAGCGTGTATCAGGTATTTATCGGGCTAAATAATGGCGAGGTGAGAACCTGTTCGGTGATCACGCCATTCATCGAAGAGGTTCACACTGCAAGCAAAATGGTGTCCGCCGCGTATATCGAGCGTCATTTCGCACCGATGTCCTATGACACAAAAACTGAATTCATCCGCGAGATGAATGAACACATACAGGCTGCGGCCGGGTTCAAGTCACTTCCGCATAGTTGGCATACCGTTATAGGCACGCTGCACACGAGTTGGAATCCCGTCCCACGAGAGAAGCTTGAGTCGGTTCTTGACCATCTGCTCGATATGAGAAAGATGCAAAATTTTTATCTCAGAAATCTCGGCCTCAGCGTTGCCCAGGACGCGGTGCGCATGCAATTCAACTGCGATGGAACTCACATCATCAGCACCAAGGAGTATCAGCGATTCCTTGAGGAGAACATCGACGCAGCGGCCTAAGCATGGCCGACAAGGCGTCCGCCAGGTCTGTACTGCCTTCGCATGAAAACATATCCTTCGTTCGCCCTCACGGAAGACGGGATTGGAGACGATGGTTCGAGGGATTATGGGTAGCCAGTTCCAACCCTTCCTCCCTGGTAAGTTCAAGCCCAGCCCATGAGTGACCCACAAATTTCTAGTGAACAATCTCGGTTTAAGACGAAATTGCGCGATAACAACAAACGTGATCGACGAGAGGCGGCAGCACAATGAAAATAAGGATTCTGGGATGTAGTGGCGGCATTGGCGGCGACCAGTACACGACGGCACTACTGTTGGACAACGATATTCTGATCGACGCTGGCACCGGTGTAGGACGGTTATCGATAGAGGCGTTGGCGCGTATTGATCACGTATTCATCACCCACTCCCATCTGGACCACATTGCCTCTATCCCGCTCATGGTGGATACCGTGGGCAGAATGCGCGACAAGCCATTAGTGTTGCACGCCACCGCGGCGACGCTCAGCATTTTGCGCGGGCATATCTTCAACTGGGAAATTTGGCCCGACTTTAGCCGCATTCCCAACCCAGTTGCGCCGTATATGCGGTATGAAACGATTGCGATCGGTAAACCCGTGCAGATAGGCGAACGCCGTATCACCGCGCTTCCCGCAAATCATGTTGTCCCCGCTGTGGGCTACCAACTGGACAACGGCGTAACCAGCCTGGTGTATACCGGCGACACAACCGCAAACGATGCGCTATGGGAAATCCTGAATGGCATCGATAATTTACGTTACCTGATCATCGAGACCGCCTTCTCAAACCAGGAGCGTGAGATCGCCGTCCTATCAAAACACTTGTGCCCCAGTATGCTTCAAGAGGAATTGCGCAAACTTAAGCGCCCGGTGGAAATCTACATAACGCATTTAAAACCCGGGGAGGACGCGCTCATCATGCGCGAGATCGAAGCCTGCATCGGCGAATATCAACCGCGCAGGCTGGTGAACGATCAAGTCTTTGAGTTTTAAAAGGGAGTCTTTTGCAGGCCCCCGAACGATGAGGCCCAATCCATGAAGCAAGACAGTAAACGGTCGGTCTTTATTTCCGCTTCGCTTCTTTGTGCACTAAGTGCGTCGGCGCAAACATCCAGTGTCGAAAACACTGATCCGCATTACACCGAGCTTGGTTTCTTCGACATCCATTTGTGCAATTGGCCGGACCGTCCGCCATTTTATATGGCGCTGTTTTCTTCTGCGCAATACCAAAACATCGCTGGCGTGCGCGTTTATTTGCCGGATGGGAAGCCAGCCGGCGAATTGGATATGACGCGCTATCTAACGATCACCCATCCCGGCAAACCGGAAAAGCGTGTTTTCATCGCGCATCTGCCGCTTTCCAATGAAGCCACCGATGGCTGGTTTAGTGCAACGGTAAAAACCCGGGATGGCCGGGAAATGTCGGCAAAGGACTATGTGGTGAATACCCTAATGCCCATTGTCCGCGAGGTAGCGCCTGCGGGAGGGCGGGAAGTGCTTCAGCCGCCCGCCGAACTCACCTGGTCAGCCGTGCCGGGAGCCACGCACTATCAAGTCACGCTGCGCGACGAATGGGACGACGACCGCGTGATCTTTACCTCGGCGCTTGTGACTGTGGCCAAGGTAACTCTGCCACCAGGGCTGCTCCGGCATGGCGGACGGTACGCCTGGGTGATTCATGCACGGGATAGCAACGGCGGGGTACTGCTTGGCGATTTCAACCACGGATCGCTGAGCGCGCCGCAGACATTCTCGGTAGCGCAGTGATCCGCTCAAGAAAGTGGTTTGCTCCTTCCCCTTGAAGGGAAGGGAGAGCTTGGCAGCGAGTGAATTTGTTTGGGTAAATTCATCCCGGATTGTCGGCGCCGTACTTGGATTTCGCCCTGGCTTCGTTTGCTTCGCGCAAGCGCCGACTGAGCGCGGCAAGCATGCCGATGCCCAGTTCCGGATAAGCCAGCAACATCCCTTGCAAGCGCTCCCGGCTCAGGCTCAGGGCTTCGGCCGTTTCCAGCACATGTGCGGTGGCGGAGCGCGGCAGGTCATCCAGCAAACCCATCTCGCCGAAGCAGTCACCCTGTCCCAGTTGCGCGACGTACTCGGTACTTTCAGGATCATCGTGCAAGGTAATGCCCACCTGGCCTGACAGCAAAATATACATGCGGTCGCTCAGGTCGCCTTTGTCGAATACGCGTTCCCCGGCCGCCCAACCGGCGGGCTCTAGTACAGGCGCGATGTGCCGAAGCTGGTCGGTACGCAACAGCGCGAAAAACGACACGCGTTTCAGCAACAGAATTCGATCAAACAGGGGTTGCACGGGTTGCTTCCTTTTCCATGGCAGCCGCGCATTGACGCAACCACTGTCCGCCTTGCCGACCGCACCATGAGATCAACTCATTGATATCGCGCGGCGCCTCGGGCGCCGGGTGTTCCCATCTCGCGCCGTCATGCTCGGCCTCGATCAAGGGCAGCAGCCATTCTACCAAGGCGTTGTTTTCAATGTGGCGCAGTGACTCCAGCGCCTGTGCCCGCAGCCGGCGGTCGCGACTGGCGAGCGCCGCGCTGATGGCCCGTGCCATCTGCGCTTCATCCAGCAACGCCAGGATATCCAACGCGAGCTCGATGTGCCGCTGCACTTCTTCGTTCAGCACCAAACATAGTAGATTCGCCACATCGGCTTGCTGCGCGATCGATACGGCTTGCAGCGCGACGGATTTCTTATCCCACGCGCGTTGCAAATGCCGTTGCGCGATCGCCAGCAATAATGCCTTGCGCTCTGCGAGCTCGCTTTGCGCCAAGCTACTTGCCAGTAGCGATTGCATACGGAAATGGGAAAAGTACGCGTCGAGCGCAGCGGTATATTCCGATTTGGTGGCGGGCATGAGCGCCGCCGCATGCTTTTCCGCCGCGCGCTGCACCGCGGCATCTTCATCCTGCAACGCACTCGCCAACAGGATGAGCCGCTCGCTGGCATCGCCGATTGCCCCGGCGGCGGCGATGGCCGCGGCGCGCACACCAGCATCGGGATGTTGCAGCAGCGTCCGCACCGTACCGCCCTGTGAGGACAATTGAAGCCCGCGTACCACCGAAAGCGCCGCGATGATTTCGCCCGGCATTTCTGCGCCTAGCATTGTATGCAATACGCGCTCGGCGTTTTCATGCAAGGCCGGGTCTGAGACGGCGAAACACGCCCGTGCGGCGGCGGCGCGGATGCGCGGGTTAGCGTGGACTAGCCATTCCTGAATGGCGCGCAAGGCATCCGCATCGCCGCGCTCTGCCAATACGGTCAAGGCGGTGGCCCGCAGGTGACGGTCCTCTGAACCGAGGCAGCGTCGCGCATATTCTCGCCAGCCGGGTGGGGCCAATTCGGCGATGCGTGGCAACAGGCGGTCTTGCACCGAAACCGGCCTGGCCGCCAACGTTTCCAGCAGGATTACGCCGGCTGTCTGCGGCGCTCCGCACAGCAGAAACTCGGCATACGCGAGGTAGTCATCGCCATCCTCGGTTTGCCGCAACAATTGTTTGAGTTCGCACACTACCCGCTCATCCAGGCGACCCGTTTCTTCCAACTCGCGGCTGGTCCCTGCGAATACCTGCCGCTGGATCAGCCGCGCAAGGCTATCGGCGTAAATACGATTCTTCGTGGTCTTGAGATAGATATACACGAACGACAGGAGCAATCCGAAAACGGCCAGTGATTCGTTCACCGATTCCTTGGGCACCCACATCAGCAATAGGCCGGAAGCCGCGAGACCCAGCGGCAGAATCAGGCCGATGCTCAATGCGCGCGCGCGGCCCTGCATATAGCCCGGCAGCGCATTGTAGAAAAGATCGGCGGCAGGGTTGCGGAACGCCGGCATCATGCCGGTGTAGTTGAAGCGCGCGATAACGGCGGGAACGAAGCTTGCGCTCAAGCTGAGTAACGCGAAGCTCGCCGCTGTGCTCCAAGGGAAAATCAGGCTGACCATTTTGAGGCCGAACCGGCGCAGCAATCGATTTGTGGCCAGAATTTGCAACAGCAGTACCACGAAGTTCGTGAAGGCGAAAAACCAGCCGAAGAAGGCCGCCAGATCGCGCTCATCGCGAAAATGGCGGGTAAGAATGGTACTCACCAGATAATCCTGAACCGAAATCAGTACGATCGCCACAAACAAACCCAGCCCGGCGATTTGCAACAAGCTCGAGCGCCGCGCGAATTCAAGTCCCTCGCGAATATGGGCAAAGGGTTTGGCATGCTTCTTAAGCGGTTTAGCCTTGGCGCGGGGCCGCTGTTCGCCCCGGTGGTAAGTGGCAATCAGCGAAAACGACACCACCAAGGTCAATGCCCAAACCAAGGCCATGTGTTCGGTGGGTAGCCGCGAACTGAGCAGGCCGAGCGCCACCCCGCCGGCTACGCCGCCCAGGCGCGAGGCCGCGTTGATGAGGGGAAACAGGCGCTTTGATTGCGATATATCCAAAAATCCGGAGGCGTACAAATTGAAATGCACAACCAGAATTTCGGACACCACACCGTAGCCGAGAAAATACACCGCGAAGGCAATTTTTCCGTCACCGCTCTGCATGGCGCCCCAGGTAGCCACCAGAAAAATCCCGGTCAGGGCAACGACATACTTGAACATGCGCGCCGGATGCACGCGATCGGTAAACTCTGCGTAGGCTGCGCTGAAAACCACCAGCAAAACACTGGTCAGAAAAAACATGTGGGGGAGATATTCGACGCCGAAACGCTTGAACAACAGCGCGTCGCTTGAGCTGCGTCCGATTGCCATGCCCAATCCCACCGCGAGATAAAGCACCGACAAGTAAGCAACCATCCGCCCCTCTCCGGGACGGATCAACAGCCAATGGGCTAGGCGGCGAGCAAACACACCAGCGTCCCGTGACAAGCCGGTCTAGCTGGGCAGCAAGAAATCAATCAAATCACCGAAGAAAACCGCGCAAGGTTTCATTGCGATGACGAAGGTCGGAAGCCAGTTGCCCAGCCACCGCCAATTGGAAACCCAATGCGATCGGCGCAACGGATTTGGACAGGAAGTTATAGCCGGTGCGCGGCAGGATGCCCACCTTGACCGGTCCATGCGCCACGCAACTGGCGGCTGCAGGAAGGTGATCCACCAACGAGAGCAAGCCAAACATCTCGCCTGGTTTGAGCGTTTTCAACTCTTCCAGCACGCCACTCAGCGGTTCGTAGTGCATTACCTTGATCTCGCCTTCCACCAGGAGATACAAGACCTTGCCGAGCTTGCCCTCTTCTACTAGCACTTGCTCGGCCGGAAACTCTTCAATATAGATGGCGCGCGCAAGCGCGTCGAGATCGTGTTCCGCCAGGTGTTTGAACATCGATTGGCACTTGAGGAAACTCTTTAGCAGCATATGTTCACGCCTCCACGCCAGACAGTTTTTGCAACATCGTTTTCAGCCAACCTTGCCGGGCGCCGTCGTCATCGCTACGCAGCAAGGTGTCGCTGCCTTGAAAAGCAAGCTGGTGTTCGCCAATCTGTTCCAGAATCTGATTCGAGGCGCGCAAGCGCTCAGTCATCAGGTCCACGAATTCCTGTGTAAGCGCACTGACGAAATCCGGATGCTGTGCCTGTGCGGCGATAAAATCAGCGTGTTTTAATGACAGCACGACCGCGGGCGTATCGGTGATCACACCGGAGGTGGAGATGTTATCGCCGGTAAACAAGGACACCTCGCCTACCCATTTGCCCTTTCCGAGACGACCGAGCAAAAGCGACTGCTTCCCTTCCTTCAATTCAACGCGTAATTCGCCGGACAAGATGAGATGGAAGGCATCCACCGGCGACGCATCCTCAATCAACTCGTATCCGGCGGGAAGCTCGCAAAGTTGCGCCAACTGCAGCAGCAGTGCCACGTTGTCTCGTCCCAAGCGATGCGCGAGGCTTGGGAATTCTTTTTCAAAGTGGGCGGTATCCATATTCCATTTATAGCGCTCCAACGCGTCGTCGCAGATGCAGCATGCGAGCTTGTGAAAGGGAAATTGCACCAAAGCTTTTCAAAATAATCATAGCACCCATGTCTCCGGAAATCGGTCACGAGGCACCGGAATGCCCACTTCACGATTCTTTGTCCTGACTGTGGCAACGCAGCAAGTCGGTAAGCACAGCCAAGGTCTGGGGAAGCATGCAGGTAAAGCGCACGAAAATACAGTTGTCGACTTTGCCAGCGTAAGCGACAACTTTTCCATAGAGGCATGTCGTCTGATCGATAAAATTGTCGTGGACTAGATAGATCGCGATATTCGTGAGGGGGGGCACCGTTCGGGCCGTAACGATTTCTGCCCCTTTTGCAGACAGTTTAGTAAGTCTGCCCGCGAATTTTTCTTCGCTAATAGACTTTTCGTCGACGATGGCGCAGTCGACAGTCACCACGTGACGCAAAGACAGGAGCGCATCCGTATAGCGGGGGAGGAAAGAATTATATGCCCCGGCTATGCCGCCTGCTTCAAAAACGGTAACCGGCTCCGCGAGGCCTTTCGGGCGCACGATAATTTGTCCATCTATTCTGACTATCGCCCCCGTATGCGATAAAGTCGCTTCGGATATCAGTATCTGATTTCCACAACAATAGGACTCGATGCGCGCGGCCAGATTGACATGTTTTCCCACCACACTGTACTTCGACCGCGTTTCGGAACCAATATTTCCTACAATGGCCTCTCCGGTGTGAATGCCGATTCCCATGGAGAGTTCCGGCAAGCCATGCGTTTGGTTATACGCATTAACGGACTCCATCGCCCGCTGCATCTCAACCGCACAGCCGACGGCGCGCTGCGCATGATCCGGCTGTTCGCTTGGCGCCCCGAAAAACGCCAGCATTCCATCGCCCAGAATTTCATCGACGATACCGTGGTGATCAGCAATAATCTTGGTCATTGCGCCGAGAAAATTGTTAAGCATATGCACGATTTGAGCGGGCGTGAACGGGCCCTCCGAAATCAAAGTAAATCCTCTCAAATCGGCTACCAGAACTGTCACCGTGCGGAGTTCGCCGCCAAACTCAAGCGCTTCAGGTGATGCCAGCAGCTTATCGACGACTTCGTTCGCGACATAGCGCCCAAAGACGTTGCGAATGAGCGCGTTGCGTGCCTCCAATTGGCAAGCGAGCATTTTTACTTCATCCGATGCGCGCTTGAGCGCGAGTTGTGTTCGTACACGCGCCGGCACCACTGCGAAATCAAGCGGTTTCATGATGTAATCGTTGGCGCCCAATTCAAGGGCGCCAACGATATCGGCGGATTCACCCCTCGCCGTGACCATAATGACGGGCAATTCGGTCATCGAATAAGTCGTCCGTATCAGCTTGAGGACAGCTATGCCATCAATGACCGGCATTTCGATATCGAGCAGCACCAGGTCGAACGTCTGCTCCAGCAACTTATTGAGCGCACTTTGCCCGTCTTCGGCAACGACCACCTCGTAACCGCGCTGAGTCAAGCGACGCGCCAGAATGTCCCGGTTCATCTCGATGTCGTCGACGACCAGCAGGGTTCCGGTCTCGGATTTCATGGCTTGGCCGCGGTTTGCAAAAGCAATTGAATTTTACCGAGCAAGCGCTCCATCTCGACTGGCTTGGTATCGTAATCGTCACAGCCGGCCGCGAGCGCCATTTCCCTGTCGCCCTGCATGGCGTGAGCGGACAGGCCGAGAATCGGCAGCGCGCACAATTGAGAGTCCGCCCGAATATGCCTTGCGACTTCGAAACCGTCCAATATTGGCAGGCTGATATCCAGCAAAAGCAGGTCGGGGCCATGAGCCCTCACCATTTCGATCGCTTCCTCGCCGTCCATCGCGACAACAACTTGATATCCCCTGCGTTCCAGGCGGCGCAGCAGCATATCGCGGTTCAATTCATTGTCTTCCGCTAGCAAAATCATGGTCATGATCATTCGCCCTAGAATCGGGACATCGGATGGGAATACCCTACTCCGGTTGCCCGCATCTCTTCGTCAAGTGCGTAAAACCCTGCGTTCATGGCTTCGCGTCGGTTACTACTAGGTTGACGATCCAGGGACATGCTGGAACGCAGCTGCACAAACGCCGCCAATTGAATCTGTCATTTCCCGCAGTAGGGCCTCGCGGCTCAAAGTGGATTTTTCGAGTATCTTCTGCACATTCATATTCAGTCGAGCACGCTCCTCCTGGCTCAGATGTTTCGCCGTTAAAACGACGATCGGGATCATCCGCCATTGTTCCCGCTTACGTAGCTCATCTATGAACTGTAGCCCATCCATCACCGGCATAATCAAATCGAGCAGTATGATCTGAGGCGGCTCCTGCTTGGCAAGTATTTCCAGTGCGACGCGCCCATTTTCCGCTTCGATAACAATCCAGCCGTCCTTGGCAACCATCCGGCTGATCATTGTTCTCGAATTGTCGTCGTCCTCAACCACCAATACGCGGCCAGGCGGAGAATCGCAGCAATATTTCCTGACGATTGCGAGCAACCGCTCGCGGTCGATTGGCTTGGTCATATAGTCCGAAGCGCCCAGCGAATAGCCCATATCCTTTTCATCCAGAATCGTTGCAACAATCACCGGTATGTCCGCCAGGTCAGGGTTTGCTTTCAGTTCAGCCAAAACCGTCCAACCATCGATACCGGGCATCATGATATCGAGCGTGATCGCCGTCGGATGAATTTGCTTGGCGAGCTTGAGCCCGCTTTCACCGTTCGGCGCTGACACGGCTCGGAACCCATCTTTGGACAGAAAACGGCTGATGATTTCTCGCGCGGATGCGTCGTCATCAATAACAAGCACGGTGCATTTCGCCTTGGTCTCAAGGCCTTCTGCTGTCTGAAGCACAATGGCTTCATTCTGATCGAAAGAAGAATTCCCGTCGGAAATGTCTGATGGCAACCAGACCGTGAGTTTGGTGCCGTGGCCTACCTTGCTTTCGGCATCGATATAACCGCCCATCATTTCGCAGAATCGTTTACAGATGGCAAGACCAAGGCCAGTGCCACCGTATTTGCGTGAGGTTGATACATCCGCTTGAGAAAACTCTTGAAACAAATTTTCCATCTGTGGCGCGCTTATGCCTATTCCGGAATCCGTCACTGCAAAGCTCAGCCATCGCTCGCCGGCTTTATCCGTTTCGCTCACCGTTAGAGAAACCGCTCCTCTGTCGGTGAATTTTCCCGCGTTACTCAGTAAATTAAGCAGGATTTGCCGAAGCTTAGTAATATCGGTCAGGATTGGCGCTATCTTTGCGGGACAGACTACAGAAAACGTATTACCGCTTTTTTCCACTAGCGGGCGCACCGCTGCCGTAACGTCGTTAACCAGCGATCCGACATCGACACTCTCTATGTAGAGCTCCATTTTTCCAGCTTCGACCTTCGATAGATCAAGAATGTCATTGATCAGTGACAGCAAATGCTTACCCGAAGAATGAATTTTCCCTAAATCCTGCGTAAGTGGCTCCTGGCCTGGATTTTCGTGTTCTTCAATGAGCATTTCGCTGTATCCGATAATCGCGTTCAGCGGTGTGCGAAGCTCATGCGACATTCTTGCCAGAAACTCTGATTTATGGCGCGTCGCCTGTCTCAGTCTTTCGTTAACCTCTTGGAGTTTATCTTGCTGCATTTGAAGCTCTGCTGTCCGCGCTGCGACTTTTTGTTCGAGGTTTATATTGAGTTGCTCGACCTGCTGGTAAGCCGAAGCATTCGCCATCGCCACCGCGAGCTGGCTGCACAGCGTTGCTATTAGCTTCAAGTCCGCATCGGTCAGCGTTTTGCTAAAGCTTTCCACCACCAGGATACCGAGGGTGCGGCCCTCAAATTTCACTGGAGCACCCAGGATAGAGCGGGCGTCGAGAACGTGCGACATCGGCCCGTAGATATGCGGTTTCGATTTTCCCACATCTGCAACCAGCACTGCCTCGCCCTTCAGCGCAACTGTGGCGCAAAATCCACTATTTTCTTCCAAAGGAATTTCGATCCCCATCAATGCATGCTCGATGTTTTCTGATGCGCCCACCAGCCTTCCCTCAACCAGCGCCCGCTTTTCCTCGCTGTACCGGAAAAAGATCGCCCGGTCATAGCTCAGCCGCCCTACGACCGCTTTGAGCGTCAAATCAATCAATCTTTCTTGATCAAGGGTCGAGCTCATATCGATACCGATGTCATGAAGCGTCGAAAGTTCGGCCAGCCGCTGCTGTTGTGCCTGCGTCATCGTGGACAGAGATTCGGTCATGTGGTTGAAGGCGGTTGCCAACACGCCGATCTCATCCCTGGACCGGACCGTGACACGTTGTGACAAATCGCCGCGAGAAATATTCAACGCGGCGCGCGCCATGGCGCGAACCGGCTTGATGATGTACTCAACGCCAAAAAAAGCCACAAATACCGCAATTCCGACAATGACAAGCGTCAGCAATATGCCGCCAAGTAGCGTTTCGCGGATTTTATCTATCACTTTCTCCGAGGATAGAAGTATCTGTACATTCCCCTGCTGAATGACTGTCGGCTTATTGTCGGTGGCGGAATTTCCTTCGCCAAGCAGCATTAGCTCCGTCGAAAGCCGGCTATTGGTTCCGCTGAGAATCGTCTGCACAGGGGTGAACGTATGATAGATACCGACACCGTGGATTAGATGATGGGTCATAAAAGGCTTATTCCACGACGGATCTATTATCGTAATGTGTCGGAAGGCGTTGGCAAGCGATTGGGCTGTGTTGGGATCTTTGAACTGCTCAGCGAGCACTTTCCCCTGGGCATTACTGATACGAACATAGATGACGCTTTCTTCCTGCAGCGTGCCGTCTGCCGCTTCCCGCAGAATCTCCGGGTCTTCTGTTAAAATGCCGTATTTGCTGCTGCGAGCCAGATTATTGCTAAATGCCAGCGCTCTACTTTGTAGTTCCGTGGTCAATATCTCTTCTGTCTGACTTAAAAACCGCCAGCTCAGGAAACCACCCACCGCCAAAATAATCAACGTGATAAACGAGATCGCCTTGATCTTAAGCGAAAGCCTATATTGGTGGCTACCTGGAGATTCCATATGTGCAGTTTTGGCGAAGAAGCATTTATTGATAAACCAATTTTGCCGATTCAATGACCGGTTTTGGAATCGCCAGGCCAATCTTTCTGGCCGTCTTCAAATTGAGCGATAGATTGATTTTTCTCGGCGGCCTGGCGCCTGTTTCGGCAAAAGTAATCTGGCCGTCCGTGAATCCCATGGCCAGTTGGCAACCCTGCCGCCCGACATCGGTGTAATCCGGCGTGAGCGCTGCCAAAGCCCCTGTTTCAACAAAAATATCCGATGCCGCAAAAAACGGAACGCCATTTTCCAGAGTCGTCACAAGGAAATACTTGAACGAATCCGTCGTGACGACGGTCTCATCCGGCACCATCCAGACCGCATCCACTTTTCCCAGCATGCTGCGCAACGCTTCCGGGACTTCTTTTTGCGAAGAAACGGAAACGGCGACGAGTTGCACCCCAAGCGTTTTGGCCACAGCGCTTGCCTCGCGTATAAGCTCCGCTGAATTATCCGCGTCGTAGATGACGCCTATGGTTTTAAGCCCCGGCACCAGTGCTTTATAAGCCTTGAATTGCACGTCGACGGGAATATTCAGAGTGATTCCCGCAATGTTATTACCGATGAGGCCATATTTTTTCGGATTGGAAACCATGATGTAAAGTGTTGGAATATCTTTAAGGTATTCTTTAGCCAGTTTCGCAGCCATCAGACCGATCGCCAAGACCAGGCGCGGCTTCGTCTCACCGATTTCTTGCGCCATGCGCTGTTGCGAAGCCTTATTCCCACCGAGCGTATACTGATCAATGTGGCTGGAGCACGACTCGGAAAAGCCGGCGAACGCCTGGTTGTATGGCTCGAGGTCATGGCTTCTGATTACCGCGATATCTCCTCCTGCGCTGGCGTAAAGAGGGACGACCGAAATTGCAACAACGAGAATCGCTAATCGCAAAAGATACAGCACGCTCACAGAGCCATCCCTTTGTTTGCCACAAACCTGAACGAGAGAGCGGCAATATTGCTTGCAACCGGCATGCACAGCCAATTAAAAACCATATTCTATCGCCACCGTGGTGATTAAATCCGAGCGCAACCCCGAATCATTCAAAGGGAAAAGAGCATTGGCAGATAAAATCAGATTCTTCGCAAAACTCGGGTTCCACTTTATTCCAAGCGCACCATTGATAATGTTGTCACCGATGCCGCCGCCGTTGGTAAGCCAACTGCCGATCACGTCAGCCGCTACAGTGTACTTTTCGGTTCCATAATCGAATCCCAGCGCATATTCGACGGCGTTCTTATCCGACGTTTCGAGATTAACCTTGTACCCCAAGTTGACGTGGGGTGTAAGCGCACCGAATGAACGCGCATAAATAAAATAGGGACGGATAGTTGTATCGCCGGTACCTAAAAAATTGTTCGCATCTCCCGTCTCTGTCTTAACCAACACAGCAGCCGCTAAATTATGCGTATCGGTTTTTAGCCAGTGATATTTTGCTTGCAGCAAGATATCACCCAGCCCGCTGGCGCTACCGTGCGCTGCATCGTCCGGGCTTTCGCTGCCAAAACTATGGGCTGCAGGAAAAGGATTGAGCGGCGAAACCACCAGTTGAGCATGACTATGTACATCCATATCGACCTGTACATAAGGTATGAGCGCCCCGATATCAAGTTTATCGGTAACTCCATAGGTCGCGGCGAGCGCCAGGATTTTTGCCTTAATGCCGAGGTTGATTTGCAGGTCAAGTGCGTCGAGTTCGAATGAAGTGTGTTCGTCCGCTGGCGGCAAAATATTTGCGTCATGCAGGGCAACGGCCTCCAAGTCATTGAGGCTCGCACCCTCGAACTTGTTGTACTCAAAGGAGGTATAAGAGAGGTTTGCGATAAATTTTCCGGTGCCGACGGTCCGTGGCCGCTCCGCGAAAATGGGCCCAAGACTTTCCGGTGTCTTCAAAAATGTGCCGAGATCCGGATTAAATTCGAAGGCAAGCCCGGAAGAAATCGAAGGAAACGGAAAAACTGCGATTTGGGCTGAAATATTGTTATTGAGTTGATTAATGGCTGCGGCCGAATCAACAGTAAAATGCGCCACATGACTCGGAAATGGCCCGGTGGGCGGCGCGAGCGTGATGCCATCGCCACCATAAAGCCCCGGAATTAAGTCCTTAAGATCCGTAGCCCCCGCTTGCCACGAGCTTATCCCAAGCAATAAGGCAATCGTTCTCCGCAACACAAGATTCATCATTTAACTCCTTCAATATCAGCGAGATAAACTGGTTTAGTCCACTAGAAGCGTACCTTCCTATGTGTGTCCGACAGAGATGCTCCACGCGGTTTTGTGACTATAGCTGAGTTGGTTTGAAAAATTAATAGGGGGGCCAACAATGCCGGTGTCAAGTGGCTGGGCGCAACATGCTCGCTCGTTGGGGATCTTGTCGTCGAAACCGCCGATGGGGTCTACTGTATCGGCAAGGTCAGATTCTCGGGTCGGTAGCAGGCAGCATTCGGTAAAGCGCTGCTGTACTCGCTGTCACTGGGTAATCCCCCCAATCGGCGCCACCCATTGCCAGGGACACGCTGATTTTTTCGCTGACCGAGGTATTGAAGTGATCGCACGTTTGCATTTGGCCGTCAAGAGCTTGATGCTTAAGGAAGGTCGGGGCTACGATAGGCAACGCGTTCAATGTTCGGTTCTGTCGCCCGCGCGACCGTCCTTCGCTCACAAGCGCCCAAGAAAAAGAGCCATCGAAAAAGAAAGGAAGCGCAGGCCAAGCTTGATCCTGAGGTCATTCACGATGCCAGCCACACTGCGTGCCGTTCAAGCCGACATCACCACCCTCGCGGTTGATGCCATCGTCAATGCTGCCAATCCGTCGCTGCTCGGCGGCGGCGGGGTTGACGGCGCAATCCATCGCGCTGCCGGGCCGCAACTGTTGGCCGAATGCCGTCTCCTGGGCGGCTGCCAAACCGGCGACGCCAAACTCACCCGGGGCTACCTGCTGCCAGCCCGGTTCGTCATCCACACGGTCGGCCCGGTCTGGCATGGCGGCACCCGCGGGGAAGCGGAACTGCTGGCGTCGTGCTATCGGCGTTGCATCGAGGTTGCCGCACAGAACGGCCTCCGCACGCTGGCGTTCCCTGGCATCAGCACCGGTGTCTACGGCTACCCGATCGAACTCGCGGCCGAGATTGCCGTTGCGACGGTCCGCGCCGCTGTGCCGGCGTTTCCAGTCATCCAGGAGGTCATTTTTTGCTGCCATTCAGCGGCTGACCTGGCCGTCTACCAAGCGCTTGTTCCTCAAGCCTCGACCTAGGCCTGCACCGTGAGCAGCGCATACGGCATGTGTTGCAGGGGCCGATGGATCTGGTTTTAATCCATGGATTGGGAAGAACGCCGCTCTCCATGCTGCGGTTGCGCCGGCGATTACGGCGGGCCGGTCACAATCCGATGCTGTTCGGCTATTCCCCTACTTTTGAAACCTTGCAGGGGGCAAGCGCACGCCTGGTGAGATTGATCGAGCGTCGGGTGGACAGCGAAAATTACGCGCTGGTGGGTCATTCCCTCGGGACGGTGATCATCCGGGCGGCACTCGGCCAGCTGGAAAAGCGGGCGCCATCCGCCTGCTTTTTTCTGGCACCGCCCATGGTTGCCTGCAAGGCTGCCCGGTTTTTTTCCCGGTTCAGGCTATACAGATTACTGACGGGTGAAATGGGCCAATTGCTGGCGCTTGACGCGTTCATGCTTCAGCTGCCGATGCCAGCGGTTCCAACCCGGATCTATGCGGGGGTCGGTGGCCCGCGTGCATCCTGGCTGCCCTTTGGCATGGAAGCCAACGATTGCATCCTCAGCGTATCCGAAGCCACCGGACGCTTTGAAGCGGCAGCCGTCGAGGTGCCTGCCATTCACGCCTTCATCATGAACTCGAAACAGGTTTTCGATGACATGGCCAGATTTGTAGAAGCGCTTGGCCAGGCAGCGCGTTAGAGCGGAGAGCAGCACCAGGAGAAAGCCATGGAGCCACGCATCAGCCTCATCACACTCGGCGTAGCCGACCTCGAGCGCGCCACCCGCTTCTACGCGGAGTGCCTTGGCCTGCCGCGGCTTGAAACGCCACCGTCGATCACCTTCTTCGAGCTCGGGAAAACCTGGCTTGCGCTCTGGTCATGGGAAAGCCTGGCCGCAGACGCCGGCCTTTCGCCGGAAGGTTCCGGTTTTCGCGGCTTCGCGCTTGCGCACAACGTCCGCTCGCCTGCGGAAGTTGATGCGCTGCTTGCCCGGGTTGCCGCCTATGGCGCCACGGTCACCAAGCCCGGGCAGCCAACAGATTGGGGCGGTTACTCCGGCTATTTCACCGATCCCGATGGCTTTGTCTGGGAGGTTGCGCATAATCCGAGCTTTCCTCATGTCTGAGTTGATCCTGCGTCGCGCCCTCTCTATCAAGACTTGCTTCATGAAGCGGCGGCATGGTCGGCAAGTCGATGATCCTTGACCACTGAACGAGAGCAGCAGTCCATCGCCTATACCCTGATGACGGAACAGCCCATGATCCGACTGCCCAAATCCTTGAACGCCTGGGGAACGTCCGAATTCAAGGAAATTCTCAAGCAGGAAATCGAGCAGCTGGATGCCAGGCAGCTCCCCTTGCAGCAGGGGCTGTCAGCCAGCAGCTATGTGACGGACCGGCCTTTCCAGGCGATGATCATCGGCGCGAGCGAGGAAGCCGGACTGATCCGGGTCAAGGCGGGTATTTTTTATACCGGGGTGATCGCCGGTTGCAATTGTGCGGACGACCCCTCACCGGTTGACGAACAGAACGAATACTGTGTGGTGCAGTTCGGTATCGACAGGAAGACGGCCGAGACTGCGGTGATGCTGCTGGCTGAATAGACGTACTGAATGTCTGCGCGATTGATCAGGGCAAAAGCAGGCAGAAAACCGCGCCCTGATCGTTGTGCAGACGAAGTTCGCCCTGGCGCCCCTGATTGTCGTGGCTTTGCGCAATCACTCTGGAAAACTGCAAGCCGAGGCCGGTTCCCGTGGATTGACAGGGGGTATTTGCGGCCACACTTGCCAGGATATCTTCCGGATAGCCGTCCGAGTCGTCGCGCACGGTCAGGGCCAGGCATCCTTCCTTCATGTTCGCCTCGAGGCGGATCGTCGAACGCGCGTTGGCGAGGGAGTTGTGAATGGCGTTGATCAGCGCCATTTCAATCAGATCACGGTCGAAGAACCAGATTGCCGGCACGTCCTGGGCCAGCGCGGCCTCGACATGGATACGGCCCCGCGCGAGTGCCATCGCCCTGTCCTTGGTCTCGCGCACCAGATCATGCGGCGAGTAGGCGTCAATGGCCGGCTGAATCGGCTGGTTGATCGCCTTGTAAATCAGCAGCGCCTGTTGCAGCCGGTCGACCACGCTTTGACACAGCAGCCGCGCCGCGTCGACCGCGGCATCGTGCTCTGTCTCGCCCTGTTGGGGGATGCTTTCAATCGTCATCGAAAGTAATCCCAGGTTGTTCTTCAGCTCATGGATCAGCGCTGCATAAAGATCGGTGCCGTCAAATTTCATCCCGCAGCCTTTCTTTGAATGCCGAAACGGTTTTCCATTTCTTTCAAATTCATGCGCAACCCTGCAATGCGCGGGTGGCCGGGCGCTTGGCGTTCCGCCTCTTCGAGATAGCGTCGGGCTGCCTCGATCATCTTCTCGTCCATCCCGACCTGGTCGATGTATTTGAGGATGACCCACACGGCGTTCATCATGATGCGCGGATTGTAGGGGGCTTCGCTGCAAGCCATCAGCAACTTGTCCACGGCTGTCTTGTAGTCGCCCCGCTGCGCCAGCACCACGCCCTCGTTGTTGAGCTTGCGCACACCCGAGGTGGCCGAAGCAAGCACGGATGCGCCGGCATCGGCTCGTCCAGCTTCATCGTAGATCCGTCTGGCCTTGGCCAGCAGCGCCTCGCTGTCATGGGCGTTACGCGCCACCTCGGCGACGATGCCATCGGCTTCGTCGTGACGGCCGCCGGCCATGCAGACGCCGGCCAGGTCCAGCATCAGATGGGCATCGCCGCGCGTTCCGCTGGCACGCAAAGTGGCCGCCTCGTCCAGTGCCTTGGCAGCCCCCTGCAGGTTTCCGGTTCGGGTGTGCGCCATCCCCTGCGTGACCGCCATCACCAGTTGCCCCTCCTGGCTTGCCTGCAGGGTGCTTTTGTTTATCTTCAGCGTATCGGCAACCCCTTTCAGGTCGCCCTGCTCCAATTGCACCCGGCACAGGTTGCCGAAATCGGCGGGCGTGACAAAGATGGAATGGCGCCCCTTTTCCAGAACGTTGGAAAAAGCGGTGCGCGCGGTGTCCAGATCACCGTTGATATGGGCAATTTCCCCCAGTTTTTGTTGACGGCGAACGGTCTTGGCGGAAATTGTCACGCCCTTTTCCAGCGCGGCCTGTGCAGCCGGGGCGTCCTTTTTCGATAGACAGACATCTGCGAGCAGGTCGTATGCGGCGACCATTTCCGGCACGTGTTCGAGCACGTCACGCAGTTCTTCCTCGGCGGCTTCATCTTTCTTTTGCAGGTGCAAAGAGCGGGCGAGGCCAAGACGCGCCCAGGGAATGGCGCGCATCGCAATCACCTGCTGGTACAGCGCCTCCGCTTCCTCGAAGCGCCCCAGTGTGACAAGCAATTCGCCCTTGAAGCGCAGGGCATCCACCACGTATTTCGGCTTGCCACGGATCAGCTCATCGCAGGCCGCGATGGAGGCTTCCAGTTCCTGGGCCAGAAAGTGCCGGTAAACGTGCCCAAACGCCCGTTTGCGCTGCAGGATGCACTCGAGCCGGTTGCACAACAGCGCGGCGCTGAACGGTTTGATCATGTAATCATCCGGCGCCAGTTCGGCCGTCGCGACCACCTTCTCGTAATAGGATTCGGCCGTGACCATCATGAAGACCGTCTCGATGGAAATCAGATTGCTGTGGCGCAATTCCTCCAGCAGTTGCTGGCCGTCGCGCCCCTCACCCAGGTTGAAATCACACAGGATCAGGTCGTAGGGCTTGCTCTTCACCTGGAAGATGGCCTCGGCCGCGTTGGCTGCCAGCTGAACCTTGATAATTCCGAAGTTGGAAAGGGTTAGCCGCAAGCCGTTGCGCATGCCGGGATAATCGTCCACCACCAGCGCACGCAATGCGCCGAAATCGACGGGGGCATCACTGGCCTGGACTGAAGCCAGGCTCATGTTTGAGGTTCCCTGCATGAAGAATGGACCTTGATCACCGCACTTTTCACTTAACCAAGCTGGACTTGGGGTGATAACGGTTATTTCCGGCTTAACTGAACCTTTAGCCGCCGCGGAGCGCGCTGACTGGCGGGATTTCCAGCTCTTCCGCGTAGGGTCGGCTCGGATACTGGAAGGCAACCGGCCCATCCGGTTTCGCGTGGACGAACTGGTGGACGAAGGGATCGGCCGAATCGACCATCTCGGCGGCATTGCCTTCGGCCACCACCACGCCGTCGTGGATGAAATAGACATAGTCGGCGACCTTCAGCGATTCCGACACGTCGTAGGTCACCACGACCGAGGTCAGTCCGAGCGCGTCGTTGAGGCGCCGGATCAGGTTGCCGATGGTGTTGAGCGAGATCGGGTCGAGGCCGGCGAAGGGCTCGTCGTATATGATCAGCATGGGGTCGAGCGCGATCGCCCGGGCGAGCGCCACGCGGCGCTCCATGCCGCCCGACAGTTCGCTGGTGCGCAGGGCGTGGGCGCCGCGCAGGCCGACGGCATGGAGCTTCATCAGCACCAGGTCGTGG
>Ga0105107_10000642_pt1 | contig 22278 bp, 16 predicted proteins | sample PPLLaktember2015_6_FD_79335 | JGI IMG/M metagenome (GOLD analysis project Ga0105107, IMG submission 79335) | Freshwater sediment microbial communities from Prairie Pothole Lake near Jamestown, North Dakota, USA - PPLs Lake P8 Core (1) Depth... | ecosystem: Environmental > Aquatic > Freshwater >... | reverse complement strand
CCTGTCCGAGATCGTTGCCGGAGATCGTATTCGCGACGAAGCCCGGTGTTGACGTCGGTCCCAGGAAATCGGACTGCAGCCCCCAACCCGCGTTGTCGTAGATCATGTTCCCACTCACGAGGCCTGCGCTTCCGGCGGCGGAGATTCCATCGCCACCGTTCACGCTGATGACGCTGTTCTGGATCGAGTACTCCTGCAGACCGCTGCCCACCAAGATCCCCGCATTGCCGTTGCGCTTGACGACGACCTCCGAGATACGCCCTGCGCCGAGTGAGATCCCGACTTGCGAGCATTCGATCACGGTGAGATCTGCGATCGACGTCCCGTCGGCATAGGTGTTGACGCCCGTAACCATCCCACGAATCGTGCCGTTGCGGATCCCGACCGCGACCGAGTCGCCGAGCCCTAACGCAAGCCGGATTCCCGTGCCAGCGTTCCCACTGCAGCTGAGATTCGCGCCGCCCGAGCCCGTGCAATCCCCCGGGCCGCGGATCGCGAATCCGTTGAGATCGATGCGCGCCGTCGTCGTCGCGATCTCGATTGCATCCGCGCCCGCCGGCTCGAGACCGCTCGTCAGGACGTAGCTTCCCGCCGTGGTGAGGGTGACGGGGAAGCCCGCGGCGTCTCCCGGAAAGCATCCGGCTTGCGCGCAGGCCTGGCTGATCTCGAGGACTCCGTCGCTGGCGGGTGCCGACGCAGCCCAAAATAGAAGGAGGAAGGGAATCGGCAGAAGGGTCCGACTGGATCGCAACGAGACGGACGCGCTGCGGCGATGCGTGCTCCGGAAGGTCATCACGATGATCCTCGCTGGGTGCCTCGATTCGGATCGCAGGCGTCCCAGCCAGCCGATCTGGCGAGTGCCCGCACTTCCTGAGAATCCCTGGACTATTCCATTTCCGATCAAATTCAGTCAAGCGCGCCGAATCGGTCCTGGACACGTTGAACTGCCATGCTAGGCGGGACACGGAGACCACACGCTACTTCGAGGAGCAGGTGCTGCGAAAGCGACCCTACAGCCAGCGCGAGTGGTGCCGGGATGTGCTCGCTGCTCCGATCCGGCGCGAGGTACAGGGGGACGGGCGGGTTCGATACTGGGGAGACCCGGGAGATCGGGTAGGGCGAACAAGCGGGGCGTTGGGGGTGATAGCTACCCCTTATGGCAAGCCCCTCTGGGGAACATCCTCCGAGCCGGCAGGATGCCGCCTATGCTGACCGGGACCTGCGATCAGGAGAGGTGGATCCCGAGCCGCTCGCGGAGCTGGTTGAAGCGCACGGCGAGGAAGCGATGGGCGGGCCCCGGGAGCGCCGAGGCCGTCGCCGCCGCCGTCCGGACCCAGGCGCGGGAGTCGCCCACCAGCTTGGGCGCGGCGAGCCGCCACGCCGCCGCGATGTGCCGGCGGGCCGCCGCGTAGTCGCGACCCTCGTAGGCGAGCGCGCTCCAGTACACGTGATGCCGCGCGCGCGCCTCGCGCTCGATCGGCGCCAGCCGATCGGGGAGCTCGCGTTGGAGCTTCGCGATCACGCGCTCCCAGCCCTGCTGCATGCGCCGCCAGTCGCTCGTGATCTGTCCCTCGCGCCGGCGGTAGTCGGCGAGCACGCGAGGCACGCATCCGATGTTGGCCGGACGCCGCGCCGCGACGCGCAGCCACAGGTCCAGGTCCACCGTCGAGGCGAGCGTCTCGTCGAAGCCGCCGGCCGCGAGCAGCGCCTGGCGCCGCCCGACCACCCCCGTCGCGCTGTGGATCGGGTTGTCGACGACGAGATCCTCGAAGCCGTAGCGATCGCGGGGCGGCTGGCTCTCGACCCCGACCGGATCGCCGTTCGCGTCGACGTAGCGGTACCAGGGGAAGGCGAGGTCGAGCTCCGCGCGGCGCTCGAGCAGCTCCACCAGCTGCTCGAGCAGCTCCGGATGCCAGCGATCGTCGGCGTCGAGGAAGGCGACGTAGGGCTTGTCGCTGCGCCGCAGCCCGGCGTTGCGCGCGGCCGAGACGCCGCGCTGCTCCTGGCGGACGACTTGCAGGCGCGGCGTGCCGGGGTCGCCGCGCAGCGCGAGCTGCTCCAGCAGCGCGAGCGTTCCGTCGCTCGAGCCGTCGTCGATCGCGATGATCTCGAGGTCCGGCCAGGTCTGGCTCCGCGCCGAATCCAGGGCCTCCACGACGTAGCGCTCCACGTCGCGGGCCGGGACGATGACGCTGACTCCGGGCGGGACGCGCATCCGCGGGCATCCTTCGACGGGGCTGCCACGAGACGATAGCGGCCGCCGCACCGCGAACGTGGCGGCCGCGCGGCTCAGCGCCGCAGCTCGGCCGCCATCCTCGCGAGCTCGCGCACCGTGGCGGGCCCCAGCAGGAGCATCGCGCCCCCATAGCTCAGGACGCCGACCAGGACGACGGAGACCAGCTTCCAGACGACGTTCGCCGGGGAGGGGAGGGCCAGCTGCCAGAGCAGCACGGCGAGCGCCATGCAGGCGGTCGCCGCGGCCGGCGCCAGGAACGGCGCGAGCTGCGTCCGCAGGCCGACGCCCGCGAGCCGGCGGACCGCGTACGCGCCCACGGGCCACGTCGCGTACCCGGCGGCGACCGCCGCCAAGGCTACGCCGCTCGTCCCGAAGCGGACGCCGGCGAGCATCAGGCCCGCGCCCAGGACCGCCGTCAGCGCGGCGACCAGGGTGTGCAGCTGGGGGTAGCCCAGCCCGCGGATCAGCGCGTGATTGAACCAGCTGCTCGACAGGCGGATGCCGAGCAGGCATAGGATCTGGAGCGGCAGCACGGCCTCGTTCCATTGCGCGCCGAGGAACGCGGGCACGAAATCCGGCGCCGTCAGCAGGACACCGGTGAAGACCGGCAGGGCCGTCGCCCCCGACACCCGCGTCGCGGTCGAAAGCAGCTCGCGGATCCGTTCCCCCTGGCCGTCCAGGCGGGCGAAGGCCGGCAGGGCGATCGCCTGCAGCGGGCTCATGACCAGCTCCGCCAGGAGCTGCACGAAGCGGCGCGCGATCGAGAAGTTCCCGAGCGCCGCGGAGCCGAGGGTCGGTCCCACGATCAGCGCCGGCAGCGAGCGCTCGAGGTGCACGAAGAGTCTCGACGCCGCCAGGCTGGCGTTGAAGCCCGTCAGCTCGCGCAGATGCCGCCGCGTGGGCAGGCCGGTGGGAACCCAGCCGGCGGCGCGCCAGGTGACCAGGGAGCGAATGCCGGCGTTCGCCACCTGCAGGCCCACCAGGCTCCAGACGCCGAAACCCGCGAGCGCCATCGAGACGCCAACCGCGCTGCCGCCGATCTCCGCCGCGGCCGACGCGGCGGCCAGCGGCCGGAAGCGGAGGTCCCGACGCAGGATCGCGTCGGGCACGCCGGTCGCGGCCCAGAAGCACGGCGTGAGCATCGCCCAGGGAATCAGCTCGGCCACGATCGGCTGCGAGAAGTAGGCGGCGATCCACGGGGCGGCGACGATCGCGAGCAGGGTCAACGACAGGCTCGCGCCCAGCAGGACCCAGAACATCGAGTTCGCGTGGCCGGGCTCGAGCTCGCTGCGCTGGACGATCGACTCGAGGATCCCGATGCCGAGGAACACCTCGAGCAGCGCGAGGACCGAGGCGATCATCGCCCCGAGGCCGAGGACCTCGGGGCCGAGCAGCTTGGCCAGGACCACGAAGGTCGCGAAGGCGATCGTGATCCGGCCCCAGGTGGCGGCGGCTGCCCAGGCGGCTGCTCGAGCTAGGCGTCGGCGAAGCGTCAACGAGACTGGGCTCCGGCGCGCGCGAAGGTAGGGGAGGAGCGGAGCGGGTGCCCGATTGACGTCGCCATCGCCTGCCCGGCATCATGGCCGGGTCGGCTCCTCCCCTCCCTTCGCTCGAAGGACGCACACACGTGTCCTCACCCCCCACAGCCCGGGTGTGGAAGCACGTCATCGGCATCGTCGGCGGCCTGGGCCCCTTCGCGCACCTGGAGCTCGAGCGGCTGCTGCTCCAGGCCACGGCGCGGCGCGGCGAGCGCCCGTTGCAGGACCAGGACTTCCCGAGCTGGCTCCTGGCTTCGATCCCGGCGACCCCGGACCGCGGCCACGCGATCGAGGGGGCGTGCGCGAACCCGAACGATGCGCTGCTGCGGGCCCTCGCCTGGCTCGAGGGCCCGCGGGAGCGGCGCGGGGCCGACTTCGCGGTCCTGGCCTGCAACTCCGCCCACGGCTGGCTGCGCGAGCTGCGCGCGCGTTCGAGACTGCCGATCCTCGACGTCGTCGCCGAGGCGTTGCAGGAGGCGCGCCGGCGCGCGGGCGACGGCGCGCGGATCGGCGTGCTGGCGACGACGGCGGGGCTGCGCACCTACGCGGCCACCTGCGCGGCGATGGGGGGCCCGGTCTCGCTCGTCTCGCCGCTCGATCTCGACGACGGCGAGGCGCTGCAGGAGGAGCTCGTGATGACCCCGATCTACGGGCCCCTGCGCGACGGGCTGCGCCAGGGAGGCGGCATCAAGTCGGGGGCGCTCGCCGCCGCGCGCGCGCCGCTGGCGCGGGCGGTCTCGCGCCTCGGCGAGGCCGGCGCGAGCCTGGTCCTGACGGCGTGCTCCGAGATTCCGCTGGTCCTGGGGCGCGAGTCGAGCGCGGGCGTCCCGCTCCTCGATCCCATGGAGGTGGCCGCCGAGGCGAGCGTCGCGATCGCGGCCGGCGAGCGACCGCTGCCGCGCGCCGGCCCGCCCGAGCTCAGGCCGGCCCGCCGCCGTCGCGGTAGCGGCGTCGCGCGCGCTCGACCGCCCATGGGAAGCTGAAGCGGGTGCCGCGGCGCAGGTCCGCGACGAGGTCGGCCAGCGCGCCGGCGCGCTCGTGGAGCCGGCCGCGCGCGAGGCCGCGCAGGGCGGTCACCGCAGCGCCGTGGAGCGGCGCCAACCGGTCCGCGGCGGCGCGCACCCGGTCCGGCGGCACGCGGCCGCGCGACCACCAGGCGCGACGGTGCTCGCGCAGCCACCGCTCGAAGTCGCGCTCGCCCTCGTCGGTGAAGCGCTCGACGCCCTCGCGGAACAGCGTCGAGGCCGCCTTCTTGCGCATGCCGAACCACTCGCGAGGCACGCCCGCCTCCTCGACGATGCGCCGGCAGACGGGCTTGCTGTAGTCGCCGGGCACGTCCCACCGCGCGAGGGCCGGCGAGGTGCCGAGCGCGTGGATGTCGGCGATCTGGCGCGCGCCGAGGTAGGCCAGGGGCGCATGGACGAAGCCCTTCCACAACCGGACCTCGCTCAGCGAGAGGCCGCTGCGGTCCTTTCGCGCCAGGCACGGCCGCAGGTCCTCCGCGGATCGCGACCACACCCGCCCGCCGTGGAAGCCCGTGAACAGCACGCGTCCGTCGAGCAGCGCGCCCGCGCTGCCGAGGGCGACGTCCTCCCCCTTGGCGTCCGCCGCCAGGAACGGGGCCTCGGCGAACGCCTCCTCGCGCCAGTCGTCGCGCCCGATCACGGTCACTGCGAGGCCGAGTCGCTCGGCGATCGCCGCGCCCCGATCGTCCTCGCCGCTGCGCGCGCGGTCCACCGTGAACACCTGCTCGAGGCCCGCCGCGCGGGCGAGGACGGCGACCGTCGGCGAGTCGTAGCCCGAGGAGACGCTGCCGATCATGCCGAAGGGCCGGTCCCGGTCGCGATCGCGCAGGTTCGCGACGATGCGACCCGTCGCCTCCAGCAGGAAGTCCCGGTACCGCTCGAAGCTCGAGAAGTCACGGCGGGGATCCGGCTTCGGGGACCCGGTCAGCCGCTCGCCGTCCCAGCGCAGGTTGTGGAAGTAGGCGAGCTGGAGCGGGCCGCGGGAGGTGGGCAGGAAGCGGACGTAGTCGTCGATGCCGCGCACGATCGAGCCGAGCGCGGCGTAGTAGCGGCCGTCGGCCGGATCGAAGGTCGCGTCCGCGACTTCCATCAGCCCGGGCAGCGTGTTGGACACGCGCACGCCGTCCTCGAACGCCAGCGCGTGCAGGCGATCCACCGTCGACCCGGCGGAGACGAACACCCACCCGTCCTCCCGGCGGCGTCCCCCCGAGCCGAAGACGAGGTCGGTCCGGTCGAAGTCGCCGGCGGCGTGGGCGCCGTCCCAGACCGCCTCGCAGAACCACGAGTCGCGCACCTCGACCCGCGGGCCGTGCCGGATCTCCACGCTGCGATCCCGCCGGCTGCATTCGGCGACCCAGGCCAGCGGCGGCCAGGCGTCGATCCTGTGGTATCGAGGGGCGAGCACGGCGGCCGAGTCTCCCACTCGCCCCCGTGCCAGACAAGAGCAGCGGATCCAGCTTGATCGCCGACTACACCGGTCAGTTCCTGCTCGCAGCGAGCGAAGCGGTCGCCGCGCCCGGCTGGTGCGCGCGCGACCTCGCGTCGTGGCGGCTCAGCCATCACGAGTCGCTTCCGGTGATCGAGCTGGTCGCCGCCGACGGCGCCGGAATCGGGTGCTTCCTCGGCTGGCCGATCGCGCCGGCCGGCGTCGTGCTGCGCGAGCGCACGGTGGCCCCGTTCGCAGATCTCGCGCCGGCGACCGTGGAGCGCTTCCTCTACGAGCACGGCGGGCGCTGGGCCTTCGTCCTGGCGGGCTCGTCCCCGTCCCGGGTCTACCTCGATGCGTTCGGCTCCCTCGCGGTCGTCTACGACGTCGAGGGGCAGCGGATCGCCTCGACGAGCACGCTGCTGGGCTCGCCGGCGGGCTTCGGTCGCGGCCCGGAGGACGCCGGCGATCCGGGCTTTCCGCACCCGAACCAGTTCTTCCCGCCGCCGCTCACGGGCGATGCGCGCGTCGCGCGCCTGCTCCCGAACCACTTCCTCGACGTGGCCGCGCGTTGCGCGGTGCGACACTGGCCGGACCGGCCGCTCGAGCGCGTGGCGGATCCGGCGGGCGTCGACGCGCTGCTCGCGGAGATCGTCGCGGTCCTGGCGACGAACGTGCGTGCGCTCGCCGCGGGCTCGCGCCCCTACCTGTCGCTCACCGCCGGCCGCGACTCGCGCATGCTGCTCGCGTGCAGCCGCGAGGTGCAGGAGCAGACGAGCTGCTTCACGTTCGACGATCCGCGCGACACGGGTCCCATCGACGTCGCAGTCGCCCGGCAGCTCGCCGAACATCACGGACTCGCCCACGAGATCGTCCCCCTCGCGCCGGTGAGCGGCGACACGGAGCGCGAGTACCTGGCGCGGATCGGCTTCGCCGGCCATCCGGGCAAGGCGCGCGACTTCCTCCAGGCGGCGCGCCGGCACCTCGATCTCCGGCGGCCCTGGCTGGTCGGCTTCGGCGGAGAGATCGGCCGCGCGTACTACTGGAGGCGGGGCGACGCCGCTCGGAACGAGCTCGAACCGGGCGAGCTGCTCCGGCGCACGAACCTGCCGGCGAGCGCGCCCTTCGCGGACGCGATGCGACGCTGGCTGGAGAACGTGCCCACGACGGACCTCTTCGAGCGACTCGACCTGCTGTACCTGGAGCTGCGCATGGGCGCGTGGGCGGCGCCTCATCTCTACGGCGCGGCGTTCCCCGAGGTCGTCGCGCCGCTGAGCCACCGCCGGCTCGTGCAGGCGATGCTGCGCCTGCCCGCGGCCTATCGCCGCGAGCAACGGCTCGCGCGGGACGTGATCCGAAGGACGTGGCCCGCGCTGCTCGAGCACCCGTTCCAGCGCACGCCGGGGCCGCGGGGCTGGTGGCGGTCGGTGCGGGATCGCGAGCTGCTCCCCCGTGCGCGCAGGCTTCGCGAGCGGCTGGGCGGGCGATCGCGATGACGCACGCTGGCGACCACCGGGGTCTCGACGCAGGAGACGGCGCCCGCGATCAGGCCGTCGTCTTCTCCGGCCTGTGGGCGCTCGCTCACGTCGGCCACGTGCTGCGCAAGTCGCAGCCCAGCGAGCCGATCGCGTGGCTGCTGCTGCTGGCGGCGCTGCTCCTGCTGATCCGACCCTCGGCGTCCCGGCGGCTCGCCGGCGTGGCCGTCGCGCAGCTGCTCTACCTCGCCGATCGGATGCCGGTCACCGACAACCACGCCTATCTCCTGGGCTTCGCGAACCTGGGCCTGTCGACGGCCCTCGTCGCGAGTCGCGGGCGAGGCTTTCGGCTCCCCGTTCCCTATCTCGTGCTGACGCTGCTGCTCTCCTACGGCGCCGCCGCGGTGGCGAAGCTCAATGCGGGCTTCTTCGACGTCGGCGTGAGCTGTGCGGTCGAGATGCTCTACGACGCCGTCGCCGTCGCCGGACTGGCGCCGGGGTCGCTGCGCGCGGTCGAGCCCGTCATGCCGTTCCTGATCGCGGCGATCGAGCTCACGGTGCCGCTGGCCCTGCTGCTCCCGCGCACGCGCCGCGCCGCCGTGGTGCTGGTCGTCCTGTTCCACTGGGGCCTGTCGCTGAGCCCGACGGCGACGGCCATCGACTTCACGCTGGTGGTGTACTCGCTCGTCTTCCTGGCCCTGCCCGCGCAGGCGGCGACGCGCATCCGCGCCGGGGCGGCGCGTGTCGCCGCGCTGCTTCCCGCCGCGAGGCGCGCGCGGATCGCCGCCGTCGCACTCCTCGCGGCCTTCCTCGCCGTCTCGCTCGTCACGGGCTGGGGAGGCCCCGGCAGCAACCGCAACTGGCTCTGGCTCGCGCTGGCGGCGCTCGCGGTGGGGAGCGCCCTGATCGTCCTCGCGCTCGGGACGCGAGCGGAGCGATCGGCTGTCGGGCCCTTGTCGCGGCCCGGGCTCCCGATCCTTCCCTACGCGGCGCTCGTGCTGGTGCAGCTCGCCAACATCGGCGCGCCGTACCTCGGCATCAAGACGAGCGGCTCCTTCGTGATGTACAGCAACCTCCAGACCGAGCGCGGGCAGTCGAACCACTTCCTGATCCCGCGGCTGCCGCGCCCCGCGCCCATGGACGATCTTGTCGAGGTCGTCGCCTCGTCGAATCGGGAGCTGGGCGCGACGGCGGCCAGCGGGGACCTCGTCAGCTGGCACGAGCTGCGGAGGGATCTCTCGAGAGACCCCGAGGCCAGCATCTCCTATCGCCGGGGCGGGGTCCTGCACGTCCACGAGCAGGCGCGCGAGGACCCCGAGCTGGTCGCGCGCGACTTCTGGAGACACAAGCTCATCGGCCACCGCAGCTTCGATCCGCGGCGGGCGAGCTGCCGTTGGTAGACGCGGGGGCGGGTCGGGATCCGGGGCGGCGCGGCCAGCCGACGAAGGCGAAGATCGCCGCCGAGTAGAGCAGGTGGACCTGGTGGAAGAGGAACGCGCGCAGGGCGAACCAGACGCCCGCGTGGCGCGCGAAGCACGCCAGCATGCCGCCGGCGAGCGCGGCCGCGGCCGCCAGCACCGCGCCGCAGGCGGTCGCCAGCCAGGGCCGGCCCGTCGCGATCGCCCAGGGAGCGGCCGGCAGCGCCAGCAGCGCGAGCGGAGCCAGCACCGCCGCCACGCGCTGCGACCAGCGCAGGTTGAGGTCGTCGGGCAGGTGGCCGGTGGCGCGGATCAGCCGGGCCCAGGGGAGCGCGCGGCGGAAGACGTCGGTCTCGACGACCGACCGCAGCGTCCATCGCTTCAGGTGGGTCGCCTGCAGGTCCGGGTCGAGCCGCAGCCGGCCGAGCGGGCGCAGGCGCCCCGCCAGCTCGATGTCCTCGATCTCGGGCTGCGGATAGCGCTCGGCGTCGAAGCCGCCGGCGCGCAGGAAGGCGTCGCGGCGCACGGCGCCGCAGCCGGCCCAGAAGCTCGCCGGCTCGCGGCGCGCGCGCTGGTGCGTGGCGTGGTGACGCAGATTCATGTAGAGAGAGAAGAAGTTGCGCTCGGGCGGTCGCGCGTCGTAGGAGCCGCACAGCGCGACCAGCTCGGGCTCCGCCCGGAAGGCGGCGCGCACCCGCCCGATCGCATCGGCGTGCAGCACGCAGTCCGCGTCGACGAACAGCACCAGCTCGGCGTCGATCGCCTGCACGCCCGCATTGCGGGCCCCGGCGGGCCCCTCGCGCTCCGGCAGCCGGACGACCCGGGCGCCCAGCTCCCGCGCGAGCGCGCCCGTCTCGTCCCGAGACCCCGCGTCCACGACCACGATCGGCACGTCGGGCCCGGCGCGTCGCAGCGCCGGCAGCGAGCGACCGAGGAAGCGCGCCGCCTCGTAGGCCGGCACGACCACGGCGAGCTCCGCGCGCGCCGCGGCGGACGGGGTTCCGGAGATCATGGCTGCGAAGCGTAGCCCGGGCCGAGCGCGCTCACGGCCGCCGCGCGCGCCGGCGGAGCCACGCGCCGAGGGCGCGGCGCTCGTCGGCGCCGAGCTCGCCCAGCAGCGCGTAGGCCGCGGGGACCAGCAGCGCACCGGCCCCGAGCCAGAGGACGAGCGATTGCGCCTCGCCCGGCGCCGCCGCGCCGAAGCCGTAGGCCGAGGCCCCGACGGCCGCCGCGCGAAAGGCCGTGGCGAGGGGCACGCTCACGCCCCAGGTCCGCTGCACGGCGAGGAGCGCCGCGAGAGCGCCGAGCGCGGCGCAGCTGGCCGTCACCGCCGCCGCGCCAACCGCGCCGACGCGCGGGATCGCCCACGCGTGCCCCGCCGCCGCGAGGACGGGAAGTGGTGCGGCCAGCGCCAGCGTCCAGGCGGCGCGGCCTCCCGCCGTCAGCACCGCGGTGGCCACCGAGAAGAGGACCATCGCCATGCCGGCGAGCAGGAGGGCGGCGGCGAGCGGCGCGGCGTCGCGATAGGCATCGCCGAACAGCAGCCCGACGACGCCGGGCGCCGCGCCCGCCAGCAGCGCGGCGAGGGGACACAGGAGCACGACGGCGCGGAGCGCATCGCGCGCGAGGACGTCGGCGGTGGCCCGGTCGCGCTCGCGCAGCGCCTGGCCGAGGGAGGCGAGCAGGAGCGGTGGGACCGACAGGCCGACCAGCGTCGGGAAGGAGGCCAGGTTCTGCGCGGCCGCATAGACGCCGGCCGCCTCGAGGCTGCCGCCCAGGCCCTTCAGGAGGAACAGGTCGAGCCGGTCGAAGACGCGCAGCGAGAGCGCGAAGAGCGCCAGGGGCAGCGCGTAGCGCAGCGTGCGCCAGCCCGGCAGCGGGCCGAGCGGCCGCAGCGACGGCTTCGCCCCGAGGCGCGCGACGGCGAGCTCGACGCCCGACGCCCCGATCGTCGCGAGGATCGCGCCGTCGACCGAGAGCCCGCACTCGACGAGGACCACGATCAGCGCGAGCCGGCCGAGCCAGCGCGCGCTCCCCGCCAGGGCGCGGAGCCGGAAGGCCCCGGCGCCGAGCAACACCTGACGGTGTGCCTGGGCGACGGCGAAGAGGGGCAGGTCGAACGAGAAGAGCAGGAGATGGCGCCGGAGGGCCGGCTCGCCGAGCGCCGCGGCGAGCGGGCCGGCCGCGAGCGCCAGCAGCAGCGCCGCCGCGCAGCCCGCCAGGAGATGGATCCGGACCACCGCGCCGGCGGCCTCGGCGGCGTCCGAGGCCTCGCTCAGGTACTGGAGGCTCGCGCGGGCGAGCATCGAGCTGGTGCTCCACGCGATCGTCGCGACCAGGCTCGCCGCGAGGGCGAAGGCGCCGTAGCCCTCGGGGCCCAGCCGCCGCGTCAGGTAGATCGCCGTCGCGAGGCCCGTCGGGATCACCAGCGCCTCGGCCAGGAAGACCGCGCCGGCGCCGCTCCACAGCCGGGCGCGGACGTCGCGCGCTCGGGTCACGCGTGGGTTCGGCGACCGGCGCTCAGGTAGCCGGCGGCGTTGGCGACCTGCGCGAGCGCGAACAGCGCGGCCAGGCCCAAGGCCCGGGCGAACGGAGCCCGCGAGAACGGAAAGGCGAGCATCTCGAAGTAGAACCCGGGGCCCTCGACTCCCATGCCGCCTGCGCCGCGCGCCGCCCGCAAGCGGTGGAAGTGGCGGGCGCCCACGCCGTAGCGGAAGTGCTGGCGCCAGAAGCGGCGGGCGTCGAGCTCGTGGTAGTGGTCCACCACGGCCTCGGGCGCGTAGACGAGAGGCCCTCCGCGCGCGCGCCAGCGATCGCAGAGCTCGCGGTCCTCCGCCGCCGGCAGCGGGAAGCTCGCGTCGAAGCCCCCGAGCTCGCGGAAGCGGTCCGTCCGCATCGCCAGGTTGTTGGACGTGAACAGCACCGGGCCGTCGGGGCGCTCGTTCCAGCGCTGGTAGAGGAAGTCGATCAGCAGCTGGCTCCCCGCGGAGAAGGGGTTGCCGGCAAGCCCGTTGCGCACGCTCCCGCCGACGGCGGCGTCGGGCTGCGCGCGCAGCCGCGCGGCGAGCGCGCGCAGCCAGCCGCTCGTCGGCCGGCAGTCGTCGTCGGTGAAGGCGAGCAGCTCCCCCTGCGCCGCGTCGGCGCCGGCGTTGCGGGCCGCGGCGGGGCCGCCGTGGGGCGGCGTGAGCAGGCGCACGGGGAGGGCGTCGCGTACCCCCTCGACGGCCGCGCGGGGTGGCTCGGGACTGCCGTCGTCCGCCACCACCACCTCGAACCGGTCGCGCGGGTAGTCGAGGGCGGCGAGCGCCGCCAGGCAGTGGGCGAGCTGCCGGGGCCGCCCATAGGTCGGAACGACGACGGTGAAGCGGGGGAAATCCTGGGCCACCGGGTCTCTCCGCTCGTGGGTGTCGCTGCCGAGTCGATGGGCTCGGCTCCCCCTGGCGGAGGCTACGATAGGCGAGCCCCGCCCTGACCGCGGTCACCACGGGGCGGCCTGCGGAGACTCACGGGAACGGCGCTCGCTCGCGGATGCGCCTGGTCGCTTCGGAGGTGCCTTGCCCGGCTGTGTCGTGATCGGGGCGGGTCCCGCAGGCCTCACCGCCGCCCATGAGCTCGCCAAGGCAGGCGTGCCGTCTCTCGTCCTCGAGAGCGACACCGTCGTGGGAGGGCTGTCGCGCACGAGCCGCCACCGGGGCTACGGCTTCGACATCGGCGGGCACCGCTTCTTCACGAAGGTCCCCTACGTCCGCGAGCTCTGGGAGGAGATCCTGGGCGAGGAGTTCCTGCTCCGGCCGCGGCTCTCGCGGATCTACTATCGCGGGCGCTTCTTCGACTACCCGCTCAAGCCGGTCAACGCGCTGCTGGGCCTCGGGCCCTGGGAGGCGCTGCGCATCGGCGCCAGCTGGCTCCGGGCCCAGCTGCTTCCCGAACGCGACGAGCGCACCTTCGAGCAGTGGGTCTCGAACCGCTTCGGCCGCCGGCTCTTCGAGATCTTCTTCGAGACCTACACCGAGAAGGTGTGGGGCATCCCGTGCCGCGAGATCAGCGCGGACTGGGCCCGCCAGCGCATCAAGAACCTCGACCTGGCGGCCGCGCTGCGCAGCGCCCTGCTCGGCTCCACGCGGCGCGGCGGCACCATCACCAGCCTGATCGAGGAGTTCCACTACCCGCGCCGCGGCCCGGGCCAGATGTGGGAGGCCTGCGCCGGGCGCCTCGCCGAGCGCGGCACCAAGATCGTGCTCGGGGCGCGCGTGACGGGCATCCGCCACGAGGGCGGGCGCGCCGTCGCGCTGCGCATCCGCGAGGGCGACACGGAGTCGACGCTCCCGGCCGCGCACGTGATCTCGTCGCTGCCCGTGCGTGAGCTCGTCCAGTGCCTGGAGCCCGCGCCCCCGCCCGAGGTGATCGCGGCGGCCGAGCGCCTCCGCTACCGCGACTTCCTGACCGTGGGCCTGATCGTCGCCCGCGAGGGCCTGTTCCCCGACAACTGGATCTACATCCACTCCGACGAGGTCCGCGTGGGCCGGATCCAGAACTACGGGAACTGGAGCCCCGACATGGTGCCCGAGCCCGGCCACACCTCGCTCGGGCTCGAGTACTTCGTGAACGAGGGCGACGAGCTGTGGTCGATGGCCGACGAGGACCTGCTCGCGCTCGGCAGCCGGGAGTGCGAGCGCCTCGGCCTGATCTCCGCCGCGGACGTCGTGGACGGCACCGTGATCCGGATGCGCAAGGCCTACCCGGTGTACGACGCGGAGTACGGCGAGGCGATGGCGACGATCCGGCGCTGGCTGGCGGGGATCCCGAACCTCCAGACGATCGGCCGCAACGGCCAGCACCGCTACAACAACCAGGATCACTCGATGCTCACCGGGGTCTACGCGGCGCGGAACCTGGTGGGCGGGCGCTACGACGTCTGGGACGTCAACGTCGAGTCGGAGTACCACGAAGAGGTCGGGAAGGGCGGGGACCGTCTCGTGCCCCGCCCGGTCGCCGGGGGCCCGGCGGAGGGGACCTCGACGGAGGAATGGGTCCGCCAGGCCTTCGCTCGCTACGACCCGGTCGCGCTCGGGGCCGCCGTCGGGGTGGCGCTCGGGCTCGGGCTGTTCGCGCTCACCGCGCTGTTGCTGCTCTCGGGCCGCGAGCCCGTCGGGCCCACCCTCGCCCTGCTCGACCGCTACCTTCCCGGCTTCGAGGTGAGCTGGCGCGGCGCGTGGCTGGGCCTCCTGCAAGCGGGCGCGGGCGGCTTCGGCGCCGGCTACGTCCTGGCCCGGCTCATCAACGCCGTCGTGGCGCGCGAGGAGCGGGCGCTCGTCGATCGCATCGAGGCCGCGCGGGCGATGGACCTCACGGAAGGGAGCGCGCCGTGAGCGCAGCGGAGATCGAGGCCCGTGAACGCGACCTGGTGCGGGCCGCGATCGTCCGGCTGCGGGCGCGCGTGATGGCGCTGGTGTTCGGCTGGATGGGCGGCACAGGGCTGTTCGTGGCGACCGCCTGGCTGCTGGTGCGCGGCGGCGAGAACGTCGGCCAGCATCTTTCGCTGCTGAACAACTACTTCCCCGGCTACGCGGTCACCTGGCCGGGAGCGCTGCTCGGCTTCGTCTACGGCGCCGGGGTCGGGGCGCTGCTCGGCTGGACGATCGCGTCGATCTACAACCGCGTCGCCGCCTGGCGCAACCCCGACGCGTGATCCCATGCGGCCGCTCCGGATCGGCGTCGTCGGCTGCGGGCAGATCGCGCGCCGCGTGCACTTCGACGCCCTGGCGGCGACGCCCGGCGTCGAGGTGGTGGCGATCGCCGAGCCCGATCCCCGGGCGCGCGCCGACGCCGGCGCGCGCTTCCCGCGCGCGCGCGCCTTCGCCGATGCGATGCCGCTGCTGCGGGACGGCGGCGCCGAGGCCGTGCTGGTGTGCGTCCCGAGCGCGCTGCACGCGCCCGTCGCCGTGAGCGCGTTCGAGGCGGGCCTGCACGTGTACCTCGAGAAGCCGGTCGCGGCGGATCGCGCTGGCGCCGAGCGCGTGGCGCAGGCGTGGCGGGCATCCGGGCGCGTCGGCATGATCGGGCTCAACTTCCGACACGACGTCCGCTACCGCGAGCTCCGCGAGCGGCTGCGCGGCGGCGAGATCGGCGAGCTGGTCGGCGCGCGCAGCGTCTTCTGCTCGGCTGCGGGCGAGGGGCCGGCGTGGAAGCGGAGCCGGGCGGAGGGGGGCGGCGTGCTGCTCGATCTCGCCTCCCATCACGCCGATCTCGTGCGCTTCGTCCTCGGCGAGGTCGCGCAGGTGTCGGCGACGCTGCGCTCGGTGCGCAGCGAGCACGACACCGCTGGCCTGCGCATGGTGCTCGCGGACGGCGCGGTGGTCGAGTCGCTGTTCTCCTCGAGCACGAGCGACGACGACCGCTTCGAGGTCTACGGCAGCAGCGGTCGGCTCGCGGTGGACCGCCATGGCTCGCCCGAGCTGGAGCGGGAGACGCCGCCGTCCTACGGGCGCGGCCCGCGGCTCCGGCGCGAGCTGCGCGCGGCGCTCCGCGGCCTGCGCCGCGTGGCGCGCGGCGCCGGCGAGCCCTCCTTTCGGATGGCCCTCGCCCGCTTCGCGGCGGCGGCCCGCGGGACCGCCGATGCCTCCCCGGACCTCGAGGACGGCCTGCGTTCCCTCGCGATCGTGCTGGCGGCCGAGGAATCCGCGCGCACCGGGCGGGCCGTCGCGGTCGCGCCCGGCGGGGCGGCGCCTTGAAGGTCCTGTTCGTCAACGACTATGGAACGCCGAGCGGCGGTGCGGAGATCCTCACCTTCGCCCTGCGCGACGCGCTCCGCCAGCGAGGCCACGACGCGCGGCTCCTGACGACCCGCGCGCGGCCGCTGCCGCTGCCGCTCGAGAGCGACTACTCGTGCTTCGGTACCACCTCGCGGATGCGCGGCGTCGTGCAGTCGCTGAATCCCTGGGCGGCGCGCACCCTCCGTCGCGTGCTGGCCGCGTTCGATCCCGACGTCGTCCACGTGCGGATGTTCCTGACCCAGCTCTCGCCGCTCGTGCTGCCCGAGCTGCGCGATCGGCCGAGTCTGCTCCACGTCGAGACCGCGCGGTCCATCTGCCCGGTCGGCTCGAAGCTGCTCCCGGACGGACGGCTCTGCTCGGCGCACTACGGCTGGGTGTGTCGCGGCTGCGTGCCCGCGCAGGACTGGCCGCTGCTGATGATGCAGATGGCACTCTGGCGCCGCTGGCGCGGGGTGTTCGACCGGATCGTGGCCAACAGCCACTGGACCCGACGCCGGCTCGAGGACGACGGCGTGCCCGTGGACGAGGTGCTGTGGAACGGCGTCCCGCTGGCGCCCCCGCGCGCCGCACTGGCGCGCGTGCCGACGCTCGCCTTCGCCGGCCGGCTGGCGCCCGAGAAGGGGCTGGAGGTGCTCCTGCAGGCGTTCCGACGCGTGCGCGAGACGCTGCCCGACGCGCGGCTCGTGGTCGCCGGCGACGGGCCCGAGCGCGACGCGCTGGCGCAGCGGGTGGTGGCGCTCGGCCTCGACGGCCACGTCGAGCGGCTCGGACACCTCCCGCGTCGAGAGCTCGACGCGCGCCTCGGCAGCGCCTGGGTGCAGGTGGTGCCGTCGCTCTGGGAGGAGCCGTTCGGGCTGGTGGCGGCCGAGGCGATGATGCGCGGCGTGGCCGTCGTCGCGAGCGACGCGGGAGGCCTCGCCGAGATCGTCGAGGACGGCCGCACGGGCCGCCTGGTGCGGCGCGGCGATCCCGCCGCCCTGGCAGAGGCCCTGCTCGACGTCCTCTCGGACCGGGCGCTCGCCGAGCGCATGGGCCGGGCGGGGCGCGCGCGGGGGCTCGCGCACTTCGACGAGGAGCGCTGCGTGGATCGCTTCGTGGAGATCTACGAGGAGCTCGCGGCGCGTCCGGGGAGCCGACAGCAGGAAGTGTCTCCTCTGCGCCTGGTCCCGCGCGGAGGGCGCCCGTGACCCGCCGCGCGCCGCTCGTGATCCTGGGGATCGACGCGGGCGACCCCGACTTCCTGGCGGGCTGGGCGCGCGAAGGCCGCCTGCCGGCGATCGCGTCGCTGATGGAGCGGGGCAGCTGGGCCCGGACCGGCGGCCCCGAGCTGGTGAGCGAGCACGGCGTCTGGGTCTCGCTGTTCAGCGGGGTGTCGCGCGGGCGGCACGGCTACTTCTACTTCCGGCAGCTCCGGCCGGGCAGCTACCAGCTCGAGACCCGCACCGGTCTCGACGTCGATGCCGCCCCGTTCTGGACGCGACTCGCGCACGAGGGGCGGCGCGTGGCGCTGGTCGACATCCCCGACAGCGTTCCCCGTCCGGGTCTCCCGGGCCTGCAGCTCGCGAACTGGGCGACCCACAACAACTGGGATCCGCACCACTTCCCGACGGCGTCGGAGCCGCCCGGCCTGCTGGCCGAGGTCGAGGCGCGCCACGGCGGGAAGCTCCTCACCGTCGAGAACCACCAGGCGACCGTCGAGGAGGACCGGCGCATCCGGCGGCAGCTCCTCGAGCAGACGCGCCAGAAGGGCGAGCTGTGCCTGGACCTGATGCTGCGCGAGCCCTTCGACGCGATCGTCACCGTCTTCGCAGCGACCCACGCGGCGAACCACCAGTTCTGGGCCTATCGCCCCGAGGTCGGGGAGCGCAACGACGCGGAACTGTGTCAGGCGATCCGCGAGGTCTACGAGGCCGTGGACGCGGAGATCGGTCGCCTGCTCGCGCGGCTGCCGGCGGATGCCAACGTCTTCGTGGTGAGCTCCGTCGGCATGGCGGACCGCTTCCCGACGACGGGGCTCGCCGAGGCCTTCTGCCGCCGGCTCGGCTACCAGGCCGATCCGCCACCGGGCGGGTTCTCGTGGCGGCCGCTCGACGTCGCCCGGCGCCTGGTGCCCGCCCCGGTTCGGCTCGCCCTGAGCCGACGCCTCTCCCGCGAGGCGCGCGAAGGGCTGCTCGCCGACCAGTTCCGGACGGGCACCGACTGGTCGCGGACGCGCGCGTTCGCGCTGCCGGCCTCGTACGCGAGCTTCCTGCGCGTCAACCTGCGCGGCCGCGAGCCGGCGGGGACGGTCGCGCCGGGGGCGGAGTACGAGCAGGTGCTGGGCGAGCTCGAGCGCGACCTGGCGGCGCTCCGCGACGCCGAGACCGGCGAGCCCGTCGTCACCGGTACGCGTCGTGCGGTCGAGCTGTTCGGAGCCGACTGCCACCCGGCGCTCCCCGACCTCTTCGTCGAGTGGATCCCGGGTCGCTTCCTCCAGCGCGTGCTCCATCCGCGCGCCGAGCTCACCCAGGGCCGGCCGGACTGGTTCCGGCGCAGCGACCACTCGACGGCGGGCTTCGTGGCCGCCGCGGGCCCCCGGATCCGTCGCGCCGGGCACCTCGACGAGGTCGACGTGCTCGATCTGGCGCCGACGTTCCTGGCGCTGCTGGGCGAGGCGCCGGGTCCCGAGATGAGAGGGCGCGTGCTGGAGGTGCTATCGAGCCGCTAGCGATCCATCCAGGCGCCGCGGCTTGACGACCGGCTCGCGCGGCCGCGGAGTGCTCGTCGCCATCGGGTGCAGCCTCGCCGCGAGTGCCCTCTGGCTCGCCATCGGGCTCGCCGATCCCGCGACGCTGGTGCGGGTGGCCGATGCGCTCACGAGCGACGGGCGCGCCACGCGCGTCCACGGTGCGGCGCGGTCCGCGATCCAGGCGCGGGCGCTCCAGGCGGGCGCGGCATTCCTCGTCCTCGCGCTGCTCCTCGCCATCGGGCGATGGCGGGGCACGGGGGCGGGGAGCGCGTGGCAGAGCGAATCGGCGTGCGCGATTCGCGGCGTTCGCCGCCGGATCGCTCGCTTCGTCCGCGAGGAGCCGGGACACGCGCTCGCGCTCGCCGGGTTCGTCGTGCTGGGCGGGAGCCTCGCAGGGGCCGGCGTGGGCCAGCCCATCCGCTGCGACGAGGCGACCACCTGGCTGAACGTCGTCTCGCGCTCGTGGCCCACGGTGCTGCTCTCCTACCAGACCAACAACCACGTGCTCTACAGCGCGCTCGCCAAGCTCGCCTGCGCGCTGGGGCCCGCCCCGGTGTGCCTGCGGATGCCGGCGCTCGTCGCCGGGGTGCTCGCCGTGCCGGCGAGCTACGTCGCGATGCGCGTCCACTTCGGACGCCACGTCGGGGTCCTCGTGGCGGGCGCCCTCTCCACGTCGCTCCTGCTGCTCGACCACGCGACGAACGGTCGCAGCTACAGCTTGCTGACCCTCGTCTTCGCGCTGTTGCTGATCGTCGCTCCCCGTCTCCTCGCGACGCGGAGCGGCGTTCCCTGGCTCGCCGCCATCCTGCTCGCGAGCGTCGGCCTGTGGGCCAATCCCGTGATGCTCTACCCGCTGGCGATCGGCGCGGCCTGGCTCGGCGTGCAGGCGCTCGTGGCGCTGCGGGGGGCGGAGCGCCGGGCGTTCGCCGGCCGCGCGGTCACCGCCGCTGCCGCCGTCGTCGCCCTGGTGCTGGCCTGGTACTCGCCGGCCTACGTCGCGACCGGCTTCGCTTCGGCGCGCGCCGTGGTGGAGAAGAACGCGCTGGACGCGATCGTGGGCGAGGAGGGCGGCGCGGCGGGCTCGGCTGCCCTGGCGGTCGCACGGCTGGCGGTCGTCTGGGAGGACTGGACCCACGGCCGGCCCGCCGCCGTGGCCTGGCTGCTGCTCGCGGGCGCCGTCGCAGGCCTGCTGGTGGGGACGACGCGCCGCGCCTGCCGTGAGTGGTCGGCCGCGATCGCCGCCGGCGCAGGCGCCGTGCTCTGGGCCAGCGGTGCGCTGCCGCCCACCTGGATCTTCGTGTTCCTTCTGCCGCTCGCGCTCGGGCTCTGCTTCGCGGGCCTGTGGGCCGCGGTCGAGGCGGTCGGCAGGCCGCGCGCACCGGCCGCGCGGGGCGCGCTGGCGGTCGCCGGCGCCGTCGTGCTGTCACTTTCGGGTGTCGGTCCGGCGCGCTCGCCCCAGGCCGGGGAGGGCGTCCCCTGGTACATCGGCTATCCGGACGCCGGCGAGGCGGCGGCGTACCTGCGCGACGTCCTGCGGCCGGGCGACCGGATCGAGGCGGCGGCGGTGGTGGCGCCGCCGCTGGTCTTCCATCTGGTGGCGCTGGGGGCCTGCGCCCGCGAAGAGCCGTGGTCGTGTCGACTGGCGGACGGCGAGACGCCCCCCAGGGTCTACTTCGTCGACGCCGGCTCCGACGCCTCGCGACGCGAGCTCGAAGCGCTGCGCGCGCGCATGGGGAAGGAGCCGGAGCTCGCGCGCGAGCTGCCCGCGTCCCGGATCCTGCGCTTCGACCGCGGCTGAAGCGCGCTCGCGCAGCTCGAGCGCGGGGCTCCCCGCCTGCGGGTACGGTCGTCGCGATCGGTTAGCTTCGCAGCCACTTCTCAGAGCCGAGCTCCGATGGCACTCCCCCGCCCGCCTCGCGTTCCCTCCGTCCTGCTGCTCGTCGCCTACACCGGGACGCTCCTGGGCGCAGACCTCGCCCCCGCCGCCGTGACGTTCGAGCGCGTCGTCGTCGACGGAACCAACCAGCCGAACCGGCGCAAGCCGAAGACCTTCGGCGACTTCGACGGCGATGGTCTCCTCGACGTCGCGGCCCGCCGTGGCAACGGCAGCGTCTGGTACCGGGCGCCCGACTGGACGCGCCTCCCGATCCATCCCGACGCCGGGGAGGGCGAGGCCGCCCAGGCAGCCGACGTGGATCGCGACGGCGACATCGACGTGGTCATGTCCGGGCTCTACGACAGGGACGCGCCCGGCTGGTTCGAGAACCCGCTCGCCCAGGGCGGCGATCCCGCCACCGACGAGTGGCAGGCGAACCCGATCGGGGTCGCCGGCGGGCATGGCGCCCACGACCTCGAGCTGGCGGACGTGGATGGCGACGGTCGGATCGACGTCGTGACGATCGGGACGTTCTTCTTCCAGCGCGGCACCGACGACGAACCCACCTGGGAGGCCGTGCCGGCCTCGTCCCTGCTGCCGGACCGCGGCGACCAGGGCACTGCGCTCGGCGACGTCGATCGCGACGGCGATCCGGACCTCATCGGCGCGAGCGAGGGCGCGCCCCACGAGATCCTGTGGTGGGAGAATCCGGCGCCCGCCGAGGATCCCGCGAGCGCGACCTGGACCGCCCGCCCGATCGGCCCGGGCTGGGACCGGGCGTCGCTGCGCGTGGCCGACGTGGACGGCGACGGGCGCCCGGACGTGCTGGCCGTCGCGATGTACGCGGCGAGCGGCCTCCACTGGTTCCGCGGGCCGCCCGATCCGCGCGCGCCCTCGCCGAGCTGGGAGCGACGGACGATCGACGCCTCGATCGGATGGGTGCACCAGGGCTCGATCTTCGCGCGCGACTTCGACGGCGACACCCGGATCGACGTGTTCGTCGCCGAGCAGGAGCAGTCGCCCGACGATCGGCTGAAGCTGTTCTACAACGACGCTGGCGATGGCACGGCCTGGACCGGGAAGGTGCTCTCGACCGCGGGCGGCCACAACCCCGACGTCGGCGACGTCGGCGCCGACGGGGATCCCGACATCCTCAACGCGAACCACGGCTTCTTCGGCGCCGACAATCCGCTCGAGCTGTGGATCAACCAGCGCCCGGTGCCGGAGCCGTCGGCCGCCTCGCTGGGTCTCGCGAGCGCGCTCACGCTCGCGGGTCTGCGCCGGCTGCGACGACGGCCCCAGGCCCGGCTCGTTCAGTAGAGCCCGAGCATGCGGCCGGCGAGGGCCGGCACGGCGAGCGCCATCGCCGGCCGGATCACCTTCTCCCCGCCACGCACCGCCGCGCGCGAGCGCGGCGACCAGCAGCAGGCCGACACCGGCCTGGAACGCGCCGCCGTAGAGCCCGATCGCGAAGAATACGACCGCCGTGAGCCAACGCGGCCCCGGGCGCGCTCCCACGGCGCGGACCCGCGGCCACGCCGATCCGGAGCTCACGCTCCGCGTGTACGCGCACGCGATGCGTGCAGAAGAGATCGACCTGTCGTTCGCCGATTTCGCGGGCCGCAGCCAGCGCGCCGACGGCCCCGGACGGCCCTATACGGCCCCTGCCGGCTCGGTGGTCGCCGAAGGGGCCGAGAACTCCGAAGGCTCCGGCAGCGAAAACACCGGGATCTCCGAGGACTTGCCCGCCGACTGGATGGTGGCCCAGGCCAGAATCGAACTG
>Ga0105107_10000639_pt1 | contig 22414 bp, 22 predicted proteins | sample PPLLaktember2015_6_FD_79335 | JGI IMG/M metagenome (GOLD analysis project Ga0105107, IMG submission 79335) | Freshwater sediment microbial communities from Prairie Pothole Lake near Jamestown, North Dakota, USA - PPLs Lake P8 Core (1) Depth... | ecosystem: Environmental > Aquatic > Freshwater >... | reverse complement strand
GAGGCGGCCGGGCGGCAGGTCGAGGGAGCGCGCCTGGGCCTGGTCGAGACCCTCGGAGGCGGCGTCGCGGGCATCGACGGCAACGCCTGCGTGGTGACGGTGCTCGAGCGGTGAGCGCGGACGCGATCGATCTCCTGGCGCCCGGCCTGGTGGCCGATCCGCATCCCGCGCTGCACGCGCTGCGGGCGCGCGATCCCGTCCACTGGAGCGCGCGCCACCAGGCGTGGCTGGTGTCGCGTCACGACGACGTGAGCGCCGCCTTCCGAGACCCGCGACTCTCGAACGATCGCGTGGGCTCGATCTTCGGCGCCTCCGAGCGCGACACCGTCGAGGCCCGGATCCTCTCACACTGGATGGAGTTCCAGGATCCGCCCCGGCACACGCGGCTGCGGGCCCTCGTCAGCAAGGCCTTCACGCCGCGGGTCGTCGAGTCGCTCCGGCCGCGGGTCATCGAGCTGGTGGACGAGCTGCTCGGCGACATCGCGGCGACGCCCCGTTGCGACCTCGTCGCCGCCTTCGCGCATCCGCTCCCGGCCTCGGTGATCGCCGAGATGCTCGGCGTGCCGGCGGAGGACCGCGTGCTCTTCCGCGGCTGGTCCGACGACATCCTGGGCCTCGTCTTCGGCAGCGGCGGGAGCGAGCGCTTCGAACGCGCACGCAAGGGCTTCGCCGAGCTCGACGCCTACTTCCGCGCGCTGCTCGAGGCGCGCCGCAGCGCGCCGCGGGACGACCTGCTCACGGCGCTCGTCGCCGCCGAGGAGCGGGGCGACGCGCTCTCCCGCGACGAGATCGTGGGCACCTGCGTGCTCCTGCTCTTCGGCGGGCACGAGACCACCACCAACCTGCTCGCATCGAGCGTCTGGCTGCTCGATCGGCATCCGGCCGAGCGCGAGCGCCTGCGGCGGGAGCCCGCGCTCCTCGCGAGCGCGATCGAAGAGCTGCTGCGCTTCGAGGGCCCCTCGAAGATGATGGTGCGCGAGGTCCGCGCACCGCTCACGTTGCGCGAGCGGCGCCTCGAGCCGGGGCAGCGCGTGTTCCTGCTGCAGTGCGCAGCGAACCGCGATCCCGAGATCTTCGCCGATCCGGACCGACTCGATCTCGCGCGGCGCCCGAACCCGCACCTGGGCTTCGGCTTCGGCGTCCACTACTGCCTGGGTGCACCGCTCGCGCGGCTCGAGGCGCAGGTCGCGATCGCCGCGCTGCTCGCGCGCTTCCCCGGGCTGCGCGTCCTGGAAGAGGCGCCGTCCTGGCGACCCACCCTGCTCTCGCGGGGCCTCGCGAAGCTCGCCGTCGATGCAGGGAGCCCGACCCGCCCCTGATGCGCGGCCGGGTCAGGCCGGCTGCGGCGGCGGCGACTCCTCGTCGCCCATCGCCACCTGCAGGGTCACGCCGAAACGCTCGACCATGACGCCGGCATCGGCGCGCATCGCGGCCCAGGCCGGCGAGTGGGCGCTCCGCTCGAGCGCGGCGGGGTCGTCGAAGAACATCTCTGCCACGCGGTGGAAGGCCGGGGTCGCCCCCTCGAGGCCGAGCGCGGTGCGCGTCAGCACGATCCGGCGCAGGCCGGGCACGCGGGTCGCGAGAGGCGCATGCACCTCCCGGTAGTGGCGCTCGAAGGCCTCCACGTCCTCGGGGCGCGGATGTCCCCAGCAGGCGATCAGCTTGAACATGCATCTCTCCCGATTCCTCGCGTCGGCCCGCCCCCCATGAATCGGGGATGCGTCTCCGCGAACCGCAGCCTCGGGCGGCACGCGCCTCCCTGCGTGGCACGACCTGGGCCGCAGACGGTGCGCAAGTGCGCGTTCTTGCGCCCGCTCCGGCGTCTCGGGAGTCTCGCGAAGGCTGGCATGGCCCCTGCACTACGTGGGATCAGAGCATTTCGCTCGACCACGGAGACCGAATCCATGTCGCCCGACGTCGTCCTCGCCAGCTCCCTCGCCCTCGCCCTCACGATCGGCTGGATGCACCGCCGCTACCTCGACTCCACCGACCCGACTCTGCGCAAGCCGCGCTCGACCCGGCCGGTGGTCACCAGCCGCGACCTCTTCGGCAAGCCCTCGGCTCCCAGCGCGGGCTGCCCCGACGCCGCGTGAATCCCGTCCGGCGGCGGAGCCGGACGCGCAGAGCGACTTCCCCCCTCCCCGCTCGCGCGTCTTCCGCCGCCGGACGAAGTCCGGCCGTCACGGAGCCGTGTAGACCTCCGGGGCGTCCGGCGCGAAGCGATCGAGCAGGAAGCGCTCCTGCGGCTTCTCCGACGCGGTCTTCGGGATCTCGTCCACCACCTGCAGATACGACGGTACGAAGTTCGGCTCGAGCGCTTTGCGGCAATGCGCGAAGACCGAAGCCGGATCGAGCTTGCGGCCGGGCATAGGCACCACCGCCGCCACCACGTCCTTCTCGCCCGGCGCGCCCGACTTCGCCGGCACGCCGTACACGAAGACGTCCGACACGTCGGGGTGCTCGGCGACGGCCTTCTCGACGAAGCCCGGGTTGATGAAGTCGCCGCTGCGGCGGATGCCGCCGCCCTTCCGGTAGTCGAAGAAGAGCCAGCCCTCGGCGTCGCGATGGCCGATGTCGCCGCTGCGCAGCCAGCCTCCCGCCGTCTTCTTCGCCGATGCCTCGGGGTTGCCGTGGTACTCGACCTTCGGCGGGCCGCCGGCCAGCGGACGCGAGCAGATCTCCCCCATCACGCCGGGCGCACACTCCTGATCGTTGTCGTCGAGGATCTTCATCTCGGTGCCCTGCGGCGCCTTGCCGAAGGAGCCGACCGGCCCCTGGCCGATCGGCTTGAACGCGAGCCCGCCCTCGACCGCGCCGTACCACTCGAGGATCTGCACCGCGAAGCGCTTCTCGAAGTCCTCCCAGATCGCGCGCGGCATGCCCGCGCTCAGCACGAAACGCACCGGGTTGTCCGCGTCGTCGGGACGCGGCGGCTCGCTGTAGATCGCGGTCGCCATGCCGCCGAGCAGCGAGAACGTGGTGCAGCCGTGCTTGCGGCAGATGTCCCAGAGCCGCGACTTCGTGAACTTGCGGCTGATCACTGCCGGCAGCTGGTTGTGGAGCGCGTTGCCGAGCGTGACCGCCTGGGCGTTGCCGTGGGTGAGCGAGAGTCCGGTGTAGAGGCGCTCGTCGGGCCCGTAGCCGAAGATCGCCTTGCCGAGCGTGCCGAACATCCCGAAGCGCGCGTTGTCCATCACGACGCCCTTCGGGTCGCCCGTCGTGCCCGAGGTGTAGATGATCTGGAACGCGTCTCCGGGGCTCTCGATGCGGACGTCCACCGTCGGCACCGGCTTCGCCGTCGCCTCGGCCAACGACTCCGCGCCGGGAAGCGCGCGCAGCGGGCCCGCGCCCTCCTCTCCCGTCTCGAGCGCCAGGACCCACTCGAGGCTCGGCACGTCCTTGCGCGCGGTCGCGACCTCCGCGAGCGCGTAGTCCGCGACCACGAGACCCCGGCAGCCGGAGTTGCGCAGGGTGTAGGCGAGCTTGTCGCGCTTCGTGCGCGGGTCGATCGGCACGAAGACCGTGGCCGTGATCGAGGCCGCGATCATGGCCTCCACGAACTCCGGGTGATTGCGCAGCATCAGCCCGAAGCGATCGCCCCGCGCCATGCCGCGCGCCACGAGCGCGGCCGCGAGGCGGTTCGCGCGCTCGTGGAGCTCGGCGTAGGTCCGGGTCTCGTCGGGCTTGCCGGCGCACTCGAAGGTCAGGACGCGGAAATCCGGCGCCCGCTCCGCGCGCAGCGCCACCAGGTCGGCGAGGATCATCTCGCTTCGCTCGCGTGCCATTTCGTGTGCCGCCTAGATCTTCAGGATCGACACGCACATCGCGGCGGCGTCGTTCGCGATCTGGCCGCCGCCGTTCTGCGCCAGGCCGATGCGCACGTTCGGGATCTGCCGCGCGCCCGACTCGCCCCGCAGCTGCTCCACGATCTCGGTGATCTGGGCGAGGCCCGTGGCGCCGACCGGATGGCCCTTCCGCAGCAGCCCGCCGCTCGGGTTCACCGGGATCCGGCCGCCCAGCTTCGTGGCGCCGGACTCGACGAGCTTGCCGCCCTCGCCTTCGCCGCAGAGCCCGATCTCCTCGTAGTAGATCAGCTCCGCCGGCGCCGACGCGTCGTGGCACTCGACCACCGAGAGGTCCTTCGGGCCGACGCCCGCGCGCTCGTAGGCCTCGCGCACGCAGCGGCGCACGGTGTCCTCGTCCTCGTCGCCGTGGTCCCAGCCCGACCGCAGCACGCACGCGTCCACGAAGACCGGCTTCGAGACGCCGAGCTCCCGTGCCTTGCGCTCGCTCACGATCACGGCCGCGGCCGAGCCGTCGCCGATCGGCGAGCACATCGCCCGCGTCAGGGGCTCGGCGATCATCGGCTCCGCGAGCACCTCGTCCACGGTCAGCGCGTTCCGGAACTGCGCCTTCGGGTTGAGGCTCCCGTGCACGGAGTTCTTCGCCGCCACGGCGGCGAACTGCCGCGCAGTGGTGCCGTACTTGCGCATGTGTCGGCGCGCCGTGGCAGCGTAGAAGTCCATGAACATCGAGCGCTTCTCGCCGGCGCCCTCGGAGGCCTCGGTCGCGCCCTGGGCGGCGGCGTTCTTCTTCAGCGCTTCCACGATCGCGGCCATCTCTTCCGTGTCCACCGCGCTGCCGATCGCCGCGAAGCTCTTGCGCTTGTCGGGGTGGTAGAGCTTCTCGACGCCGAGGGCGAGCACGACGTCGTAGACGCCGGCCTGCACCATGGCGACCGCCTGGTGGAACGCCGTCGAGCCGCTCGCGCACGCGTTCTCGACGTTCACCACGGGGATGCCGCCGATTCCGGCGCTGCGCAGCACCACCTGGCCGCGAATGCACTCCTGCCCGGTGATCAGGCCCGCCATCGCGTTGCCGACCCAGGCGGCCTCGATCTGCTTCCGATCGATACCCGCGTTCCCGAGCGCGGCCTCGACCGCCTCGCGCCCGAGGGCCTTCAGGCCCTCGTCCATGTGCTTGCCGAAACGGGACATGCCCACGCCGGCGATGATCGCTCGCGACATCCGATCTCCTTCGTCCCCGGGCCTTCCCGCCCGGGGTCTCGGCGCGCTTTGCCAGCGCGCCCGTGGACTCAGGCGTAGCAGGTCTTCGCGATCTGCTCGCCGTAGAACAGGAGCTTCTCCGGCGAGACCGCGTAGAAGGGCGGCACCAGGCACATCGAGTCGGCGACCGTCCAGGCCTTCTCGACGCGCTCGCGCACGTGCTCGGGCTTCCCACAGACCACGAAGGTGCGGACCATCTCGTCGGGCACGAGGGCCTTCGCGCCGAGCACGTCGCGACGCTGCACCGCCTCCTGGAGCGCGCGCGCCTCGCCCAGGAACCCGTGGGCCTCGAAGAACGACTCGTACTGCTTCATGCCGGCGTAGAACGCGACCGTCGAGCGGCCGTCCTCGATCGCCTCCCGCTCGTCGGGGTTCGGCGCCACCCAGAACCAGAGGTTCAGGTCGATGTCCGCGCGCTTGCGGCCGCCGGCCGCGAGGCCCGCTGCGAGCTCCGGCTGGATGCGCTCCACCGCCCAGTCCACACTCCACATCGGGTGCCCGAGGATGCCCTGCGCGACCTCGCCGCCGAGGCGCACCAGACCGCCGCGCAGCGCGGCGACCCAGATCGGGATCTCTTCCCGCACCGGCGGCGCCGTCGGCTGCAGCTCCTTGAAGTCGGCGCGGTACCAGCGGCCGTCGAACGGCGCGAGGCCCTTGTGCGCGCCGCGCACGATGTGACGCACGGCTGCGACGGTCTCGCGCAGGTGCGCGATCGGCTTGTGCTCCGGCGCACCGAACACGCCCTGCGTCCAGGCCAGGATGCTCGCGCCGAGGCCGAGCACGAAGCGCCCGTTCGACACGCGGTCCATGTCGATCGCAGCCATCGCGGTCTCGAACGGGCTGCGCGCGGCGGCGATCGCGATGCCGCTCGCGAGCTGGATGCGCTCGGTGACCATCGCGGCCCCCGCGAGCGGGATCCAGGGCGGTCCGTAGACCTGCGGCGCGAACACGCCGTGAAGCCCTTGCGCCTCTGCCTGCCGCGCGATCGCGGCGAGCATCGGCGCCGGCAGCGGGCTCAGGAATCCCCAGTAACGCCGTTGCTTCACCTGTCCCCCTGCGCGGCATGCGGCGCGGGCGAAGTCGGCGCTCGCCGACCCGCGCGGCGCCGGTCCGCGGCCGATTCTACTGCGCCGAGCGCCGCCGCAGCTCTCGAAATCGACGCCTCCGTCGACTTTTTTCGCTGCCGCCATGCTGCCTTGCGCCATTAGCGTGCCGCACCGCGGCGACGACCGCCTTCGCCGTCGACCCGGGCGCCGACGTCGTCCAACCTGGGAAGCGATCCCGTGACGCGGGTTGGAGGCCAGCATCGAGATCGGGCTCGAAGACTTCGTGGCGGTGGGCGGCGACCTCGCGCCGGAGACGATCCTCGGGGCCTATCGCCTCGGCATCTTCCCCTGGCCGCCGGACGAGCGGACGCTGCTCTGGGCCCGGCCGCGACGCCGCGCGATCCTCGAGCAGCGCCATCTCCACGTGTCGCGCTCGCTCGCGAAGGCGCGGCGCCGCACCCCGCTGCACTTCAGCCTCGACGAAGCCTTCCCCGCCGTGATCGACGCCTGCGCGGCGGCCCCGCGCCCGGGCCAGGACGGCACCTGGATCACCCCGGCGATGCGCGCGGCGTACGTCGAGTTGCACCGCCTCGGCATCGCCCACAGCGCCGAGGCCTGGCGCGACGGCGAGCTCGTGGGCGGCGTCTACGGCGTGGACGTGGACGGCGCGTTCTCCGCCGAGAGCATGTTCCGGCGCGAGCCGGACGCCTCGAAGCTCGCGCTGCTCCACCTGCTCGAGCATCTCGCCGCGCGCGGCCTCGACTGGATCGACGTGCAGGTGATGTCGCCGCACCTCGCGCGCCTCGGCGCGCGCGAGATCCCGCGCGCCGCCTTCGAGCGCCGCCTCGCCGCGACCCGCGCGCGCGGGCTCGTGCTGTTCCCGGAGACGCCGCCCGCGCGCTAGCAGGATGCTGAAAAACGCCCGCCGAGCCCGCGGCCGGAGGCGGGTCATGGCGACGCGCCGACATGTGCAGGCGCGTCCCGCACGCCGCTCGAAGCGACCGGTCCCTTCGCGCCGAACCCGAGGCGCGGCGCCATGACCCGCCTCCGGCCCCTCGCAAGCCACGTGGATCGGCGTTCTTCCGCATCCTGCTTGCTAGCCGAGAAGCGCCGCGACCGGTCGCCAGGCCGCGCCCGTCGACTCGGCGACGCCCTCGCAGGTGAGCTCACCGCGCCACAGATTCACGCCGAGCGCGAGGGCGGGATCGCGTCGCACGGCCTCCTCGACGCCCAGCGACGCCATCGCCTGCACGTACGGCAAGGTCGTGTTGGTGAGCGCGAAGGTGCTCGTGCGCGGCACCGCGCCGGGCATGTTGGTGACGCCATAGTGGATCACGCCGTACTCGACGAAGGTCGGCGCGCTGTGGCTCGTCGGCCGGATGGTCTCGATGCAGCCGCCCTGGTCCACCGCCACGTCCACCACTACCGAGCCCGGCTGCATCGACGCCACCATCTCCTTCGTGACGATCCGCGGCGCGCGCCGTCCGCGCACGTAGACCGCGCCCACCACGAGGTCGCTGGTCTCGACTGCGCGCGCGACGTTGGTCGGGTTCGAGTAGAGCGTGTTCAGCTCGCCGGAGAAGATGTCGTACAGGTAGGTGAGACGCTTCAGGTCGACGTCGAGCACGTCCACCTCGGCGCCGAGGGCGTGCGCCACGCGCACGGCGTTGATCCCGACCGTGCCGGCGCCGATCACCGTCACGCGGCCGCGCAGCACGCCCGGCACGCCGCCGATCAGGAGCCCCTTCCCACCCCGATCCTTCTGCAGCAGGGTGACGCCGATCTGCACCGCCAAGCGACCCGCGACCTCGCTCATGGGTGCGAGCACCGGGAACGTGCCGTCCTCGAGATGGATCGTCTCGTAGGCGATCGCGATCACGCCGGTCGCGCGCAGCGCGTCCACCAGCGCGGGCGCCGCGGCGAGGTGGAGATACGTGAAGATCGTCTGGCCCGGTCGCAGGCGGGGAACCTCGTGGGGCTGCGGCTCCTTCACCTTCACCACGAGCTCGGGCCACGACCACGCCTCGTCGGTGGCGACGAGGCGCGCGCCCGCACGCTCGAACTCCGCGTCCGCGATCCCGCTGCCCTGCCCGGCGCCCCGCTCCACCGCGACTTCGTGTCCCGCGCCGACCAGCATGCGCACGCCGTCCGGCACGATTGCGACGCGGCCCTCCTGGTCCTTCGTCTCCCGCGGCACGCCGATCTTCATGCTGCGCTCCCTCGCTTTCGCGCTCAGCTCGCGCTGCGGTAGGCCTCGATCAGCACGTCGGCGATCTCGGGCCGCAAGATGCGCGGGTCGGGCCGCTGCCCGCCCTGGAGCTGGCTCCGCACCTGGGTCCCGCTCACCGTGACCGGCTTCTCGTCTGGATGGGCGTCCGTGAGATCGACGCGTCCGAGCGACTCGTAGTAGGCCGCGAAGCCGATCTTCACGGGCTTCACGTGCAGCTCGCCCGAAAGCTCGCCGAAGATCTCCTGGGCGTCGAAGTCGCCCCAGATCGGCTTGCCGTCGTCGTAGGGCGCGTCGGCGTGCTTGCGCCCGATCACGAGATCGCTGAAGCCGTAGTTCTGGCGGTAGATCGCGTGCATCACCGCCTCCTTCGGGCCGCCGTAGAACATCTTGATGTCGAGGCCGATCAGCTCGAAGACGTCCGAGAGGTCGTAGCCGACCGCTTCCCAGAGCGCGTCGTCCTTGTCGCCCTGCCCGAGCAGGCGCCGGTCGTGCAGCATCCGGTACGCCTTCATGCGGATCGCGGCGGGCACGTCGTCGCCCTTGAGCTCGCCCACCAGCGGGTTCAGCACGACGCCCGTGAAGAAGCCCTCGCGCGTGAGCCGCTCCGCGCCGGCCACGAGCGCGTACTCATGGGCCCGGTGCAGCGGGTTGCGGGTCTGGAACGCGAGCGCGCGCTCCCACTTCTTGTCGCGGATCAGCGCCCGCGTCATGCGCGGCGAGAGCATGTACTCGCCGTACTCGGGATGGACGCGCTGGGGCAGCGCGCGGACGCGGCCGCCGGCGAGCTTCGTGCGCGGGTCGTCCGTCGCAATCCGCGCACCGGGATGATCCGTGCGCTCGGTGCCGTAGACCGCGCGCACCTGCTTCGCCTTGTCCCAGGCGAAGACGGAGACCTCGTCGAGGATCGCGACGACCGCGCCGCTCTCGTCCTCGATCGCCGCGGAGCCGCCGCGCCCGAGGGCCGCGGCCTCCGCATCCGTCGCCGGTAGCGAGAACGGGATCGTCCACGCGTAGCGCTTGCCGTTCGCGCCCGCGATCGACGCGCGATCGAGCACCTCGTGCCAGGTCGCCTCGTGCATCGGGCCCTCGAGAGGCGAGAGACCGCCGTCCGCGAAGCGGTGCACCGCCGAGAGATCCGCCCGCGTGACGCGCAGGCGCGGCAGCCGCGCGGCCTCGGCGAGGAAGCGCTTGCGCTCCTTCAGCGCGACGACGCGATCGACCGGCGCCTCGAGGCCTCCGTGCACGGGCACGAGGTCTGCGGTCGGGGGGCTCGAAAGAAGGCTCATCGCGCGGTTCTCCTGCTTCGGTGTCGGGGGTGGGGCTCGCTCGCGGCTACCAGCTCGGGACGCTGACCTCGCCGTCGCCGAGGACCTCGCGGTCGGCGCTCCCGTCGAAGCGACGGATGCGCAGCAGCTTCTTCGTCCCCTTGTCGTCGAAGGAACGCTGCTCCGCGACGTAGGCGACGTAGCGCCCGTCGGGCGAGACCGCGGGCTGGCTCTCGCTCGTCTGGTCGTTCACGTCCTGGCCGAGGCGGATCTTGCCGCTGCCGTCCGGGCGCATCTTGAACAGGCGGGGTCCGTTGCGCGTGCTCGCGGCGTAGACGATCCAGGCGCCGTCGGGCGTGAACACGGGACCCGCTCCGCGCGCGAGCGTGCGCGGCGGCGTGCCCTCGGGATCGTCGAAGCCGATCGCCGCGACCGTGTCGCCCTCCTCGCGCGTGCGATGCACGTAGACGAGAAGCGATCCGTCGGGGCTCCAGACCGGCGCGGTGTCCGTCGGCCCCGGGCTCGCGACCCGCGGCGGCGCCCCGGGCGCGAGGATCCAGACCCGGAGCGACGCGCTGCCCCCCGCGGCCTGGGCGCGCACCGCTGCGATGCGACCGCCCGGCCCCGGAGCCGCGCCGACCACGGGGTCGTCGCCGAGCAGCACCCGATCGACCGTGCCGCTGCCGCGATTCCAGATCCGCGTCTCGGGGACGCCCTCGTTCCAGTGGACGAAGGCGAGCTGCGTGCGATCGGGCGACCAGCGCGGCGCGTCGGCGCCGCGCGGAGCGACGTCCAGCGGTGTCACCTTGGCCGTGGGGAGGTCGAGCAGCGCCAGGCGACCGGCGGTCTGCCGGAACAGGTCGCCCTCGGTCCGTCCCGCGAGCTTCGCGATGTCCTGGACGCGGGCGATCCCGCCGGTGCGGGACCGGGTTTGCTTGCGCCCGAGGAGCTCCGCCTGCCGCGCCGCGGTTTCGGGATCGCGGTAGACGATCGCGAGCGGCGCGCTCGGCAGCTCGTCGTCGCGCAGCGCGGCCGTCCCGCCGCAGCCGGCGGCGAGCGCCGCGGCCCCGAGCAGCCAGGCGACCCCGCGGCGGATCCGCGTCACGATGCCGCGGGCACGAGCGCGTACCCCTCGAAGCGCCCGCTCCCGCGATTGCGGCGGAACAGCGCGTGGCCGTAGACGCGGCGCTCGAACACGGCGACGACGATCTGGTCGGCGTCGGGGAACGGATAGCCGGCGTCGCCGGCATAGAGCTGGTCGAGCTCCGAGAAGTAGGCGCCCGTCCCGACGTGGGAGTGGTAGACCGCCGTCACGCGCTCGCCCTTCGTGTCGATGTCGTTCAGCACGCGCTGCTGGTCGGCCTCGCTCATGTGGAACGCCTCGCGGCCGTCCCGGGGATTCGCCACGGGGTCCTCGCGGTGGCGCTCGGTCATGTCGTTGCGGCAGCGGTGAAGGCGCCGGAATCGGACGCGCCCGTCGCCCGAGACGAGGCCGCAGCACTCCTCGGGCTGGCTCTCGAGGGCGTGCTGGCAGAGCTCGTTCAGGAGCTCGGCCGCGATCGACACCGGCTCGAGCGATTCGTCCACCTCGACGCGGCCTTGCACCGCGCGCAGTCTAGCGGCCGAGGGGGCGCGCGCCGCCCCGCCCGGCGTCGGGCCTGGGCCTAGATGTGGTACATCGGCGCCTCGGGCTGGACGCGCGCCACCCGCGCCTTCGCGGCGTCCCGGCACAGCGCCTCGATCGTGGTCGCGGCGAGCATCCGGCCGAGCTGCTCCGCCAGGGCGCCCCAGAGGAACCCCGGCTGGAACGGCGTCACCGACGCGGCCCCGCCATCCGTCGCCCCGCCCGCGCCCGCCCGGGAGCGCCGAGGCGCGGGCGCACGCCGCCCCAGGGGCCCCTCGACCGCCTCCACCACGTCGCGCAGCGTGATCTCGGCAGGCGGCCGCGCGAGCATGTAGCCGCCCCCGGGACCGCGCTTGCTCGACACCAGCTTCGCGTGTCGCAGGCGCTGGAAGATCTGCTCGAGATAGCGGGGCGGGATCGCCTGGCGCTCGCCGATCACGCGGATCTGCACCGGCCCGTCCTCCGCGTTGTACGCGAGATCGAAGACGCCGCAGATCGCGTAGCGGACCTGGAGCGAGAGGCGCATCGCCGCGCAGTCTGCGCGAGGGGCGCGGGCGCCGCCATGCGCAGGGGCCCTCCGCGTCTGGTGGCGCCGGAGCGGGCGGGATACGCTCGCTCGCGAACCCCCGTCGATCGTCTTCGAACGGCGCCGCTCGGCGGCCCCTCCCCGTTCGCAGCGCCGCTCCGGGCCCCGGCGCCCAGAGCGAGAGGTCCGTGCGTGCGCGCCCGCGCCCCGTCGTCCCGACGCTCTGCCGACGATCGCCCGCGGGCGCTCGTGTCGGAGACGAGCGCAGTGCCCGCGCTGCTCTCCGCGCTGGCGGCGGATCATTCCCTGCGCGCGGCGCTGCGCCACCACGAGGTGTTGGAGGCGCAGGCGCCCGAGCGCGCGCCCCTGCCCGCGGCCTTCGCCGCCCTCGCGCCGCTGCTCGCGGCGCGCGGCATCGACGCTCTCTACGAGCACCAGGCGCGGGCGCTCGGCCTCGTCGCCGACGGCCACGACGTCGTGCTCGCGACGCCGACCGCGAGCGGGAAGACCCTGGTCTACAACCTGCCCGTGCTCGCCGAGGCCGCCGCGCCGCCGGCGACGGAGGGCGCGCCCGACGCCCACGCGCTCTACCTCTTCCCGCTGAAGGCCCTCGAGCGCGACCAGCACGAGCGGCTCGAAGCCGACGCGGCAGCGCTCCCGGCCGGGATGCGGCGGCCGACGATCGCGGTCTACGACGGCGACACGCCGGACTCCCGGCGCCGGAAGCTCCGCGCCGCGCCGCCGAACGTGCTGATCTCGACGCCCGACATGCTGCACGCCGGCATCCTGCCGATGCACGACGCGTGGGCGCCCTTCTTCCGCGGGCTGCGCACGATCGTGATCGACGAGCTCCACGCCTACCGCGGGATCTTCGGCGCGCAGATCGCGCAGGTGCTGCGCCGCTGCCTGCGCGTCGCGGCGAGCCACGGGGCGCGGCCGCGCATCGTCGCGGCGTCGGCCACGATCGCGAACCCCGGCGAGCTCGCCGCAGCGCTCACGGGCCGCTCGTTCCAGGTCGTCGAGTCCGACGCCGCGCCGCGACCGCGCCGCCACGTCCAGCTCTACCAGCCCGACGGCTCGTCCTACACCATGGCCGCGCGCCTGTTCCGCGCCTCGGTCGGGCGTGGCCTCCGCACCATCGCCTTCACCAAGGCGCGGCGCGTGACCGAGCTGCTCCACACCTGGGTGACGCAGGCCGAGCCCGCCCTCGGGCCGAAGGTCAGCTCCTATCGCGCCGGCTTCCTGCCGGAGGAGCGCCGCGAGATCGAGCGCCGCCTCTTCTCCGGCGATCTCGTGGGCGTGATCTCGACCTCCGCCCTCGAGATGGGGATCGACGTCGGCGGCCTCGACGTCTGCATCCTGGTCGGATACCCGGGCAGCCAGATCGCCACCTGGCAGCGCGCGGGTCGCGTCGGCCGGAGCCGCGAGGCGCTGATCGCCCTCGTCGCGCAGCCCGACGCCCTCGACCAGTACCTGGTGACGCATCCGCGCGTCTTCTTCTCGCGGGCCTTCGAGCACGCCGTGCTCGATCCCCACAACGCCGACGTCGCGGCGGCGCACCTGCCCTGCGCCGCCGCCGAGATCCCGCTTCGCGCCGACGAGCCCTGGCTCGCGACGCCCGAGGCCCAGGCGAACGTCCAGCGACTCGAGGCGGACGCCAAGCTCCTGCGCAGCGAGAGCGGCGGCGAGTGGTTCCCGGCGCGCCGCTTCCCGCATCGCGACGTCGACCTGCGCGGCGCCGGCCAGAGCTACGACATCGTGCTCGAGGGCCACGACGACGGGCGACCGGCCAGCGTCGGCACGATCGGCGCGTCGCGCGTCTTCGCCGAGTGCCACGAGGGCGCGATCTACCTCCACCGCGGGCGCCAGTTCCTGGTGACGGACCTCGACACGGAGGAACGCACCGTCACCGTGCGCGCCGTCGACGTCGGCTTCTACACGCAGGCGCTGTCGGAGAAGGAGACCGAGATCCTGTCGCGGGACCGCGCACGGCCCGCCGGAAACTTCCGGCTGGTGCAGGGCCGCCTGCGCGTGACGACGAAGCTCACGGGCTACGAACGGCGCCGCGTCCAGGGCCAGGAGCTGCTCTCGACGGAGCCCCTCGACCTGCCGCCGACCTCGTTCGACACCACGGGCATCTGGCTCGAGATCCCGGACGAGATCCCCCGCGCCCAGAAGGCGGCCGGCCTGCACCCGATGGGCGGCCTCCATGCGACGGAGCACGCCGCGCTCTCGCTCTTCCCGCTCTTCGCGCTCTGCGACCGGCACGACGTGGGCGGCATCTCGACCACGCGTCACGCGCAGGTCGGCCGCGCCGCGATCTTCTTCTACGACCGGCACACGGGCGGCATCGGGCTCGCCGCGAGCCTGTTCGAGCGCGCGGAGACCTGGCTCTCGGCGACCCTCGACCTGGTCGAGGACTGCCCCTGCGAGGCCGGCTGCCCGGCCTGCGTGCACTCGCCGAAATGCGGCAGCGGCAACCGCCCGATCGACAAGGCCGCGTGCATCGGCACCCTGAAGCTCCTGCTCGCCCGCGAGCCCCTGCCCGCGCTCCCGCCGGCGAGCGCCGTCGGCGCGACCGCAACCGCCGCGAGCGCAGACGACGCCGCTGCGGCGGCCGTCGTCGAGCCGCCGCCGCCCCGCCTCGTCTTCTTCGACCTCGAGACCCAGCGCAGCGCGGAGGAGGTCGGCGGCTGGCACAACGCGCACCTGATGCGCGTCTCGCTCGGCGTGCTCTACGACATGCGCGAGAACCGCTTCGAGAGCTTCCGCGAGCGCGAGGTCCCGGCGCTGATCGAACGCCTCGCCGCCGCCGACCTGGTGGTGGGCTTCAACGTGCGCCGCTTCGACTACGCCGTGCTCCGCGGCTACAGCGACGCCGATCTCAACGCGCTGCCGACCTTCGACCTGCTCGAGGCGCTCCACGGTCGCCTCGGCTTCCGGGTCTCCCTCGGCCACCTCGCCACCGAGACGCTCGGGCATGCGAAGAGCGGCGACGGTCTCCAAGCCCTGGCCTGGTGGCGCGAGGGGCGCTTGACCGAGCTCGAGGAGTACTGCCGGCGCGACGTCGCGCTGCTGCGCGACCTCTTCGACTTCGCGCTGCGCGAGGGCCACCTGAACCTCCGCACGCGGAGCGGCGAGCGGGTGCGGGTGCCGACGCGCTGGAACGTGCCGGAGCTGCTCGAGCATGCGCGCGCCCGGCCGCCCGGCGGCCGCGGCCGCCGCGAGGATCGGGACGGCCCGCGACCGCGCGCGCGCCGAGGAGGAGCGAGCCGATGAGCGACACCCTGGCCGTCGACGAGGACGTGGCGCGCGCCGTCGAGCGCACGCGCTGGGCAGTCCTGATCTGGCTCCTGGTGTGCGCGATCGCGACGCAGGTGCTGAAGCCGACGCCGGTCACGACGGGGGGATCGATGATCGGTCTCGGCGCGGGCCTCGCGTGCGCGTTCGTCGCGATCGCCGCACGCGGCGTGGCGCGCTCTCCGCGCAGCGATCCGCGCGCGCGCGTCCGCGCCTCCCTGACCGCCTATGCGGCGTCCGCCCTGCTCGGCGTGGTGGGGCTCGCGATCTTCTTCGTGCGCGGGGACTCGACGCAGGCGCTCGGCTTCGCCCTCGGCGGCGCGATCTTCGCAGCCGGCGGCGTGCGCACCGCGCCCGGCCCGCGCCCGCGTGACGCGCGCTAGTGGCGCGGCTCGCGCTGGCGGATCCGGTCGTCGAGCAGCTCGAAGTAGAGCAGCACGATCACGTGTCGCACTTCCTCGGGCAGCCCGGCGACGAAGGCCCGGCCCTCGTCCGCCGACGCGAGCTCGAGCAGCTCCACCGCGGCGTGCTGGATCTCGGAGAGGCGGGCGTCCACCACGCGGCGGAGCGCAGCCGCGTCCTGGTCGAAGGCGGCGGCGATCATCTCGCGGTCGAAGAGCAGATGGACGCCGCGGGCCCCGGTCTCGAGCAGGCGCTCGGTATTCACCGCACGATCCTCCGGGACCCTCGCCTCGGCCCTGGCTCTCTCATCGGCCGGTCGCTGGTCGCCGCTGAACCGCGGCGCGGCGGGTCTTGTGCCCGAGCCGGGCTCGGGGTTTCCCGCGACACGCGGCCGCGTCGCGTCCGGCGGTCCGCATGAGCTGGGAGCGCACGCGGAGCTTCTTCCCGGTGACGCGCGAGCTCGTCTACCTGAACCACGCGGGAGTGGCGCCCATCTCCACGCGCGTGCAGGAAGCGCTGGCGCGCTACGCCGGCGAAGCCGTCGGCTTCGGCGCCTTCCGCTACGACGCCGTCCTCGACGCCGAGATCGAGCGCGTGCGCGGCCGCGCGGCGCAGCTCCTGGGCGCGCAGAACGACGAGATCGCCTTCGTGAAGAACACGACGGAGGGCCTCGGCCTCGTCGCGGCGGGGCTCGACTGGCGGCGAGGCGATCGCGTCGTGACCTGCGATCTCGAGTACCCGTCGAACGTCTATCCCTGGTGGTCGCTGCGCGAGCGCGGGGTCGAGACCGTGATGCTGCGCGGGAGCGACGGCCGCCTGCCCCTCGAGCACGTGGAGGAAGCGCTGCGCGACCCCGCGGTGCGCCTGCTGGCGCTCTCCTCGGTGGAGTTCGGCAGCGGCTTCCGGCAGGACCTGCCGGCCCTGGGCCAGCTGTGTCGCGAGCGAGGCGTGCTCTTCTGCGTGGACGCGATCCAGTCCCTCGGCTGCCTGCCCCTCGACGTCGAGGCCTGCGGCGTCGACTTCCTGGCGGCGGACGGCCACAAGTGGCTGCTCTCGGTCGAAGGCTGCGGCGTCTTCTTCTGCGCGCGGCGCGCCCTCGAGCGGGTGCAGCCGCGGGTCGTCGGCTGGCGCAGCGTCGAGAATCCCACGGACTTCGACCGCTACCACATGACGCTGCGTCCCGGCGCCGTCCGCTTCGAGGAGGGCACGCCGAACCTGCCCGGGATCTTCGCCCTCGGCGCGGCGATCGACCTCGTGCTCGAGCTCGGCGTCGACGCGATCGCCGAGCGCGTGCTCGGCCTCGCGGATCGTCTGGCGGAGGCGATCGAGGCGCGGGGCGCAGTGGTGCGCTCGCCGCGCGGCCCGGGCGAGCGCTCCGGCATCGTGTCCTTCACGGTTCGCGACGAGGATCCGCGCCACACCGCGGCCCGGCTCCGCGCGCGCGGGATCTTCGTGGTCGCGCGCCGCGGCGGCGTGCGCGCGTCGCCCCACTTCTACAACCGCGAGGACGAGCTCGAGGCCCTCGCCGCCGCGCTCTGAGTGCGGCGCAAGGCCCTTCAGCCGCGCGTACGCTCCAGGAAGCGCTCGGCCGCGGGGCCGCGCCCGGTGTCGCTCACGCTCGAGAGCGCGTCGACGATCCTCTCGCAGACCTCGGCCGGCTCGGCGACGCCGCGGATCTTGAGCTCGCGGGGGAGCAGGCTCCGCACCACCACCGCGAGCTGGTCGGCGCGGATCGCGGCGGGATCGAATCCAGCCTTCTTGAGCGTCATGCGCAGCGTCCCTCGCGCATCCGCCTCCGACAGGTGGCTGCGTCGGGTGATCTCGAGCGTGGCGGTCTCGAAGGCATTCAGCGCCATGGCGTCACACGCCGCCCGGCGCCGCGTCGCCCGCGCGCAGCATGCGCTGGTAGAAGAGCGGCGGGAAGAAGCTCAAATAGAGACACAGGGTGCTCACGAGCCCGGTGATCGTGCTCACGAGCGCCATCGCGGGATGCGCGAGCACGGTCACGCCGGTCGCCATCTCGACCACGACCGGCACGACGCCGCTCGCCAGCGCGGCTAGGCCGCTCACCCCCCAGCACAGGAACTGCTGTGCGGTCACGCGATCCGCGAGACCGAGGGCCATGCGCTTTCGCATCGCGGCGTAGTAGGCGAAGGACTCGGCGGCCGCCCAGGCGAAGACGCCCTGGGTCACCGCCACGGAAGCCACGTTCCCGAAGTCGAAACGCCGCGGAGCGAGCCCGAGATCGAGGCGCCACACCATGGCTGCGACCGTGCCCAGGACGCCGAGCCAGCAGAGCGCGCGGGCCCATCGCGCCTCGGGACGGAACACGCGCTGCACGCCGATCCAGAGCGCGATCGGCGCCAGGGCGAACGTCACGATGCGGAGCGGCACGAGCCACTCGAACCCGGCGCGACCGCCGGCGACGCCGATCGCCGCATACGCCGTCCCGAACAACACGCCCAGGGCGAGGGACAGGCAGGCGATCGAGAGGCTGAGCTCCGGCACCTCCCGCGTCCGGCGCCAGAGCAGGAGGAGACGGACGCCGACCGCAATGGTGAAGACGCCGGAGATGACACTCGCGACCACGGCGAAGACGACGAGCATGGGAAGACCCTCGGGTGCTTCCCCGGGTCATCGGCCCGTGCGTGCGACCTCTTGAGGCAGGCTCGTCCGCTCCGCCACGGGAGTCAGCTCGAGCACCGTGGGCTCGCGGAAGCGCAGCGCGCTCATCACGCGCTGCATCAGGCCGTACTTCGCGAGGAAGGCCTCCTCGACCCGAGCCTGGACGGCCGCGTCGTCCACTTCGCGAGCGCTCATGGGCACGTCGCTTTCGCGGACACGAACGGAGACGGGGGAGCCGCGGCGGATGTTCGCGAGCCATCGCGAGTCGTTGGTGCGCACGTAGCCGTGGTCTTCGACCACCACCATCCAGACGCTGGTCTCGCGGACGCTCCCGTCCTCGTCCCGGGTCACGATCTCGACCGTCGACTCCTCGGTGTAGGGAGCCCAGTCCAAGGCGCGCGCCGGCAGTGCCGGCAGCGCCAGCAGGACGGCGATCACGAGCAGCGCGAGCGAGCGCACCGAGCCGGGTCGCAGCATGAAGCAGCCTCCTCCTTCGGCCCGAAACGACGAAGGGCCGCCGGCCCGAAGACCGGCGGCCCCGAAGCTACACACGCGCGCGCTCGCGCGCCCGCCTACTTGAGCTCGTCGCGGCCGTAGCCGAGCAGCTCCCGCGCCATGATCAGGCGCTGGATCTGCCCCGTGCCCTCGTAGATGTCCGTGATGCGGCAGTCGCGCAGCCACTTCTCGAGCAGGTGCTCCCGCGAGACGCCCATGGGCCCGAGGATCTCGATGCAGCCCTGGCAGATCGTGCGCACGGCGCTGCCTGCATGGGCCTTCGAAACCGACGACTCCATGTTGTTCGGCTTGCCCTCGCCCGCGAGCCAGGCGGCGCGCATCACCGTCCACTTCGACGCCTCGAACAGCGCCTCGAGCTGCAGGAACTTCGCCGCGACGGCGCTCGTGCCGGCGAGCGTGCCGCCGTACTCGACCGCCACGCCGGCCTTCTCGAGCTCTTCGCGCGTCAGGTCGAGGGCGGCCTCGGCGATGCCGAGGCCGATCGCCGCCACCGCGGGGCGCGTCATGTTGAAGGTCTTCATCACGCCGCGGAAGCCGCCCGAGCCCTGCTTCGCGACCTTCTCGTCGCCGCCGAGCAGGTGGTCGCGCGGGATGCGGCAGTCCTGGAAGACGTATGCCGCGGTGTCGTCCGCGCGGATCCCGAGCTTCTTCTCCTTGTGGGCGACGATGAAGCCCGGCGCGCCCTTCGGGATCAGGAACGACTTGATGCCGGCGCGGCCGGCGCTCTTGTCGACCGTCGCCCACACGACGACGCCCGTCGCCCGACAGCCGGTGGTCACGAAGATCTTCTCGCCGTTGATCACCCACTCGTTCGTCTTCTCGTCGAGGACGGCGGTGCACTGCACCTTCGAGGGATCCGAGCCGCAGCCCGGCTCGGTGATCGCCATCGCGAGCGTCTCGCCGGCCCAGCGCTGCTTCTGCTCGGGCGTGCCCGAGGCCTGGAGCGCCGCGTTGCCGAGGCCGCCCTTGCCGCGGCGCAGCCGCACCGAGTAGTCGCCCCAGGTCTGGCCCATCGAGATCAGCATGCCGAGCACCGGCACCGAGCTGTCGTCGGGCGTGCGGCCGACGTTCATGCGCTCGAGGGCCGGCCGCAGCTCGGTCGCCTCGGGCAGCTCGTCGGGCGGGAACTCGTGCTCGTTCTCGTCGTAGAAGCGCGCGTACTTGCGCGCGACCAGCGCCTCCTCGCGCGTCGCCTGGAGGAGCTTCTCGTCGTTCGGTCCGAGTCGGAAGTCGATCATGATCGTCTCCTGGAATTTGTTCGGGGCCGCGTCTCTGCGCGCTGGCGCGCCGGCCGTCGGCCGGCTTGCGCCAGGGCTAGAGCGCCACCGTGCCTTCGAGCACGCCGAGCGTGCGGGCGTTGCGGAACCACATCTCGACCGGGTGCTCGCGGATGAAGCCGTGGCCACCGAGCACCTGGATGCCGTTGTCGGCGATCCAGAGGCTCTTCTCCGCGGCGTAGCTCCGCGCGAGGTGCGCGCTGCGCGTGGCGTCCTGGCCCTGCTCGAGCTCGCTCGCCGCCTTCCAGGCGAGCCAGCGCGTGGCCTCCACCTCCATGTGCATGTCGGCGAGCAGGAACGCGATCGCCTGCTTCCGCGCGATCGCCTCGTCGAAGGCCTCGCGGTCCTTCGCATAGGGCACGCAGTAGTCGAGCACCGCACGCGAGAGGCCGACCATCACGCTCGCGAGCGCCGCACGCGAGCCGTCGAGCAGGCGCCGCACGTTGCAGCCCTCGGCGCCGCCGAGCCGCGCCGAGGCCGGCACCTCGACCCGGGCCAGCTCGAGGGAGCTGGTCTCGAGACCGCGCAGACCCAGGTTCTTCTCGCCGGGCGTGATCGTGAGGCCCTCGGCGTCGCGCGGCACGATGAACGCGTCGGCCGCGCCCTCGCGGCTCGCGAGCACCAGGAAGTGGCTCGCGCGCGCGCCCATCGGCACGAAGCGCTTCGCGCCCGAGAGCACGAACTGGTCGCCCTTCGGTTCGGCGACCGTGCGCAGGTGCAGCGGGTCGAAGAGCGCCCCGGCCTCGATCACGGCGAGGGACGCCGCGTGGTACTTCGCGCCGGTGAAGAGGGGCAGCAGCTCGCGCTTCTGGGCGTCGCTGCCCTGGTCGACGATCGCGTTGGCGAAGAGGCTCGGCAGCACGGCTGCGACTGCGAGCGTCGCGTCGCCGTGGGCGAGCTCTTCGAGCACGAGCGCGTTGGTGATCGGCGAGCGCGCCTCGCCACCGCCGCCGAAGGCCTCGGGGATCTGGGTGCTCGTCAAGCCGAGCTCCCAGGCCTGGTCGAGGAACGTCTGCGGGATCTCCGAGGCTTCGTCGCACTCGCGTGCGATCGGGCGCAGCTGCTGCGCCGCGAAGTCGCGCATCGCGTCGCGCACGACCTCCTGCTCTTCCGTCAGTCCGAACGAGATCACGGGGTGTCTCCTTTGCGTCGGGTTCGGGTGGGGGACTCTTTCGTCGCCGCGGCCGCGGGCGCTTCGCCCTCGTCGGAGCCGACCGGTCGCGCGATCTGGTGGAAGTAGTGGTCCATGGCGGCCTCGCCGCCGTCCTTCGTGATGAGCCCGCGCTTCACGAGGTCGCGGGCATTCCCGAGGCCGAGCGCGACCGCGCACCAGACCTGGGCGTCGGCCGTGTAGCGGACGTCGGCCCGCTCGGCGAAGCCCGGGCGCACCGTGCAGTGGCCGTCCCGGATGCGGACGGTCCAGACGCCGCCGCCCTCGCCCGCGAGGCGGATCTCGAAGGTCACGTCGGCGCCCGCCGCGCGGTCCTCGCGCAGCAGGAACGGGAGCGCCTCGAGGATCGACTGCGCCGAGGTCGCGGTGAACTGCGAGGCGCGGACGTTCAGCGCCGCGAAGCCGTGGCGCGTGAACCAGCGCGCGACCGCGGCGACGATCGGCTCGAGGGTGCGCCCCCGATCCGTCACGGCGTAGCCCTCGGGCGCCGGCTCCACGAAACCGTTCGCCTGGAGCTCGCGAAGCCGGCTCGAGAGCACCCGCGGCGCGATGCCCGTCCGGTTGCGGAGCTCCTGGAAGCCCTTCGGCCCGAGCAGGAGATGCCCCACCAGGACGAGGCTCCAGCGGTCGCCGATCGCGTCGAGGGCCCGGGCCACGGGGTCATAGATCTTCTCCGGCCGGGGCACGCCGGGCCGTCCGTTCGCGGGCGCAGACGCGCCGGCGGCAGCCTTGCGGCGCGCGCGGGCGGGCGGGGAAGCGGGGGGCCGTCTCGCCATCTCGAGGAGTATCTAACGGATACTCGGCCCCGGAGCAACCGGGCATTCACCCGGGTGGCTTCAAGACCCCGACCGCCCGGCCCGGTCCCTTCCTTGCGCGCCCCTCAAGGCGCGGCGAGCGGGGGCGGTGCCGGCGCAGCCGCGCCGCCCCCACGCGGGAGCGTGCGCCGGAGAACCGCGAGACCGAGGGCCGCCGCGACTGCCGATGCCGCCATCACGCCGACCTTCGACGCCGCGGCCAGCCGCGGATCGTCGAAGGCGAGCATGGTGATGAAGAGCGCCATGGTGAAGCCGATTCCCGCAAGCAGACCGACGCCGGCGATCGCGCCGAAGCCGATGCCTTCCGGCAGGCGCGCCAGCCCGGCGCGCACCCCGAGCCAGCACGCGAGGGTGATGCCGAGCGGCTTCCCGACGAGGAGCCCGAGCGCGACGCCGCCGGCGACGCGGAGTGCGACGGGCTCGCGGAGCGCCTCGAGCTCGATCGTGACGCCGGCGTTCGCGAGCGCGAAGACCGGCATCACGAAGAACGCGGTCCACGGGTGCAGGCCCGCCATCAGCGTGTCGAGCGGCGAGAGCACCTCGCGCCGGAG
>Ga0105107_10000638_pt1 | contig 22426 bp, 19 predicted proteins | sample PPLLaktember2015_6_FD_79335 | JGI IMG/M metagenome (GOLD analysis project Ga0105107, IMG submission 79335) | Freshwater sediment microbial communities from Prairie Pothole Lake near Jamestown, North Dakota, USA - PPLs Lake P8 Core (1) Depth... | ecosystem: Environmental > Aquatic > Freshwater >... | reverse complement strand
GGCAGGTTGCGGCGCCGGACTTTGCCACGCGGCTCGTCGGGCTCCTGGACGACGCCGGGTTGCCTCCGAGCTGCATCGAGATCGAACTCACCGAGCACGTGCTGCAGACCGGCGAAGCCACGATCGACACGCTGCGCGCGCTGCGAAGCCGGGGAATCGGCATCGCACTTGACGATTTTGGGACGGGCTATTCGAGTCTCGCTTCCCTGGAGCAGTTGCCCTTCACGCGCGTGAAACTCGATCGCAGCCTGGTCGCGCGGATAGATACGGCCGATCGCTCGCTGGCCATCGCGCAGACGATCATCGAGTTGTGCCGGCGCCTGGGACTCGATATCACCGCGGAAGGCGTGGAGCGCGTCGAGCAGTTCGACATTCTCGCGCGTGCGTCCGGCATGCATGTGCAGGGGTACCTGCTATCCCGGCCACTGCCGGCCGATGCGGTGCGTCGCGAGATCGCCAATCTGCCTGCCCGAATGGAGGCACTACGACTGGCGGCCGGAATCACGAGATCCACACCGCGCGGAAAGCGCGTGGCTTCCGCCTGACCGCAAAATAGGCTTTCAGCCTACAGTGGATTTGCCTGCCCGGGGGGATAGTGGGCCCCCGACCGCAGGCAACCCTCATGCCGAGAGTTTCGGCCGTCATTCCAGCGTACGACGAGGCCGCGACTATCGCGGGAGTCATCCAGCCACTGCTGGCCTTGCCCTTGATCGACGAGATCATCGTCGTGAACGACGGCTCGAGCGACGATACCGCGGCGCGCGCGCGCGACATGGGAGCAACGGTCATCTCCATTCCAGTGAGTGGCGGCAAAGCGGCGGCCATGGCGCGCGGCGTGGCGGCCGCCCGACACGACATCCTGTATTTCTCCGACGCCGACGTAACCGGCCTGACATCCGCAATGGTGGCAAGCATCGTCGAGCCTGTCGCACGCCGGGAATTTGCGATGTTCGTCGGAATCCGCGGGCGGAAAACATACTGGGCGAACCGACTGCTGCATTTTACGCCGATAATCGGCGGCCAGCGCGCGCTGCGCCGCGAACTGTGGGACCAGGTGCCCTCGACTTACAAGAAGAATTTCCAGATCGAGATCGCGCTCAACTTCTTCGCCAAGCAGCGCGGGCACCACATGGGATTCAAGGTCATGCCCGCGTTCGGCCAGGTGATCAAGGAAAGGAAGCGGGGGCTTGTACAGGGCCTATGGCAGCGCTTCTCGATGATCGGCGACATCCTGATCGTGAGCTGGCGACTTTACGTTCTGCTGCAACTCCAGGCGCACAGGGAGCGCCGGTTGTCCCGCGTGACTACCGCCTCAGGGCCTTGAGGCGTCGCTTCACTTGCGGGGATCTCATGGCTTTCCCGCCTCCGCCGCCAACCCTCCGAACTGCTGCGCATTCACCTGGTCCACGATCGGCGCAAGCTGATCGAGCTTGTGCGCCGCGTCGCCGCTCACGCGATGCGTGGCGACCAGCGTGGTCGCGCCGTCCTTCTCCTCGAGCGTGAACGTGATGACGCCCGACACCGCCATCTCCTGCAGCGGCCCGAGCGCGGCGTCGAGCCGCAGCATCCTGCCCGGGAACACGGTGACGACGCGCCCGTGCTCGACGACTCCGCCGTCCCAGCGCTCGCAGAAGCAGCCGCCGGCATCGGCGACGAGGGAAAGGTTCTCGCGCTTGCCCGACCAGGTGTGATCCGCGGGCCACCAGCGCTCGGGGTGCTGCAGCGACTCCCAGACCTTTGCAGCTGGCGCAATGATCGTGAAGCGGTGCTCGATCAGGAAGCCGTCCGCGGCCGCGAACTTCACTTCGGCCCCTGCCGCAATGGGCAGCGTCGCCGCCAGTACGCCCGCCAGGATCGAAGTCTTCATTGCCTCACTCCTTCGACTGCCATTCGTTCTCGTCCTGTCGCGCAAGTTCGTCGAGGTCGCCCGGCGTCGCGGCCGGGTCGTCCACCCACTCGCGGAGCACCGGTCCGCCGTTGATCAGGTCGATCGCGAGCCGCGTCGTCTCGTACTCGTAGGCGAACTCGCGCCAAAGCGGGTAGTCGGGCCGGATCGCGCGGATCGCCTTGAACGCGAGCGCCATCAGCCGCCAGGGCCGGAACTTCGAATGGTTGTAGCCGGGATCGTCCACGTGGATCTGGATCCCGGCGCAGAGCTTGCCCGCGTGCTTGTGGAAGGTCGGCTCGAACCAGCAGGGTCGCAGGCGGCAGCCGGCGAGCCAGTCGGGCGCGAGCACCCGCATGTTGGCGAGCAGTTTGTCGGCGTCGATATCGGGCGCGCCGAACAGCTCGAGAGGCCGTGTCGTGCCGCGTCCCTCGGAGAGCGTCGTGCCTTCGACCATCACGGTGCCGGGATAGCAGCGCGCCATCGCGACGGAAGGCGCGTTCGGGCTCGGGTTCACCCAGGCGCGTTCGCCCTGCGGCCAGCCGTAGCCGGGCGACTGCGCCGGGCGCCAGCCGTCCGTCGCGACGTGCACGTACTCGAGGTCGAGCTTCAGGTGCTGCACGAGCCAGGCACCGAGTTCGCCGAGCGTGCGCCCGTGCCGCATCGGCATCGGGCCGGCGCCGACGAAGCTTTCCCAACCGCTCTTCAGCAACAGGCCCTCGACCGGCCGGCCGATCGGGTTCGGCCGGTCGAGCACCCAGACGGCCTTGCCGAGCCGCGCGGCGGCTTCGAGCACGTAGCGCAATGTCGTCACGAAAGTGTAGACGCGGGTGCCGAGATCCTGCAGGTCCACGAGCAGCACGTCGAAGTGCTCCAGCATCGCCGGCGTCGGGCGCCGCACCTTGCCGTAGAGACTGAAGACCGGGATCCCGTAGGCGGGGTCCTTGTAGTCGTCCGTCTCGATCATGTTGTCCTGCTTCTCGCCGCGCATGCCGTGCTGCGGGCCGAAGGCCGCCGTGAGCCGGAAGTCCTCGTGCGCTGCGAGCGCGTCGATCGAATGCGTGAGGTCGGCCGTCACGGAAGCCGGATGCGCGAGCAGCGCGACGCGTCGGCCGTCGAGGGGTTTCCTCACGGCGCGGTCGAGCAGCAGGCGGTCGATGCCGAACTTCATGGCCGGCTGACCTTCAGCTTGAACGACGAGGGGTCGTGGAAATCCGGCTTTTCACCGGCGTGCGCGAGCGCCCAGTAGGACAGGGTCCCGTCTTCCGCTTCGATGACCGCCGCGATGCCGGCCTCGATCTCACGCGACTTCGCGAGCTCCGGCAGCGCTGCGATCGGCAGGGTCGCGCTCAATTCGTAGCCTTCCGGGAATTCGCGGCGTTCCATGCGCGGTGCCGGCATGTCCGGCGTGCTGCGTTCGCTCCTCGGCCGTCCGAAGCGATAAGCCGCCCAGTCGCCGGAGGGTGCAAGGTTGAATTCGTAATAGCTGGCACCCGGCCCCGCCCTGAGGAAAGCCTCGAAGCAGCTATGGTGCCAGAGACCGTCGGCACGGCGTGCAAACCCGGACGTCGGCAAGCGGAGCCGGGCGGCATCCCCCGCGATCCGATACACGATGACGAGCGCGGCAGGAAGCTTCGCCGCATCGACCTCGATGGCGAAATGACGGATGGCGGGGCAGGGGGTGGCGGGGTGAGCGGTCAATTCCGCCCGGAGTATGCTCATGGTTCGCCACTCTAGACTGTTCAACCTAAACCCGCCCGCGCGAGCGAAATGCCGGCCACGGTATTGCATTCGGCTGTGCCGACGGCAAAGTGACCATCGTGCAGTTCGACACTGTGATCGTCGGCGCCGGCTCCGCCGGCTGCGTGCTCGCCAACCGCCTGAGCGCGGATCCCTCGCACCGCGTCTGCCTGATCGAGGCGGGGCCTGAGGACCGCTCGCCGCTCATCCATATTCCGGCCGGGATTCTCGGCACCATTCCGCGGCGCCAGGTGAACTGGGCTTTCAAGACCGAGCCGCAACCCGGGCTCGGGGGCAGGCAGGGCTACCAGCCGCGCGGACGCGTGCTCGGCGGATCGAGTTCGATCAACGCGATGATCTACATGCGCGGGCACCGTTCGGATTACGACGACTGGGCGGCGCTCGGCAATCCGGGCTGGGCCTACGAAGACGTGCTCCCGCAGTTTCGCCGCTCCGAAGACCAGCTGCGCGGCGCGGACGCCTTTCACGGGAGTGGCGGGGAACTGACGGTCTCCGACCTCGCCAGTCCCGCGGCGGCTTCCCATGCCTTCGTCGAATCCGCGGCGCGGGCGGGACTGGCGCGAAACCCGGACTTCAACGGCGCAAGCCAGGACGGGGCCGGCCTCTACCAGGTCACGCAGCGGCGCGGTCGACGCTGCAGCGCCGCTGTCGCATTCCTGCGTCCGGCGCTCGCGCGCCCGAACCTCACCGTGCTGACCGGCCGCCATGCGACTCGCATCGTATTCGAGGGCGCGCGCGCGACGGGTATCGAAGTCGAAGGTCCGGGCGGCACGGCGCGTATCGACGCGGCGCGCGAGCTGGTTCTCTCGGCCGGCGCATTCGGCTCGCCGCAGCTGCTGCTGCTGTCCGGCATCGGCCCGCGAGAGGAACTCTCGCGTCACGGGATTGCGTTGCGTCACGAATTGCCGGGGGTGGGCCGGAATCTCGTCGATCACATCGACCTCGCGCTCGTGTACCGCTCCGATGACCGCAGCCTGATGGGTATCACGCCGCGCACGGCGCTGCGGGCCGTCGCCGGCTATTGCGAGTGGCGCGATCGCGGGACGGGAATCCTCACCACCAATTTCGCCGAGGCCGGCGCCTTCTTCCGCACGCGTGCGGATCTCCCCCGGCCGGACGTGCAGCTCCATTTCCTCACCGGGCTCGTGGATGACCACGCCCGGCGGCTGCACTACGGCTACGGCGTTTCCTGCCACGTCGCGGTCCTGCGCCCGAAGAGCCGTGGCCAGGTCGGCCTGCGCTCGGCGGATCCGCGCGATGCCCCGCGCATCGATCCGAACTTCCTCGCGGAGGCGGAGGACGTCGCGACGCTGGTGGCCGGCGTGAAGCGGGCACGCGAGATCATGGAAGGTGCGCCGCTCGCGCCGCACCGGGGCGCCGAGCTGTTTGTCGAAGGTACGGGTGAGGAGGCGCTGCTTGCGCAGATCCGCCGGCGTGCCGATACGATCTACCACCCGATCGGGACCTGCCGCATGGGCGCCGATGCGATGGCGGTCGTGGATCCACTGTTGCGCGTCCGCGGCCTGGAGGGCCTCTCGGTCGTGGATGCCTCGGTCATGCCGACGCCGGTCGGCGGCAACACCAATGCGCCGACCATCATGATCGCCGAGACGGCGGCGCTCCTGCGGGCCGCCTGAGGGCCGCAGCTTCCTGACGCGCCCGCGAGAAAAACACGCCAAGCCGCTGTCGGCCAAGGAAGTTGATTTCCGGTCGCCACGGCGCGTCCTCTGGCTGTAACATTCCGGCCCTATGCTGCCGCTGCCGTAACACTGGCAGCTGTCGCGTAAATGAAACCAAGGGGGGCCACCGCAATGTCCCATCGCCGTCGCTCGGTCCATCTCGCCGCCGCCGTATCCTCGATACTTTGCGCGCCGGCCATTGCCCTTGGAGCGGGAGTCGCCGCCGTCCTTGCCGCGCCGTTCGCGGTCGCACAGGAAACCGCGAGCCAGCTATCCGGATTTGTCGTTGGCGAGGATGGCCAGCCGATCGCCGGCGCCCGCGTCAGCATCGTCCACTTGCCCTCCGGCACGAGCAGCTCGGCCACGACCAACCCGAGCGGCCAGTTTTCCGCAACCGGATTACGCGTCGGCGGACCGTACCGCATCACCGCCCAGGCCGAAGGCATGCAGGACGCCGTCGTCGAGGACCTGTATACCCAGCTCGCGCAGCGCACCTCCGTGACGCTCGTCGCCCAGCCGATCGCGACGCTGGCCGGCGTCGAGGTCATGGGCGCGTCCGAACGGGACGTGTCGATCGGCGCAGGCGCCCGCTTCGGCGCCCAGGACGTCCGGGAACTGCCTTCCATCAGCCGCGACATCAAGGACGTCGTGCGCATCAACCCCAAGGCCTGGGTCGACCCGACGAACTCCGACGCGCTCGAGGTGGCGGGCGTCAACAACCGCTACAACACGGTTACCGTCGACGGCGTGCGCCAGAGCGACGATTTTGGCCTCAACAACAACGGTTACCCGACGCAGCGCAGCCCGCTGTCGGTGGACGCCGTCGAGGCGGTCTCGGTGCTGTCTGCGCCGTTCTCGGTCGAGTATTCGTTCTTCCGCGGCTCGACCATCAACATGGTCACGAAGTCCGGGACCAACGAGTTCACGGGTTCCGCCTTTTTCTACAAGGGTGACGACAGCCTGCTGGGCGACCAGACCAAGGACATCGACGTCGACCTCGTGTTTGACGAGGAGATCTATGGAGGCACGCTCGGCGGCCCGATCATCAAGGACAAGCTGTTCTTCTTCCTCTCCTACGAGAAGCTCGAGCGCGAGGCGCCGCAGGACATCGGCGCGACCGGTTCCGGCTTCCCGGTCGAGGTGCCGAACGTCACCCAGGCGGAGTACGACGACATCCGCCGGATCGCGCAGGACGTGTATGGCTACGACATCGGCGAGACGCTTGCCTCGGCACCGGAAGAGGATGAAAAGATCCTCGCCAAGCTCGACTGGAACATCACCGACACGCAGCGCGCGACGCTTTCCTACCAGCGTACCGAGGGCAACGAGCTGATCGTCAACACGACGAACAACAACCCCTCGCTGTCCCGGCTGGGATCGCCGTCGAACTGGTACGACCGCGCTATCCTGATGGAATCCACGTCGCTGCAGCTCTTCTCGGACTGGAACGAGTATTTCTCGACCGAGTTCAAGGTCGCGCGCAAGGAAGTCGAGACCGCCCAGGTCTCGCTGTTCGGCACGGACTTCGGCGAGATGCAGATCCGCACGCCGAGCGGCGGCACCGTGTACATCGGGTCGGACGAGTTCCGCCACGCCAACGAGCTCGCGAACGACGTGGACTCGATCAAGCTGAAGGGAAACTTCTTCCTCGGTGACCACACGCTGACGGTCGGCTACGAGCGCGAGATGCTCGACATCTTCAACGTGTTCGTGCCGCGCAGCCAGGGCCTGTGGGTGTTCGCGCCGACGCTCGACGTCAACGGCGTCGTGACCGCGACCGGAACCGACAATTTCGCCGCCCAGGAGGCGACGAGCCTCTCCTACGCCAATGCCTTCACCAACGACGCGGCGGACGGCGCCGCGACCTTCGGCTACGACGTCGACAGCTTCTACGTGCAGGACGAGTGGCAGGCGACGCCGGACCTCAAGATCCAGGCCGGCGTGCGCTTCGACATGTTCTCGAGCAGCGATCAGCCGTTGCTCAACCAGAATTTCACCGCGCGCTACGGGTTCAACAACCAGTCGACCCTCGACGGGCGCGACCTGGTCATGCCGCGCATCGGCTTCAACTGGCAGTGGACGCCCGAGACGACCGTGTACGGCGGTTTTGGCCTGTTTGGCGGCGGCACGCCGAACGTCTGGATCTCCAACAGCTTCTCCAACGACGGCGTGACGGTTGTGCGCACGGACGTCGTGCGCGGAACCGGAAACCCGCTGGAGGCGTCGCTGGACGGCGGCACCGGCTTCGACATCCCGCAGGACGTGCTCGATTTCCTCGCGACCCAGCGCAACGACGGGCCGGTCAACGCGATCGACCCGAACTTCGACATCCCGTCGCAGTACCGCTGGAACCTCGGCATCAATCACACGCTGCCCTGGGACATCGAGCTCAGTGCGGACCTCATCTATTCGCGCGTCGAGGACGAAGTTCTCTGGCAGGACATCCGCCTGCAGCAGGTCGGTACGGCGCCGGACGGGCGTCCGATCTACGGGCCGCGCCCGGATGGCCGTTCGAGTTCCAGCATCCAGGACTTCCTGCTCACCAACACCGGCGAGGGCGAACAGACGGTATTCTCGATCGACGCGAGCAAGACCTGGCGCACGTCGGCGGGCCGCTTCGACGCCTACCTCGGCTACGGCCACCAGGACGTCAAGGACGTCAACCCGGGCACCAGCTCGACGGCCTCGTCGAACTGGGACAACGTCGCCGTATCGGACCCGAACAATCCGGGCCTCGAGACCTCGAACTACGAGATCGAGCACCGGTTTACCGGGTCGTTCGCCTGGCGCAAGGCTTTCTTCGGCGACTACGAGACCAGCATCGCCCTGATCGGTGAGCGCCGTTCCGGCCGGCCCTACAGCTACACCTTCGGCGCCGGCTCGACCATATTCGGAGACCCAAGACAGGGCGCGCGGCAGCGCCAGCTCTTCTACGTGCCGGACGGCGACGTGATCTTCGAGGGCGCCTGCACGGCAGGCGAGGTCGGTGTCGTCGCCGGCTGCGCAGCAGAGGGCGCCTTCAGCTCAGCGAGCGCCGCGGCTTCGCAGTTCGCCACGGACATGAACGCCTACATCGAGGAGCAGGACCTCGCCAGGTTCCGCGGCCGGATCGCGCCGCGCAACTCGCATCAGAGCCCCTGGGTGTCCGTGCTCGACCTGCGCTTCGCGCAGGAACTGCCGATCTTCCGCAAGACGCGCGGCATCGTTACCTTCGACATCGAGAACTTCGCGAACCTGATCGACAACAGCTGGGGCCAGTTGCGCCAGGTGAGCTTCCCGTACGTCACCCCGGTCGCGGATGCCGTGCGCATCGCGACGACCGGCTGCCCGGGCGGCGCGGCGAGCTGCTACGTGTACCGCCCGCGCTCGGGCCAGACGGGTCCGGTCAAGCCGTTCAACGCGGTCTCGACGCTCCCGTCGGTCTGGCGCTTGCAGCTCGGGTTCCGAATTGAGTTCTAGGCGCGTTCGCGGCTGGCTGTTTGGCCTGATGGCGGGCATCGGACTCGCGGCCGGTGCGCCGTTCTCCGCCTCCGTCGCACAGGACGCTGCGACGGATCCGAAACCCGCGCCGCCGCGCGCCGAGGGCGAGGGGCCCTTCAATCGGCTGATCATCCGCAACGCGACCGTGATCGACGGGACCGGCGCGCCGCCGCGCGGTCCGGTGGACATCGTCGTCGAGGGCAACCGCATCAAGGAGCTGTTTGCGGTCGGCGCCGCGGCGGGCGACATGCGCTCGAGCAACCGGCCGCAGGGCGCATCGAAAGAGATCGACGCCACGGGGATGTACGTGCTGCCCGGGTTCGTCGACCTGCACCTGCATAGCGGCGACATCCCCAAGACGCCTGAGGCCGAGTACGTCTACAAGCTCTGGATGGCCCACGGCATTACGGCCGGCCGCGGCGTGCCCTTCGCTTCCCCGGTCTTTTCTGAAAGCGAGAAGGCGCGCAGCGCGCGGAACGAGATCACGGCGCCGCGCATGTTCACCTACCGCCTGCCGCTCGATGAATGGGAGGCGAACATCGAGACGCCCGAGCAGGCGCGCGAGTGGGTACGCAAGGCCGCTGCCACCGGCATCGACGGGTTGAAACTCAATGCCTCGCCGCCCGAGATCATGGCGGCGCTCCTCGACGAGGCGAAGAAGTTCAAGCTCGGCTCCACCGCGCACCTGAGCCAGCAGGGCGTCGCGCAGATGAATGCGCGCGACGCCGCCCGGCTCGGCCTCGGCACGGTGACGCATTTCTACGGGATCTTCGAAGCGCTCTACGACGGCCACGACGTGCAGCCCTGGCCGCCGGGCCACAACCATTCCGACGAGCAGCACCGGTTCGCGCAGGTGGCACGGCAGTGGAACCTGATTCACGCGCAGGGCAGCGAGGAGTGGAAGGCGCTGCTCGCCGAGTTCAAGTCGCTGAACGTCGTCCTCGATCCCACCATGACTGCCTACCTTGCGGGCCGTGACGTCATGGCGCGCCGAAATTCCGACTGGCACGAGACCTACACGCTGCCTACGTTGTGGGACTTCTACCTGCCCAGCCGGGTCAACCACGGCTCGTACTTCTTCGACTGGACGAGCGGGGACGAGACGGCCTGGCGCAATTTCTACCGCGTCTGGATGGCGTTCCTGAACGACTACAAGAACCTGGGCGGGCGCGTGACGGTCAGCTCGGATGCGGGCTACATCTTCAACACCTTCGGCTTCGGCACGATCTCGGAGATGGAACTCCTGCAGGAAGCGGGCTTCCATCCGCTGGAAGTGATTCGCGGGGCGACCCTGCACGGCGCCGAGGCGCTGCACGAACCAAAGGGCAAGCCGATCGAGTTCGGCGTTGTCCGGCCCGGCCTGCTCGCCGATCTCGTCATCGTGCCCGAGGATCCGGTCGCGAACCTCAAGGTGCTCTACGGGACGGGCGCCGTGCGCCTGAACGAGCAGACGGGCAAGGCCGAGCGGGTCGGCGGCATCAAGTACACGATCAAGGACGGCATCGTCTACGACGCGCGGCAACTCCTCGCCGACGTCGCGCGGATGGTCGAGAAGCAGAAAGCCGGGCGCGGCATCACGCGGCTGCCCGACACCGAGTTCCCCGGCCAGTAGCCGCGACCGTGCCCGCCGTGCACGACCCCGAAAACCAGTGCGCCGACGCGGTGCTGATGGTCCGCCCCGCGCGATTCGGCTCGAACCCGGAAACGGCGGAATCCAACCGCTTCCAGCACGCGGAAGCGATCGCGGATGACGCTGCCAAGGCGATCCGCGAGTTCGACGGGCTCGTGCGCCTGCTGACCAATGCCGGCGTCGAAGTCGTCGTCGCTGAGGACCCGCCCGAGCCCGCGAAGCCCGACGCCTGCTTCCCGAACAACTGGGTGAGCTTCCACGCCGACGGGACGGTCGTGCTGTACCCGATGCTGGCGCCTTCGCGCCGTGCGGAACGCCGCCCTGAGCATATCGCCACTGTCGAGCGTGCGGGCTTTCGCATCGCGCGCACGGTCGATCTCTCGCCCCTCGAAGAACGCGGGGAATTCCTCGAAGGCACGGGCAGCCTCGTGCTCGACCGGCACTCGCGCCGGGCCTATGCCTGCCTCTCGCCGCGCACGACCCCGGCGGCGCTCGCCGAGTTCTGCGCGGCGCTCGGCTACCGCGCCGTCGACTTCGACGCGCTGGGGCCGGACGGGCGGCCCGTCTACCACACGAACGTGCTGATGGCGGTGGGCGAGGGCTTCGCCGTCGTTTGCGCCGCGGCGATCCCGGACGCGCCGCGCCGCGCGGCCGTCCTCGGTGAGCTCGCCCAGTCGGGTCACGAGATAATCGAGATCGACGTCGGGGAGATGAACCACTTCGCGGGCAACATGCTGGCGCTCCGTGCGCGCGACGGCGGCGCGCGCATCGCGATGTCGGAAACCGCCTGGCAGTCGCTCGCGCCGGCGAAGCGGCGCCGCCTCGAGCGCCACGGCGACATCGTCGCCGCGCCCATCCCGACCATCGAATGGGAGGGCGGCGGGAGCGTTCGCTGCATGATTGCCGAAGTTTTCCTTCCGCGCGGTGCGCCCGGCCCGCGGTGATAAGATCGGCCCCCTTGGATCGGGGGCACGCGGTTGCTGGAGCTTGGCCTCAAGACGCTGATCGCATACCTGCTCGGCTCCTTCGTCGGCGCGCTCATTGTCGGCCAGTTCCGCGGCGTCGACATCCGCACGCTGGGCAGCGGCAATGCCGGCGGCACCAATGCGCTGCGCACCCAGGGGTTCACTTTCGCCGCAGCCACCGTCTTCATCGACGTCGGAAAGGGCTGGATTGCCGCGCGCTGGCTGCCGGGGCTTGCGATCCCGGGCATCGCCGATGACCCGGTGATCACGCGCGACTGGCTCACCGTTTGCTGCGGCGCCGCCGCCGTCGCCGGCCACATCTGGCCGATGTGGCACGGCTTCCGCGGCGGCAAGGGCGCCGCGACGCTCGCGGGCGTGCTCCTCGCGCTCGCGCCGGTCCTTCTCGTCATTGCCCTGGCGGCCTGGCTTTTCGTCGCGATGCTCACCGGTTACGTCGGACTCGCCACGGTGACGGCGGCCGTCACGGTTGCCGCTGCGAGCGGATTCTCGCCGCTCACGACCGGATCCTGGCTCGTGTTCACGGTGGCGATGGCACTGTTCGTCGGCTGGGCGCACCGCGGCAACTTCACGCGCATCAAGTCCGGCACCGAGCCGCGGCTGGGGAAACTCTGGCTGTTCCGCCCGCGTGGCCCCTCGGGATGAGCGGACGCATCGAGCTGCTCCGCCTGATGGCGGACGGGGCCCTGCATTCAGGCGAGGAACTGGCGGCGGCACTTTCCGTGTCCCGTGCCGCGGTCTGGAAGCGGCTCCAGCAGCTCGCGGAGTGGGGCATCGCCCTCGAGGCGCTGCCGGGCCGCGGCTATCGCCTCGAATCGCCGATCGACCTGCTCGATGCGACCCGCATCCGCTCCGCGCTGCCGCCTGGCGCGCGCGACAGGCTGCGCCATCTCGAGGTGCACGAGACCCTCGCCTCCACGAGCGATCGCCTGCTCGCCGTCGACGACCTGCCGCCCGGGAGCTACGACGCCTGCCTGGCGGAGTTCCAGAGTGCCGGCCGCGGCCGGCGCGGGCGTCACTGGGTTGCGCCGTTTGCATCGGGGCTCTGCCTCTCGCTGAACTGGAACTATTCGGATGCGCCGGCGACGCTTGCTGCGCTGTCGCTCGCCGCCGGCGTCGCGGCCCTGCGCGCGCTCGGGCGGCTCGGCGTCAGCGGGCTCGCGCTCAAGTGGCCGAATGACATCGTCCAGGAGGACCGCAAGCTCGGAGGCATCCTGATCGACCTGCGCAGCGAGGCAGCGGGGCCCGCCTATGTCGTCGTCGGCATCGGAGTCAACGTGCGGCTGCCGGCATCCGCGCGCGAACGTCTCGCCATCGAGGGCGTGCGGGCCGTGGACCTGGCGACGCTCGGCGATCCGCCGCCCCGCAACGCGCTCGCGGCGGCGCTGATAGCCGAGCTTTCGACCGCCCTCGTCGAGTACGGCGCCCGCGGCATGTCGGCCTTCGCGGACGAGTGGCGAGGCGCGGATGCGCTTGCGGGACGCACGGTTGCCGTGATGCATGGCGGGCAGATGCTGGAGGGCTGCGCGCACGGCGTGGACGACGACGGAGCCCTGCTCCTCGAGGTCGACGGGGTGCCGCGCCGGATCGTGTCCGGCGAAGTGAGCGTCCGCCCCGTGCGGTGCTAGATTGTCGTGATGCGACTCGCCTTCGCCCTGCTGTTGTTCGCGAACCTGGCCTGGTACGGCTGGACGCACTGGGTCTCGCCGTCAGGCGAGCCGCCCGCCACGGCTGCCGCCGCCGCAGGAAGCCTCCAGCTCGCGCGCGAGGCCGCGCCCGCGCAATCGGTGGCAGGCCCGTCGCGGCCGCGCGACAACTGCCTGAGCCTCGGCCCGTTCACCGACCTGACCGATGCCGCGCGCGCCTCGACGCTGCTGCGCGAGAGCGACCTCGAACCGCGCCAGCGTGCGGGCGAGGGAGTCGTGTGGAAGGGCTACTGGGTGACACTGGGCGGCGTGGCGGACCGCGCGGCGGCGAGCGCCATTATCGAGCGGCTGCGGCGAGCCGGCGTCGCGGACGCCTATGCGATGCCGGGTGACGGCAGTGACGTCACGATCTCGCTCGGGCTCTTCAGCGAGCGGCAGCGCGCGCTCCGGCGGCTCGACGACGCCAGGGCGATCGGCCTCGAGCCGCGCATCGTCGACCGCGAGCGCACCGGCACCGTGTACTGGATTGACGTGGACGTCGTGCCGCCCGCGGAACTCCCGGACGCCGCACGCCTCCAGGGCGAGGTCGGGCGCATTCTGCGCCTCGAGGTCAAGCCCTGCGAGGCCGCGGGGGCCTGAGGCGGTTGTGATAGGCTGTCTGGTACCGTGGCGCCGAAGCTGAACCGCAAACACATCGGGCTGATCGGCCGGTGGCTGGCGCTGGCCCTGCTTCTCGCGCAGTTCGGCGCCGAAATCCACCTCTATTCGCACCCGCTCGCCGATTCGTCGGGGACACTCGGCACGGCGCGCAATTGCGGCACCTGCCTCGCATCGTCGCAGCTGCAGAACGCGGTGGCCGTGGCGCCGCCCGTGCTGCCCGCGCGTTCCATCGCCTGGGTGACCCTCGTCCCCGAGGCCGCTGCTCCCGAAACGCGTTCCTCGCCCTTCCGGGCCTTCCGCGCCCGCGCACCGCCTGCCTTCGTCTGAAGTCGATTGATTCCGGCCGCCGCGTGCGGCCAGCGTTCCGTTTTTCAGACGAGGTGAACCATGTCTGGTTACAAGCCCATTGCGGCGCTCGTGGCCGTCGCCTGTGCCGTGCTCGCGCAGCCGGCCCGCGCCGAGGATGATGCCGCGGCGCTGCGCGCCGAACTCGATTCGCTGAAGTCCGACTACGACGCCCGCGTTGCGGCGCTGGAGGCGCGCATCGCGGCGCTCGAGTCCGCGCCCGTGGCAGTGCCGGTCGCGGAAGCCATGTCCGCCGCGCCGGCGGCGAGCAGCGCCTCCGCCTTCAATCCGGCCATTTCGCTCGTGCTCGCCGGCAGCTATGCGGACACGTCGCGCGACCCGGAAGACTGGCGCATCGCCGGCTTCCTGCCGAACGGCGGCGAGATCGGTCCCGGCGAGCGCAGCTTCAGCCTCGGCGAATCCGAATTGACGCTGGCGGCGAGCGTCGATCCGTATTTCACCGCCCAGCTCACGGCGGCGATCACGGGCGAGGACGAGATCGAGGTGGAGGAGGCGTTCTTCCGCACGCTCGCGCTGCCGGCAGGCCTTACGGCGAAAGGCGGGCGCTTCTTCTCGGGGTTCGGCTACCTCAACGAGGTCCACGCGCACGCCTGGGATTTCGCGGACCAGCCGCTCGTCTACCAGGCTCTCTTCGGCAACCAGCGGTCGCAGGATGGCGTGCAGCTCAAGTGGCTGGCGCCGACCGATCTCTTTATCGAACTCGGCGCCGAGACCGGCAATGGCGACGCGTTCCCCGGCACGCGGGAAAGCGGGAACGGCCTGGACGGCACGACGCTGTTCGCGCACGTCGGCGGCGACCTCGGCGACACGGCCAACTGGAGGGTCGGTGGTTCCTGGATCGACCTCGACGCCGAGGGCCGCGAGTACGAGGACGCAGACATCGCCGGCAACCCGGTGCTGAACGCCTTTACCGGCAGCTCGCGTACCTGGGTCGCCGATGCGGTCTTCAAGTGGGCGCCGGACGGCAACTTCGCGCGCCGTCACCTGAAGCTCCAGGGCGAGTACATGGAGCGCCGCGAATCCGGCGAGCTGGCTTTCGACCTCGAGAATGCCGCGCTCGTCGATTCGTACCGGAGCACCCAATCCGGCTGGTACCTGCAAGGCGTCTATCAGTTCACGCCGCGCTGGCGCGCGGGCCTGCGCTACGACGCGCTCGATTCCGGCAATCCGGCGATCGGCCTGGTGACCTCCGGCAGCCTTGCGGCCGGTGATTTCCCGGCGCTGCTCGCCGGCGATCCCAGCCGCACGACCGCCATGGTCGACTGGAACCCGAGCGAGTTCTCCCGCTGGCGCCTGCAGTATTCGTGGGACGAAGCCCGCGACGACGGCGACACCGACCGGCAGCTCGTCCTGCAATACCTGTTCGGCATAGGCGCGCACGGCGCGCACAAGTACTAGGAGTGGCCGACATGAAGAACTTCACTTGCGGCACCGTCGCGCTGCTGATCCTGGCGTTTGCGCCACCGTCACAGGCGGCCGTGCGCGTGCTGGCAACCACGGCTGACTGGGGCGCACTCACGCGCGAGCTCGGCGGCGACCGGGTCGACGTCTATACCGCGACGACGGCAATGCAGGACGTGCATCGCGTGGAGGCAAAGCCGAGCCTCGTCGCCCGCGCACGCACGGCGGACCTCCTGGTCGCGAACGGCGCCGAGCTCGAGGCCGGCTGGCTGCCGGTGCTCCTGCAGGAATCCGGCAATGCGCGCATCCAGCGCGGCGCGCCCGGGTTCTTCGAGGCAGCATCCGCCGTCCGGCTGGTCGAGGTGCCGGCGAAACTCGATCGCTCCATGGGCGACATCCACCCGTTCGGCAACCCGCACTTCCACCTCGATCCGCGCAACGTCGCCGCGGTCGCGAAGTCGCTCGCCGCAAGACTCGTGGCCGTCGATCCCGCCGGAGCGGATTACTACGCCGCGCGCAGCGCGGACTTCGACCGGCGCTGGAGCGAGGCCATGACTCGCTGGCAGGCGAAAGCCGCGTCGCTTCGGGATGTCCCGGTCGTGGTCATGCACCGTGACCAGACATACCTCCTGCGCTGGCTCGGGCTCAAGGAGCTTGCCGCCATCGAGCCGAAGCCGGGCGTGCCGCCGAGCGCGGGTTACCTCGGTGAACTCGTCACGCGCCTCGCCGCGACGCCGCCGAGGATGATCCTGCTGAACGCCTACAACGACCCGAAGGCGGCGAACTGGCTGTCGAATCGCGTGCACGCGCCGGCTGTCGTCCTGCCGTACTCGGTCGGCGGCAGCGCGGCCGCGAAGGACCTGTTCGGGCTCTTCGACGACACGCTAGCGAGACTCGCCGGAGCGGCGCAATGAATCTCCTGTCGACCGAGATCAGCATTCTCTGGCCAGCGCTGATTGCGGGCGTGCTGGTCGTGATCTCACACGTGCCGATGGGACAGCAGGTGTTCGCGCGCGGCATCGTGTTCATCGACCTCGCGATCGCGCAGGTCGCGGCGCTCGGCGTGATCGCGTCGAGCCGGTTTGGCCTGCCCATCGAGGGCTGGACCGCGCAGGCCGCGGCCGGGGCCGCGGCGCTGGCGGGCGCGCTGCTGCTCACCTGGACCGAGCGCAAGCGGCCCGAGGCGCAGGAGGCGCTGATCGGCATCCTGTTCGTGCTGGCCTCCGCGCTGCAGATCCTCCTGCTCGCGAACGACCCGCATGGCGGCGACAACCTCAAGGAACTGCTGTCCGGCCAGATCCTCTGGGTCTCGAACACGCAACTCATCCGGACCGCGATCCTGACCGGCATCTTCGCCGTCGTGTGGTTCGTCTGGCGGGAACGCATCGGCCGCATTGGCTTCTACCTGCTGTTCGCCATCATGGTCACGGCGTCCGTCCAGATGGTCGGGGTCTACCTGGTGTTCACCAGCCTGATCGTGCCGGCGGTCGCAACCTACCGGTACGCGGGCAGGCGGCAGCTTGCGATCGGCTATGGGCTCGGGGTCGCGAGCTACGTGGTCGGTCTCGCGCTTTCGGTGGTCACGGACCTGCCGTCCAGCGCGATGATCGTCTGGACCATGGCGGTCCTGGGGCTTTTCGTGCACCTGTGCGCGAACGGAAAGCAGGCGGGCGCGCGGGAGGGCTAGAATGCCGGCCGTTGCCGGCGTAGCTCAGTTGGTAGAGCAGTGGTTTTGTAAACCTCAGGTCGGGGGTTCAACTCCCTCCGCCGGCACCACCAGACCCGCGATGGATGCGCGTCCGGGACCCCCTCGCTCGTTCCGCCCGAACTCAGTCACTCGCTCGGGGGTCCCGGACGCGACGACATCGCGCGACGGGCTGCGCGTTCTCCGGCACGCGCGAGGTGGCGAGTAACCCCGCCGGATCCCGCGCGTGCCGATCAAAGAATCAGCGCGTGCTGACGCGGTGGGCGTGAGGATTGCCTGAGCGGACTGCGAATGACGCGGCGACGCTCGTGCTGCTCCGCGGATCCGCACGGTCTGCGATCGTGACGATGTCGGCGCGAAGTGAGTCACGCTTGAGTTCGCAGCGCACGTAGCCGTTGTGCGTCCCGTCGTGGAACTTCGCACCGGGATTTAGAGGGAGCACGGCGCTCTTGTCGTAGGTGCTGGTCGCGATCGAGGAGGTCACCAGTTCGACCCCAACCGGACGACCGGTCGAGTTCGCGAGGTCGTTGACCCAGAACGAATGAATGTCACCGGTAAGCACGACTGGGTTCGCCGTGCCGTGCTTCGCGAGCGCGCGGAACAGCCGCTCGCGCGCGGGAGGGTAGCCGGCCCACGCGTCGCTGTAATGACGAGGCGAGTCGGCGGTCCCTTCGGCGATCGTCATCACCATCACGTTCTGCGCGAGCAGGTTCCAGGCAGCCGCGCTTTCCGCGAGCGCCCCGTCGAGCCAGCGCTCCTGCGCTTCGCCGAGCACGGTGCGTGACTCGTCCGCGAGGGCCGCGTTGCAGCTCGACTCGTTCGGGTCGATGAAGTTCGCGCCGCCGGCGCCGCCGAACAGGATCTTGCGGCCGCGCGCGAAATCGCAGCGCTCTGCGGTGGGCAGCGCCGGGCACACCTGCACCGATCGGTGCTGGCGCGTGTCGAGCAGGTAGAAGCGCGCGAGCCGGCCCCAGTCGGTCGCGCCGTAGATGCGAACCGCCATCTCGGGCAGCAGTCGCGAGGGCCGCACGGGCATGTGCTCGTACCAGGCCTGGTAGGCGGCCGCGCGTCGTGCAGGGAACGACTCGCGCACTGGTTCGCCACCGCACAACTCGTGCTCGCTGGTGAGGCCGACGTAGTCGTTGTCGACCTCGTGGTCGTCCCAGGTCACGAGCCAGGGACAGGCCGCGTGCGCCGTCTGCAGGTCGGGATCGGTGCGGTACTGCGTGTAGCGGTGCCGGTAGTCCTCGAGCGTCACGGCCTCGAGCGTGTTGAACTGGCGCACGCGCCGGTCGCCCCAGGCATCTTCGTAGATATAGTCGCCGAGATGCAGGATGAGATCGGGCCTGTCGTCCGCCATGGCGCGGTACGCCGTGAAGAATCCCTGCTCGTAGTGCGCGCAGGACGCGAATGCGAAGCGCAGTGCTTCGGGCGAGGCGTCCGCCGCGGGGCAGGTGAGCGCACGACCGACCGGGCTCTCGTATCGGCCGAGCCGGAAGCGGTAGAAGTATTCGCGTCCCGGCGCGAGGCCGGCGATTTCGGCGCGCAGTGAGTGCGCGAGGTGCGGGCGTGCCCAGGCCGTGCCTTGCTTCGCGATGCGCGCGAACTGCGCATCCTCCGCGACTTCCCAGGCGACCTCGAAGATCGTCTGGCCGAGGTAGCTGGTGTCGAAAGGCTCCGGCGCGAGGCGCGTCCAGATGACGAATCCGTCGGCCGAAGGATCGCCCGAGGCCACGCCGAGCTGGAATGGCGGGCTCGCGAAGCGGAGTTGCGCCGCGGCGTCCGCGAACGGCAGCAGCGTGAAGGCGCCCGCCGCGGCGAGCCGGTGGAAGTCGCGGCGGGAAAACTTTCGGGTCAGATCCCGGCTCCGTCCGTGAAGCCGCCCTGCTGCGGGGCCGCCTGCGCCACGCGCGAGTTGGGCGGCACGCTGTGCGTGAGCCAGACGTTGCCGCCGATGATGCTGCCGCGTCCGACCGTGATGCGCCCGAGCACGGTGGCGCTCGCGTAGATCGTGACGTCGTCTTCGAGGATGGGGTGGCGCGGCAGCCCCTTGATGAGCCGGCCGGTGGAGCGGTCGACCGGGAAGCTCTTCGCGCCGAGCGTGACGCCCTGGTAGAGCGTGACGCGGTCGCCGACAATGGCGGTCTCGCCGATCACCACGCCGGTGCCGTGGTCGATGAAGAATTCGCGGCCGATCGTCGCGCCCGCGTTGATGTCGATGCCGGTGCGGCGGTGCGCGTCCTCCGCGACGAGTCGCGGCAGGAGCGGCACGTCGAGTTCGTAGAGGATGTTTGCAATGCGATGGCGCGTGATCGCGAACACGCCCGGATAGGCGTAGAGCGCCTCGATCGGATGCCGGCAGGAGGGATCGTTGCGCCAGGCGGCGCGCGCGTCTTCGAAGACGCCGTCGCGCAGCGTGGGCAGCCTTGATAGCAGTTCGTTCACGACGCGCCTTGCGGCCGTCGCCGCCGCTGCCGCGTCGGGTGAGCCGGGTTCGCCGAGGTGCGCCGGCAGCTCGAAGGCGAGCTGCACCTGCGGCGTCAGCGCGGCGTCGATATCCGCGAGTTCGCGCGCGATGCGCGCGGCCGGCGTCTCGGAGGCGTGGGTGTCAGGCAGTGATTCCGCCAACAGCAGGCGGTGCAACTGGTCGATCGCGCCGAGCACGCGCTCGCGGTTCGGCCAGTAGCCTTCCTGCAGGACTCGATAGTCCGCGTCGCCCGAGGCGACCAGGCTCTCCGCGAGCGTCACATGCCCGCTGGTCGGCGTCGCGTCAGGCCGGGACGATGCGGGGCGCACCGGCGGGCGCCTCCTCGTAGAGCCAGGTCGAGAGATAGCGTTCGCCGAAACTCGGGATGATCGTCACGATCAGCTTGTCCTTGCTTTCCGGTCGCGCGGCGACCTGGAGCGCGGCGTAGAGCGCGGCGCCGGAACTGATGCCGACCAGGATGCCTTCCTCCCGGCCCAGCATGCGCGCGTACTCGGCAGCCTGCTCGTTGGTGACCTGGATGATCTCGTCGTAGATCTTGGTATTCAGGATTTGCGGGATGAAACCTGCGCCGATGCCCGCGATCTTGTGCGGCGCCGGCTGGCCGCCGGACAGCACCGGGCTCGCGGCCGGTTCGACCGCGACTACGCGGAAGTCGGGCTTGCGCTTCTTGATGACTTCGCCGACGCCCGTGATCGTGCCGCCGGTGCCGATGCCGGAGATGAGCACGTCCGCCGCGCCGTCGGTGTCCTCCCAGATCTCCTCGGCGGTGGTCTTGCGATGGATCTCCGGGTTGGCGGGATTGCTGAACTGGCCGACGAGCAGGAAGCGTTCCGGGTCGCTCGCGATGATCTCATCGGCTTTCGCCATGGCTCCCTTCATGCCTTTCGCGCCTTCGGTCAGCACCAGCTCCGCGCCGAAAGCCTGCAGCATGCGCCGGCGCTCGAGGCTCATCGTGTCCGGCATCGTCAGCACCAGGCGATATCCCTTCGCCGCGGCGACGAAGGCGAGTCCGATGCCGGTGTTGCCGCTGGTGGGCTCGACCAGCACCGTGTTCGGCTTGATGCGGCCCTGCTTCTCGAGCGCCTCGATCATGCTGACGCCGATGCGGTCCTTGACGCTCGCGCAGGGATTGAAGAACTCGAGCTTAAGGACGATGCGGCCGGGCAGGTCGCGCCCGATCTTGTTGAGCCGCACGAGCGGCGTGCGGCCGATGGTCTGCAGGATGTTGTCGTAGATCTTCGCCATGGTCCGTGCCTCGCGCGCAGAAAAAGGAAAGGTCCCCGTTCCCCCATGGGACCGGGAACCCCCCGACATGGAAACCCGTCGCGCGGCGGCGCCTCAGCGCGCCGCGTAGCACTCCATCTTAAGGCCAGTGCCACCCCGGGAGACATGCGCGACGATCGCCTTGCGGCGATGGATCTTCGTGATCGCGCCCAGGTTGATCGCAAACGCGAGTTCGACGATGGATCCCTTGGCGAGTCCCAGGTTGCGCGTCTCGACGAAAACGCCGTTGGCGGAGAGGTTGTGGGCTTTGCAGAGCGAGCCTCGGCGTCCCGGGACCACGATATACACCGTGGCCCGCGCGCGATGCCGACTGTGCAGGCGGCGCTCCATCCCCATTGACCCCGTTTTCTTCTCGGCCGAGCCGTTCGTTCGAGCCAGTATGCCGACGCCCAAGGGGGGTGAAAAGCGGCGTCCGACGGGAGGTTTTTGCACTGCGGTAAGCTGCTGATTGCAGACGATCCGTTAGGATGTCCGGCCATGAATTCCGCGACTGCCGCGACCCTCGAGCTGACGCTGGCGGAAATCCGCGCGGCGCGCGCGCTCCTTGGCAACCGCGTCCTGCAAACGCCCGTGCTGCCGCTAAAGGGGCCGGCGGTCGAGGCGGCCTTCGCGCCCGGCACGCGCGTGCTGCTGAAACTCGAGCTTTTCCAGCATACGGGCAGCTTCAAGGCGCGCGGCGCACTCGTGAACGCGCTGGCCCTGAGCGAGGCCGAGAGCGGGCGCGGCATCTGCGCCATCAGCGCGGGAAACCACGCCATCGCCGCCGCCTGGGCGGCGCGCGCCGTCGGCACCAGCGCAAAGATCGTGATGAAGGAAGGCGCAAATCCTTTTCGGGTCGCGGAATGCCGCCGTCATGGCGGCGAGATCGTGTTCGAGCCGGATTTTCACGCGGCATTCCGCCGCGTCGAGGAAATCAGGGAAACGGAAGGCCGCACGCTGATCCATCCGTTCGAGGGCCTGCTTACCGCCCAGGGCACGGGCACGCTCGGGCTCGAGTTCATCGAGCAGGCGCCGGACCTGGACGCCGTCATCGTCCCGGTCGGCGGTGGCGGCCTCGCGGCGGGGCTGGCAACGGCGATCCGGCACGTGAAGCCCGGTTGCCGGGTATTCGGCGTCGAGCCTTTCGGTGCCGACACGATGTACCGCAGCTTCCAGGCCGGCTCGCCGCAGGCCATCGAGAAGATCGACACCATCGCCGACAGCCTCGGCTCGCCGTATGCAAAGCCGATTTCCTACGCGCTCTGCCGCGCGAGCCTCGAGGAGATCGTGCGCATCGAAGATGCCGAGATGATCGCGGCCATGCGCTTCCTGGCTTCGCACGCCCGGCTTGCGGTCGAGCCTGCGGGCGCGGCGGCGACCGCCGCCCTGCTCGGGCCCCTGCGGGAACGGCTGGCGGGCCTGCGGGTGGGGCTCATCGTCTGTGGTTCCAATATTTCGGCAGAGGCCTATGCCCATCTG
>Ga0105107_10000637_pt1 | contig 22453 bp, 26 predicted proteins | sample PPLLaktember2015_6_FD_79335 | JGI IMG/M metagenome (GOLD analysis project Ga0105107, IMG submission 79335) | Freshwater sediment microbial communities from Prairie Pothole Lake near Jamestown, North Dakota, USA - PPLs Lake P8 Core (1) Depth... | ecosystem: Environmental > Aquatic > Freshwater >... | reverse complement strand
CTACGAAGTCCGCGCTGAAATGAGGCCTGCCTAGCAGCTCAAGCCACTGGACCGGGAGACGCGGCTAGGATACGATGGGGCAGTTCTATCTCACGGCAGAAAGAGGAGGAATGAAATGAAGGTGGTCGGATTCAATGGAAGCCCAAGGAAAGACGGCAACACCGGTATTCTGATTCATAAGGTTTTCCGTGAACTGGAGAAGGAAGGAATTGAAACAGAGCTTGTTCAGCTTTCCCACAAGAAAATTCATGGATGTATCGCATGTTACAAACGTGTGGAGAATAAAGATCAGCGTTGCGCTGTGAACGATGACACCGCAAACGAGTACATTGAGAAGATCACTCAGGCACAGGGCGTTGTCCTGGGTCCCCCGTTTATTTCATGGATGTGACACCCGAAATGAAAGCATTGATAGACCGGGCGGGTTTCGTTTCCAGATCAAACGGGGGGATGTACAAAAACAAGGTTGGCGCCCTGGTGGCTGCAGCCCGCCGGACGGGAGCTATGCATACGCTCGACACGATGAGTCATTTTTTCATGAGCATGGAGATGATCCTTGTCGGCCGTGCCCTTGGCGTGGGCCGGGACAAGGGGGACGTGGAAAAGGATGAAGAAGGCCTGATGCTGGCGAATGCGCTTGGCCAAAGGATGGCGTGGCTGCTCAAGAAGCTCCACGGATGAAGCGGTGGGACTTGTGTTGGAGTCATCTGTCGATTAAGACCCTTGCGGGTGAATCCTCTTGCGATACTCGTAGGGGGTGATACCGACATACCTTCTGAATATCCGTCGAAAGAAAGCGATGTCTTCATAGCCGATCCGGTAGCAGATTTCCGAGATGCTTTGAGGCGTTCTCTCGATCAGTCGTTTGGCCGCCTCCACCCGAAAGCGCTGCAGGTAAGTAAGGGGGGAATCTCCAGTGGCCCTCCTAAACCTTCGTTTGAAATTCCTCAGGCTCATTCCAACTCTGTCCGCCAGTTCATCCAGATTGATCTGCCTGGGGTAGTTCTTTTCCATGAAGGTCTGCGCATCGAGAATCTGTTGGTCCTTGTGCTGCTTCTGATACTCAAAGATGGCATAGGGGACTTGAGAGGTCCGCCCCATATCCAGGAGAAGGGATTTGCCGCACTGAGCGGCGATCTCAAATCCACAGTACCTCTCCACCAGGTAGAGCGCCAGGTCAAAATAGGAAAACGCGCCACCCCCGCAAAGCAAGGAGCCTTCATCGGTGATCAGGCTCTCCGGCCTCAGGTCCACCTCTGGGTAGCGCGCTCGGAAAATCTCGGCAAATCCCCAGTGGGTGGTCGCCCTTTTTCCGTTCAACAGCCCGGTTTCCGCCAGGAGGAAAGCCCCTGTGCAGACACTGGCCAGAGTCGACCCCGCTCGATGGTGTTTGAGGAGCCAGGGAACCGTGCGCTGGGAAGTAGCGTCCAGCATCCCAAGATCCTCGGCGGAAATGATGACGAGGTCTGTGTTTTGTACCTTTTCCAAGGAGAGATGAGGGCGAATCACGATGCCGTTCACGCACTCGACCGGTTTTCCCCGCACGGAAGCAATGACGACCTTGAAAGATGGCTCGGGTTGGACTCCCCGAATCCGATTCCAAAGCACACCTGCCAGGCTGAATATATCCGCGGGACCCGTCACCGTTGAGGCAATGGTGCCGTCAAGGGCCAGGATCGTGATATGCTTCATGCTGTCCCCTTCAGAGTTGGCCTTTCTGCACCCCATTATTGTCCCTTTCATCACTTTCCTGCAAACATATTTTCCCCTACCCTATCTCCGAATGCTCAAGTCCCTCCTCGCGAGGGGCCATTTGAAGCGAAAGGAGGTCTTCTTTATGCGCACGGAAGTCATCTGCTCTCAGGCTCAACCCATGGACATCCTCGATGCTATCGGAAAAACCTCGATGGTTCGGTTACGCAAGGTCGTTCCGCCCAGGTGTGCGGAGATCTTCGTGAAGCTCGAGTGGGAGAACCCCACCGGCAGCGTCAAGGACAGGATGGCGCTGGCCGTGATTTCGCGAGCCGAGCAGGACGGTCGACTGAAGCCCGGAGACACCGTCATCGAGTACACGGGTGGCAGCACAGGGACATCACTTGCACTCGTCTGCGCCGCCAAAGGCTACCGTCTCCGGATCGTCAGCTCCGATGCGTTCACCCAGGAGAAGCTGGACCACATGGCGTCTCTTGGTGCCGCGCTGACGCTCGTCCCGAGCGAGGGAGGCCTCACCACCAAGAAGCTGATCCTGGCCATGATCGAGGCCGCCCGCGTGTTGAGCAAAGAGCCTCACACCTACTGGACCGACCAGCTCAACAACCGGGACAGCATCGCGGGATACTACTCGCTGGGCGAGGAGATCTGGCGCCAAACAAAGGGGCAGATCGACGCCTTTGTTCACTCCGTGGGTACAGCGGCCTCTTTGCGTGGGGTTGCCACTGTGCTGAAGCGATACAAACCGAGTATCAGGATCGTCGCCGTCGAGCCCTCAGAATCCTCGGTGCTGCTGGGAGGTCAGGCAGGCCCTCACAAGATCGAAGGAGTCGGAATCGGCTTCACTCCTCCGCTCTGGGAGCCGACCCTCGTGGACGATATTTTGCCGGTCAGCACAAATGACGCTAAGGACATGGCTCGTCGCATCGCACGGGAGGAGGCGCTCTTCGGCGGGACCTCTTCCGGGGCGAACGTCCTCGCAGCGATTCGAATCGCAGGTCGCCTCGGGCCTGGTGCAAAGGTGGTTACCCTGATGGCTGACTCCGGACTTAAGTATTTGAGCACCGACGTGTACCGGATAAGATAAGCGTGCCGAGTTGCGGGCGCACGGCAACATTCCGTTTCCTGCGGCGAGCCCTTTTGGGGGACGTCTTTTAATTCATTGACAAGTTGAATCCCCGGGGCATAGGATATCTGGTAAAGGTTTAGAACTAGCTTGCAAGGGGGCTTTCAGTATGCCAAGGTCCGCTAGATTAGACGCTCCTGGGACCTTGCACCATGTGATCGTCCGGGGAATCGAGAAGCGTAGAATCGTCGACGACGAAACGGACCGCAAGGACCTCGTGTCCCGCATGGGGAATGCAGCAATATCGACAGGCACGACCCTCTATGCATGGTCGATCATGCCCAACCACATGCACATACTGCTCAGAAGCGGGCAGCCGGGGCTACCGCTATTCATGCGGAGGTTCCTGACGGGCTATGCCATCCGGTACAACCTGCGACACGCTCGCCATGGACATCTGTTCCAGAATCGTTACAAATCCATCGTTTGTGATGAGGATGCATATTTCAAGCAACTGGTCCGATATATCCACCTCAACCCGCTACGCGCAGGTCTGGTCAAGGATCTGAGGGGCTTGAGGAGCTACCCTTGGAGTGGACATTCCGCCTTGATGGGTAAGGTAGATTGGCGATGGCAGGACAGAGAGTTTGTGCTTTCCTGGTTTGGGAAGGAGGAAAAGGAAGCGGTGACGTCGTACCGCCGGTTTATGGCAGCCGGCCTGGGTGAAGGCAGGCGTCTCGATCTGGTGGGCGGCGGACTGATTCGCTCCCTGGGCGGATGGTCGCAGGTGAAGTCTCTGCAGAGCGCCGGTGATTGGGTTTATGCTGACGAGAGGATCTTGGGCACGGGTGAATTTGTAGAACGAGTGATCGAGGAGGCGGATCAAAAGGTCAAACGCCAGATTCCGGCCGGACGGATGTTAGAGGCTGCAAGAAAGTATATTGCCAAAACCTGCGCGGATGATGGAGTTCAAATGACGCATCTTCGCTCAGGTGCTCGACAGCCCGCTGTCTCCCGCTGCCGGTCAAAGGTGGCCCGGCACCTGGTGGAGGAGATGGGGCTATCGTTGGCCGAGGCGGCGCGACAGTTGGGGGTATGTACCTCCGCTATCTGGCATGCGATTCGAAGAACAACATAACTGCAGGTCAATGAATTAAAAGACGTCCCCTCTTACCAGTTCGGGCCGGGGATTATGAGCAAGGCAGAAATTGGGGACAACTTGATTATGGTGTGCATGCAGATAGATCAAGGCAAGGAAGATACAGGGCATGAACATTCGTTCGACCAGTGTGGTATTGTTCTGGAAGGACAAATCGAGATGTTTGTAGGGCAAGAACACCGATTGCTGAATGCGAACGATTGCTATTTTATACCTTCCGGCAGGCGCCATGGTTGGAAAACCTTTGATAGGCCGGTCAAATTGGTGGATGTATCCTCAAAATCGATGCCGAGCGCCGGCTCCTAAAGGATATCAAGATGCCGACGAAATACGCTCACACGAACTTGATCGCGAAAGACTGGAGGCGGCTGGCAATTTTCTACCAGGAGGTGTTCGGATGCGTGCCTGTCCCGCCGGAGCGTGACTTGTCAGGAGAGTGGGTGGACAAGGCAACCGGGATCAACGCAGTACACATCTTCGGGATGCACCTCCGGCTTCCGGGCTACGGAGACGAAGGACCGACCCTCGAGATCTTTCAGTATGGCACCATGCCGGAGCACCCTGACCTCAAGCCGAATACCCCGGGATTTACCCATATTGCCTTTGCAGTCGATGATGTTCGGGCTGTAGCAAAGACAGCCCTTAACCATGGCGGATCTGCCGTCGGAGCGCTCACCGTTCGGAAAGTGCCCGGAGTGGGGTTGTTGACCTTTCAGTATGTTGCCGACCCCGAGGGCAACATCATCGAGATCCAGAATTGGAAGAAGAGCACAGGCTGACAATGATCTGCACACAGACCGCAGAGACGTCGCGCGCTCAGTTGCTCTTCCTTTGCTCCACAGCCGGTGAACGTAATCGCTATTAGAATTCGAGAGAGTCTTTAACCAAAAAACAAGGAGAGGCAAGCTATGGACAAAAAAATCAAGATTGATAACGGTGCGGCTTTCTTGTACCCCATGCCGATGGTCCTGGTGGGATCTGTGGTCGAGGGAAAAGCCAATTTCATGGCTGCAGCCTGGGTTTCAAGGGTGAATTTCAAGCCCCCTCTGTTCTTAGTTGCATTAGGTCCCCACCACACCAATAAGGGCATAGAGGAACACAAAGCCTTCAGCATCAACATTCCGGATGTTTCCCTGATCGAGAAGACGGATTATTGCGGGCTGGTTTCAGGCGGCAAAACCGACAAATCCGAGCTTTTCGAGGTTTTCTATGGGGAATTAGATAAAGCTCCGCTGATCAAAGAATGTCCGGTTTGTATGTCATTCTCCGTCTACGAGACCGTCAAACTGCCGTTCGATGTGCTCTACATCGGAGAGCCTAAGGAGGTTTTTACGGAGGAAAGGTGCATGACCGACAATCAGCTGGATGTCAAAAAGATAAATCCTTTCACGCTAACCATGCCTGACAATCACTATTGGTCAGTCGGTGAAAATCTCGGAAAGGCATGGGGGATCGGCAAAGCCATGAAGAAAAAGTGACCCCGGAAGAGAGACGTCCATGCAAGTGTTCATCAAGGTAGCGCTGAGTGTCGCCATCATCCTTGTAGCCACCGCTATCGGGAAAAAGCTGCAGGCCACCGCCGGCCTTGTGGGAGTTATGCCCCTCACCGGCGCCTTGGTTCTTGTGTGGATGTATCTGGAGAGCGACGGTGACGCCGGCATCATGCAGCAATCGTGCCCAGCATCCTGTTCTTTGTCGTGGAGCCAATCTGCTTTAAGAAAGGATTTCCCCTTTCAATCGTTCTGGTTTCAAATTTTGGCGCTTGGCTCGGTGCGGCACTGGTTCACCAGTGGTTTCTGAAATAAATGGCGATTGCCTATTCGGGACCCCATTCCTAAGGAGCAACTGCACGATGAAGATTCCCCCTGGTTTCAAGGACATGATGGCCTTCGGGCTTGTCGATGCCCTGCTGGGCCGGCGTTCCCGCCGCTTCTTCATGGGCGCAGAGATCCCGGACGGTTTTTTTGCCTACAAGTCAAGATCGAAGCCTGTACCGCTCTCAGAACTTGAGAAATCCCTTGTTGTGGCAGCCTGCAGCGGAAACACAAGCTGGCATCACCTGATATTTCGCGCCCAGCGCTACGCTCCCTACCTTTCCAATTACGCGGGGGCGGCAGGCGGCCGCACCTTTCCTTCGTCGGCAGGGTTTCACACCAGCAAGACCTTCTTTACCGATGATGAAGGCGTGTATGTGGTCGAGATGCGGGACGCTCCGGCCTTCGCCGAACGGGATGACCGAGGATCGTTGAACCTTGCCGACTTCGCCGACAATGTCCGCAAGCGCACCCGCAAGCTTCAGGGGGGCCGTCTTCGGATTCCCTCCGAGGTTCCATTCACCGAGGCCCATAATACCTGGGTCTTTAACAAGCCTTCGACCCTGCTGGTAATGCCCGTGGGTGATCTGTCTCAGCACGTGCTGCTCAACCTCTGTTACATGCTGCAGAATGGGTTGGTATTGCACGACGACATCCACAAAAGAGCGATTCCGGGCATTGAAGGGTTCAAGGACATTGTCGATGTAAAAAACGTTTGGCCGATTACCTTCGTGGAGCAATGGTCGCTTTCGGAGCTGACCGTCGAGCTGGCCACGAGCTGCTATGCGGGCACGCTGATGCTTCAGGCCATAGGGCTGGGTGGATGGATGTTCAACGGGGTCGACGCCTTTGCCGTGATGGGCGCCAGCGGAGATCCTCAGGTGCCGGGGCTTGGCTTCCGGTACGACAGGGACGAACGCTGGCCTTATCCGAATCCGACCGGTCTGGAGGGGGTAATGGAAGGTTACTGCCCCCCGCACTATCCCGACATGAGAGCTGCTGTGGAAGGGGTGTGTGAGCGAAAGTTCGGTCCTGAAGGGCCATTCCATCCGGATACGCCAGGTCCTTGGAAAGACAGCCGCAGAGTGCGTTCTGCCGCCCAGGTCCACGATGAGCGGTTCAGAGAATGCGTGGCTTTGCAGGCCCAGTACGTATACGACACGTTCGGCAAGTTCCCCGGCACAGTGCCTTCGATGTTCCTTATTATGTACCTTCAGGCCCATCATCTCGACCTGGACTTCTACGACCACTTCTTTAAACCTGGAGCCTATTTGGAAACCCACGCAAAACACATGGCCCAATGGCACACGGAGGAGCGAGCCGACGATGTCTAGGGAAATGAAGAAATCGCAGGCAAGAACAATCCTTGCAGGAGTGGCGGGTGGATGCGCCATGAACCTGATGATGCTGATTACATTCAGGCTCATCGGGTTCGGCGTTAACGGAAACGGCATCTTGCTCAACCCCAAGTTCCAGAGCCGCAAGCTCATCGCGGTGTGGACTGAACTCGAACCCTTGCCCCTTGTAGTCAACCAACCTCTTCCCATCATCCTTGGAATCATCGGGTTCGGGATCGTCCATGCGTATTGGTACCGGTGGCTTGGCCCTGTCTGGCCTGCAGGTGTTGCCAACCGGGGATTTCGATTTGCGTTGCTGGTTTTCGTCATGACCTTTCTCTTCTGGGAATTTTTCACTCCCTTCAATCAGTTTGGCGAACCTCTTGGCCTGATCGCTATCGAGCTTGTCTTCTGGGCTCTTATCGCGGTGGCGGATGGTTTCGCCATTTCGGCAATCATGGAACGAGGCTCTTGATGCTAAAACCCAATCTCCCGGGCATTGACGATGCGGAAGGGGAAAGGGTTCCGCAAGGTCTTCCTCCTGTCATTGATGCACACGTTCACATCTTTCCCGGCAACATTTTTTCTGCAATCTGGGCCTGGTTTGACGAAAACGCATGGCCCATTCGATATCGACTAAGCAGCTCGGATGTGCTGGCCTATCTGCTCTCCCATGGCGTGAGTCATGTCATAGCGCCTCAATATGCGCACAAACCCGGCATTTCGCGATTGCTGAATCAACACATGGTGGAAACTTGCAGGGAGTTCCCCGGCAGAGTGACCGGCATGGCCGCTGTGTTTCCGGGCGAGGAGAATGCAAGGGAAATTCTGAGGGAAGCTTTTGGCCATGGCCTTATGGGGGTGAAACTGCACGCCCACGTTCATTGTTTCGACACGAACGCCAAAGAAATGGACGTGATTTATGATGTCTGTGAGCATGAGCAGAAGCCCATCGTGATGCACGTGGGGAAAGAGCCGAAGAGTGTCGCCTACCGCTGTGACCCCTATGAGATTTGTAGCGCTGAAAAGCTGGAAAAGGTTCTACAGAACTTTCCCAAGTTGAGGATCTGCGTGCCTCACCTGGGATTTGATGAGATCGGCGTCTACAGAAACCTGATTGAGAAATACGACAACCTTTGGTTGGACACAACGATGATGCTGGCGGACTACTTCCCTATTCACGAGGCTGTCGAACTGAATGCTTACAGGGCGGATAGAATCATGTACGGATCGGATTTCCCGAATATCCCCTACGCTTGGGACCGGGAACTCAAATGGCTGAGAAACTCTGGGCTGCCGCAGGAAAAGCTGGAATGGATTTTAGGGAAAAGCGCAGCTGATTTTTTCAGGTTAGCCTCAAGAATAGCGATTGAAGGGTCTTGATGAAATTTTACCTCGATTTTTTCCGGAGTCTTGGGTAGATAGGGGATTCAGCTACTAGGTAGCACATGTGAAAGGAGAACACCATTTTGGGCTCAGGCGAAAAAATCATCTTTGGAAACCATAAACTCGTTGTCCCTGATCGACCCATCATTCCTTATATTGAAGGCGACGGCACAGGGCCGGACATCTGGCGGGCTGCCGTCCGGGTGCTGGACCGCGCCGTTGAGCTTTGTTGGCCGGGCAAAAGAAAGATCGTCTGGAAAGAGGTGCTTGCCGGGGAAAAAGCTTTCAAGGAAACGGGGAACTGGCTTCCCCAGGAAACGATCCAGGCCTTTCAAGAGCACCGGGTGGGCATCAAGGGGCCGCTGACGACGCCGGTCGGCGAAGGGATCAGAAGTCTCAATGTCGCACTGAGAATGATCCTTGACCTGTATGCCTGTGTTCGGCCGGTCCGCCATTTCCCTGGTGTGCCCAGCCCGGTCAAAGAACCTCACAAGGTGGACATGGTTGTTTTCAGAGAAAACACAGAAGACGTGTACGTCGGATTTGAACTGGAGTCCGAAAAGCAAGAAACAAAAGACCTGCTGGAGCACCTCCTGACGAAATACGGATGGCGGATCCGACCTGATTCGGGGATCGGAATAAAACCCATCAGCAGATCCGGTAGCCGAAGGTTGATCAAGGCTGCGATCGACTATGCTCTGGAAAAAGGGCGAAAGAGTGTCACCCTCGTCCACAAAGGAAACATTCAGAAATTCACTGAAGGGGCTTTCAGAAAATGGGGATATGAACTGGCAAGGGAGTCTTATCGCGATGAGGTCGTCAGTTGGGAAGAGTGCAACGGGAACCCGCCAGGCGGCAAGATCCTCATCAAGGACGCCATTGCCGATATCTTCTTCCAGCAGACCCTGCTGAGGCCCGAGGAGTTCGATGTGATCGCCACCATGAACCTCAACGGGGATTACCTGTCGGATGCTCTTGCGGCTCAGGTGGGCGGTATCGGCATGGCTCCCGGGGGCAACATCAACTATGAAAGCGGCTATGCGCTGTTTGAAGCGACGCATGGCACTGCTCCCAAATATGCGAATCTCAACAAGGTCAATCCCTCTTCCGTTATTCTCAGCGGCGCCATGATGCTGGAACATCTTGGATGGCAGGAAGCGGCAGCGCGGATTGAAAAGGGCCTTGAGAAAACCTTCGCTTCCAAGAAAGTCACCTATGATCTCGCCCGCTTGATGGAGGGCGCAGAAGAAGTCTCCTGCTCCCGTTTCGCGGATCTGGTTTGCGCCAACATGGAGAAGCTGTCGTGACCTACCTGATCCTTGTCTCTTTTGTCTGGGCTTTTTCCTTCCCTCTCATCAAGGGCTACCTCACGGGCCTTGACCCGAATTTTGTTTCCTTTGCGCGGATGCTTCTGTCCCTCTTGGTGTTTCTGCCCTTTCTGAGATTCCGGGGCATTGAAAAGCCCATGGGACTGAAGCTGGCCTTCACGGGCGCCGTTCAATTCGGTCTCATGTACATTGCCTACATCACCTCGTTCCAGTTTCTTCCGGCTCACACCATCGTCCTCCTCACCACAACGACGCCTCTCTTCGTCACCCTCTTCAATGATTTTTACTCCCGCAAATTCAATGTCCTCTTCTTCGTGGCTGCCTCCATGGCCGTCCTGGGAGGAGCGGTCATCAAATATCCTGACCAACCTCTTCGCGCCAGCATCATGGGGATTGTCCTGGTGCAGATCTCCAACATCGCCTTTGCCTTCGGCCAGCTTTACTACAAACAGCTTTCGGCAAAGCACTCCTCGTGGAGCGATCGCTCCGTGTTCGGCTTTCTTTATCTCGGCGCGGTCATCCTCACGGCCTTCTTCTCCATGTTCACGACCCAGATCTCCCGGATCCAGGTCTCAGGCCCGCAGGTTCTTGTCCTTGTCTATCTCGGCATTATCGCATCGGGAATCTGCTTCTTCCTCTGGAACAAGGGGGCTCGGTTCGTGAACGAAGGGATGCTCGCTATCATCAACAACCTCAAGATTCCCCTGGGAATCATCGCCTCCCTGATTCTCCTGGGTGAGAGTACCGACTATTTGAGGCTTGTCGTCGGATTCGGTCTGATGGTGGGGGCTGCCTACCTTTGCGAAAGGCCCGGCCACCTTCCCGCAAAGCAATCCGCCTATTCCTAGGCAAGGCTGGAAAGGAGTGGAATCCATGGTTGTTACCATCGTTGAAGTCCACGTGAAACCGGAGAACGTCGATCAATTCATCGCTGCAACGGTTGAAAACCACAAGGCGTCGGTTAAGGAGCGCAAGAATATGCGCTTCGATGTTCTGCAGTCGCCCCAAGACCCCTCCTTTTTCCTGCTCTACGAAGCCTACAACTCCGACGAGGGCGCTGCAGCGCACAAGAACACCGCTCACTACTTGAAGTGGAGAGACACGGTCGCTTCGTGGATGGCTGTGCCCAGAAAGGGAGTGCCGTACCGGGTGATTTGTCCGTGAGAGGCTTTTTGGGTTCACCATGGTGATCAAGGCTTTTGACTTCTACAGAACCCCAAGGCTGGTTTTTGGGCCGGGCCGAGTTAAAGAACTCGGTCGGATCACAGCCCCTTACGGCGCAAAGGTACTGGTGGTCACCGGTAAAGATTCCCTGGATCGAACAGGCAACTGGGAGAGGTGCGAGGAGTCTTTAAAAAAAGCCTCTCTCAGGGTCCATCGCTACCGCTTCAGCGGAGAACCATCTCCTGAAGCAGTGGATACCGCTGTAAGTGAATTTGCCCCTCTCTCTGCGGAGGCTGTTGTGGCGGTCGGAGGCGGAAGCGTCATCGACTGTGCCAAGGCCATCGCCGCCATGTTGCCTTCGGGTGAACCCGTCACGCCTTATCTGGAAGGCGTGGGGACCAAAACCCATCCCGGCAAGACCTTGCCTTTCATCGCTGTTCCCACCACCGCAGGCACGGGAAGCGAAGCGACGAAAAACGCCGTCATCAGCAAAGTGGGAAGGCAGGGTTTTAAGAAATCGCTCCGACACGACAACTTCACTCCTGTCTGTGCGATCGTCGACTCTGAATTGACTCTCACCTGCCCTCCGCAGGTCACTGCCGCCTGCGGCATGGACGCCTTCACACAACTTCTTGAATCCTATGTCTCCCCACAGGCCTCACCGGTCACGGATGCGCTCGCCTTGAGCGGCATCGAACACATGGCTTCCGCCCTGATCCCGGCATCCACAGACCGCGGTGACTCTATCGAGCTTCGGTCGGCGCTCGCCTATGCCGCGTTCCTGTCCGGAATCACCTTGGCCAATGCAGGGCTGGGAATCATCCACGGCCTCGCTTCACCGATCGGAGGACTGGTCCCTATTCCCCATGGGGTTGTTTGTGCAACCCTCGTGGGAGAGGCCTGCCGCATGAACATTAAGCGCCTTCGAGAACTGCGCGGGCCTGACGACAGGTTGATCGTGAAGTTCGCCAGGATAGGCTGGGTCCTCTCCGGTACAGGGGATCCCGACATCTCCGCGGGCTGTGACCTGCTTCTCGAAAAGCTCGATGAATGGACACGGAAACTCTCCATTCCTCGACTGGGTCATTACGGAGTCGGTGAATCTGATCTGGATGCCTTTGCCGCCCAAGCGGGACAAAAGAGCAACCCGATCCAGCTTGAGATCGAGGATATCAAAGCGATTCTCCGCGCAAGGTTGTGATGAGGGGTCGCACCTTGACACTGAGCGAGGGTTCTTCCTATAGTGCTGTTCAAAACAATATCCTTCATAACCCAGGAGAATGAATCATGGCCAAACTCGAAGGAAAGGTTCTGATTGCCCAGGGCGGCGGACCCACAGCAGTCATCAATCAGTCCCTTATCGGCGTTGCCCTGGAGGCGCGCAAGTTTCCGCAGGCGACACGAATCTACGGAGCCGTCAACGGGGTCCGCGGCATCGTCAATGAAGAGTTTATTGATCTCACTCAGGAGACCACCCACAACCTCGAGCAGGTGGCACGAACCCCTGCTTCGGCGCTGCTGAGCACCCGAGACAAGCCTGACGAGGAGTATTGTTCTCGCATCTTCAAAGTGCTTAAAGTCCACGACGTGCGGTACTTCTTTTACATCGGCGGGAACGACAGCGCAGACACGGTCAACATCGTCAATCGAAATGCCGAGCAAGCCGGCTATGATATGAGGTGTGTTCATGTCCCCAAGACCATTGACAACGACCTGGTGTTCAATGATCACACCCCAGGGTATCCCTCTGCGGCCCGGTTCGTTGCGCTCGCGTTTATGGGGGCGAATCTCGACAACCGTTCCCTGCCCGGTGTTTACATCGCAGTCGTGATGGGGCGACACGCCGGCTTCTTAACGGCTGCCTCGTCGCTGGGTCGTGCGTACCCGGACGACGGACCCCACCTGATTTACCTTCCGGAACGGCCGTTCAACCCTGAAAAGTTTCTGGGAGACGTAGATCGGGTTTACAAAAAGTTAGGGAGGTGCGTTGTCGCCGTGTGCGAAGGAGTCACCGACCTGAAGTGCATACCGATCATCACTTGTCTGACCCCATTCGAAGAAAAAGATGCCCACGGAAACGTTCAGCTCTCAGGAACAGGGGCCCTGGGCGATCTTCTCGCCGACGAGGTAAAGAGGAAACTCAAAATAAGCCGCGTCCGTGTCGACACTTATGGCTATCTGCAGCGTTGCTACATGGGCGTTGTCTCCGATGTGGACCAGAATGAAGCCCGCGAAGTGGGAGAAAGAGCTGCCCAGTATGCCCTCTGGCATGATGCGGATGGGTCCGTGACCATCCACCGGACAGGGAATTACTCTGTGGACTATCAGCTGTCCGCCCTTTCGGAAATCGCCGCGAAGACGAAAACCATGCCCGATGAATTCATCAGTGAGGGAGGGAACGATGTGACTGAAGCCTTCTATGCCTATGCGAGGCCTCTCTTAGGGAGCGGCATGCCTCAACCGCACAGGCTTCGCGCCCCCTGCGTCACCAAATTGCTGAAGTAGATGAGACATGGATTCCCCCCCCTGTCCCTCAAGGTTGCATAAGGGTTTTTAATGGGGAATATCCTCACGAAGGAGGCTGTGAGATGAAAGATGCGAAAATCCTGCTCGTCGATGATGAGACTGTGTTCGCGAACAACATGTCCAAGCTGTTGAACAGGAGGGGATACCAAGTCACCGCCGTGAACAGTGGGGACGCCGCGCTCCAGGCGCTCATGAATAACTCCTTTGACGTCATGGTGCTCGATCTGAAGATGCCGGGCATGGACGGAATCGCCACGATGCACGAGATGAGAAAGCTTTCGCTTTTCACCGAAGTCCTGGTTCTCACGGGCCATGGGTCCATTGACACGGCTCTCGAAGCCATTCAGCTCGGCGCTTACGACTATCTCACCAAGCCCTGTGAGATTGCTGAACTCGTCTCCAAGATTGAAGCCGCTCTTGAAAGAAAAACCACAAAAGAGAAAAAGGGAAGTTAGGCCAAAAACAAGACGATTGGGACCGGATTAGCGAAGTCTCTTGAGAAGAATACGAGTTGCTACGATCGTGGCGATGACCATGGGAATGAAGCTCACCAGGAAGTTTCGGGCCATGTTCTCCTGATCGTGGTGGCTCAAGTAAATGCTGGTTGTCAGCTCTGCCAGGATGAAGACATTGGCAAAGATGACAACCAGTTTTTGTTTGAAATTCATGCCCTCGCCACGCGGAGGGTCTTGCTGCTCGAACATGGTTCACTTCTTCATCAGATCCTGCTTGCTCACATTCATGACCCTGACGGCCATTTTCTCGTTTCCTTTGACCACGAAGGCAATGCGCAGAACATCGCCCACGGCCGCAGGAACGCCCACTTCCGCCTTGGAAAAATTGTAAACGGAGGTCTTGCCCGTAGAACGGCCGTAAGGATGCTCTTTGCTGAACTGAATATCGTATTCTTCGATCGTGACCAGCGTCCCGTCCTTTTCGATTTTCACGCATTTCCCCTGCGCAACCTCTGCGCCCAACGAGAGAGACACGCAGCAAAGAACAGCTGCAATTGCCGCCAGACTAATCAGGAGATGTCTTTTCATATAAAAATCCCTCCTCTTATGAAAGGGGATGGCTGGCCTGTTTTCCGGCCTTTTTTTCACGGAGTTCCGCAGCAGCCCCTTTGAACATGATCACCGAGATATAGATGCACATGATACCGATTGTGGTCAGGATCAGCACCGCCGAGCTGTTGGAAAATCCGAACTGCTTCAGAATGATGGAAATCATACAGCAGATGACGGCGATGCCGAAAGCGATGCGGATGCCGTAGCCCTTGGCATACTTCGTGGCGACCGTTCCGATTTGGGCCCCGATAGCTGCCCCGGTCAGCATGACAAAAACCGCCACAAGCTCGATCCTGCCTTTGAGGGAAAAGGTGAAGGCTCCGTAAAGCCCTGAAATCATGACTTCGAAGAGATCTGTTCCCACGGCGATGTGGGTCGGGCAACCGATCAGATACACCAGGGCAGGCATACGGAAAAGCCCGCCCCCTATGCCGAGGAACCCTGCAAGCACGCCGGTCAAGAAACTCACCCCGGAAGGAAGCCATGCGGAACAGGTGAACCCGGCCGTCTTGAAGTGCACCATGGGAGGGATATTCAATTTATGAAATGCCTTGTACCATGTGATTCCTTCCGTTCCCCGCTCACCCTCCACGGCTCCTGCCTTCTTTTTCTGCACCGCTTTTGCGTAATCATAAAAAACCATGAACGCGATGAGCGCAAGAAAAAGGACATAGACGTAACGAACCACCGCATCAATACGGCCAAGGCGTTCGAGGTACATGACCAGCTGGGCACCCACCTCAATGCCGATAAATGTGCCAATGACCATGATAAACCCAAGCTTGTAGTCCACGTTTCCGAATTTGGCGTGCCTCATGGTGGAGATCATGGATTTTCCGGCAATGTGGGCCATATCCGTGCCGATCGCAAAGGCCATGGGGAAGCCCAGGATGTTCAACCCGGGAGTCACCATCCACGCTCCTCCCATCCCGAAAAAGCCGCCGATAACCCCCACGGAGAAACCGATTAACACCAGACCGGGCCAGAAAATGCTGACACCGGCAATGGGCATGAACATGTATAGCCATTCCATCGCTAATCCCCTCCAGAATCAGTGTTCCAGAATTTTTCTCGATTTGAGATCCAGCCCGCTGCGCTCCATGATGAAGTCCATCAAGAATCCGAGGATGCCCCCCCACACGGCGGTAATCACCACAGCCCAGACCGCAAACAACCAGGGGTCGGTGTTGTAGACATCCGCAATGTATTTCAAAACGCCTGAAACCCGCCTAGTGTCCGCAACCACAACCAGGTTGGTCGCTGCTTCGCCGCTCGCCCAGGCAAGATGAGGTAAGGCCAGACCAATGCCCGCAAACAAGCACAGCACTCTTTTGAGCAACCTTCTCATTGCACGGCTCCTCCTTTCAAGAACATGTTTTAAAGGCCCTTCGACTCGGGTGTAGGAATTCGTCGTATATGAAAGCTGTCATATACAAAACTGACCTCAAAATGTCCAAACAAAAATAGAGAGATAACAATACCTCAAAGCCGTTTGATTTCCCGGCTAAACTCGCCTAGAATGCCTTTGACAGGAAAGAAGGATGAAAATTTCTCTTGCTTTGCTATCATGCTGAAACTATTAAATATCTTTCGAAAATGGCTGACCCCTAAACCCCAACCCTCAAAGGAGGATCTTAACGAGGTCTTTCGATTCAAGTATTCCTGCTTCAAGGACCTGCTTGCCTCCAATGAGGACAATCTGAATATCATCACCGACATCGAACAAAAACTCCGAGGCCAGCAGATCTTCGGAATGGCCTACGTGAGAACCGTGTCCGCCCGCACGGTGTTTCACACGATTCGCATGATCAAAAGCCTGAATGCCCTGTCCGGCAACCTGTATATTCCGCTTTTCGATTCGCTTGAGCGGATCAATATCCACATCAAGACGGAGCTGGAAAAAAAGAAGGAACTTCCTGCCACCGAATTCGTCCTGCCCTATTCCCGGATCGACAAGGAAAAAGTGGACTGGGTCGGAGGCAAGAGCGCCAACCTCGGTGAGGTGCTCACCAGGGTCCATCTTCCCATCCCGGAGGGGTTCGCGATCACGGTGCGGGCCTTCGACGCTTTTTTCGCCCACAATGACCTTGTGGATGAAGTCAACAAGATGAAAATGGACCTGGACGCCAATGACCCCAACACGATGGCCCTTGTGAGCGAGGAAATCCAGAGACTCATTATCACGGCTCAGGTCCCTTCCGACCTGGAAGCGGCTATGGTGTCCGCTTATGAGGACTTGGGGGCAAAAGCCGGTGACAAAGCCCCGGAGGCTCCCCTGAAAATATCCATGAGGAGCAGCGCCATCGGAGAAGACGAGGAGCTGTCGCATGCGGGCCAGTACCTTTCCATGCTGAACGTCTCTGCGGACAAGCTCGTGCAAACCTACAAGTTCATCGTGGCCAGCCTTTACACTCCCAGGGCCATCTCCTACCGGCTGGCCAAAGGGATCCGGGAAGAGGATGTAATCATGAGCGTTGCCTGCCTCCGGATGGTGGAGTCCGTGGCCAGCGGCATCGCGTACTCTCAGCATCCCTTCAACATGCTGGACAACAACATCCTGATCTCCGCCGTGTGGGGGCTGGGGCCGTATGCAGTCGGCGGTGTGATCACGCCCGACACTTACAGGGTTTCCAAAGACAGAGAATTTCGCATTCTCGAAAGCAAGATCTCCAAGAAGCCTGTTCAACTGGTCTGCAACCCTGACGGCGGGCTTCTGGACGTCCCGGTGCCTCAGGAATTGCAGGAAAAACCGTGCCTGAGCCCTGAGCAAGTGAAGACCCTTGCGGAATACACCCTCAGACTGGAAACTCACTTCAAAAGCCCCCAGGATATCGAGTGGGCCTTAGACAGGGAAGGCCGGATCCTCATTCTTCAAAGCCGCCCTCTGCGACTGGACACCCTTGTGGAGGCCGGTTCGGAGCAGGTCATGCCCAGGCTTTCAGGCTATTCCCTTCTGGTGGAAAACGGTGCCGTGGCCTATCCCGGCGTCGGCTGCGGCCCTGCCTTCCACGTCCGGTCGGAAGACGACCTGCTTCATTTCCCTGAGGGTGCCGTTCTCGTGGCCAAGCAGGCTTCACCCAAGTACGTCATCGCCATGCAAAAAGCCCAGGCCATTGTCACGGACTCAGGCAGTGTCACCGGCCACATGGCTTCCCTCTCGCGGGAGTTTGCCGTGCCTTCCGTTCTGGACGCGAAAGACGCGACGGCCAAGATCCCTCAAGGAAAGCTCATCACTGTGGACGCCTACTCCGGCAGAGTGTACGCAGGAAAAGTTCCGGAGCTGCTCTCCCTGCAAAAGGCCAGGGAATCCCACATGCAGGGAACGCCTGTGTATGAGACCTTGAAGAAAATCGCCGAATGGATCATACCCCTGACCCTCGTGGACCCCAACGCCCCTTCTTTCACCCCCCAATCCTGCAAAACCCTACACGACATCATGCGGTTCGTTCACGAGCTGTCTTACTCCGAGATGTTCAAGATCAGCGACATCGTCTCCAATCAAGCCGGGGCAGCCCTGAAGGTGGATGCCCCGATTCCTCTGGATCTTTTTGTCATTGATCTGGGGGAGGGGCTCTCCAATCTCACGGAAGAGAACCGGAAGGTCAGGGTGGAGCAGATTGCCTCTATCCCCTTCAGCGCCGTTCTCAAAGGCATGATGCACGAGGAACTGCGCACCCAGGCGCCCCGGCCCATTGAGTTCAAGGGGCTGCTTTCCGTGATGAGCGAGCAGATGTTTTCAAACCCCCATTCGGCCGAACGTTTCGGAGACCGCAGCTATGCCCTCATTTCCGACAGGTACATGAACTTCAGTTCCAGGGTCGGTTACCACTACAGTGTTCTCGATTCCTATTGCGGGGAGGCCGTGAGCAAGAACTACATCACCTTCTCTTTCAAGGGCGGCGCTGCGGATGATCTTCGGAGAAACCGCCGCGCCCGGGCCATTTCCCGGGTTCTTGAAGCCCTCGACTTTGTCGTGGAAGTGAAGGGGGACATGGTGAGCGGCCGTTTTCAGAAATTCGATCGGTCCGCAACAGAAGAAAAGCTTGAGATGGTGGGGCGTTTGCTCCAGTTCACCAGGCAGATGGACATGCTCATGGCCAACGAGAGCAGCGTGGAGTTTGTGGCCAAGTGTTTTCTAGACGGGAACTATCACTGCGACCTGACGGCAGGCCCTTAGCTCCCGTTTCCTTTTCGCGTCTTCTGCTCGCGGGTCATTTTTCTTTCAAAAGCAGCGTCAATTTTGTTCATGAGCTCCTCGGTGGTCGTGGGCTTGAGGAGGTACTCGTATCCCCCAAGCTTCATGATCTCCACCGCCGTGTCGACCGAGGCATGTCCGGTGAGAATGATCACCTCGATCGCCGGATTCACTTTCTTGATTTCAGCAAGAGCTTCGAGGCCGCTCATTCCGGGCATCCGGATATCCAGGGTGATCACATCGTAGGCTTTTGACTTGAGCTCTTCCAGCGCGGCTTTGCCGCTCCCCACGGCCGTGACCTCCAGGCCGTTGACCGTCAGCAGTTTGGCCATGGTGGTCCTGAATCGTTCCTCGTCATCTACAATCAAAACTCTGGGTTTGGCACTCATGATGGACTCATTCCCTTTTGCTGGTTAATCGGCAGGGTAACCACAAAGGTGGACCCTTTGCCCACTTCGCTGCTCACGGAGATGCGGCCGCCCAGTTTGTCCACGATGCCGTGACAGATGGACAGCCCGAGCCCGGTCCCTTTTCCTTCAGGTTTGGTTGTAAAAAAGGGATCAAAGATTTTGATCAAATGGTCTTTCGGAATGCCGCACCCCGTGTCCTCAACGATAATGTCCACAGAGCCGTTTCCCGATCTCTGGGTGGCAATCCGAATTCTTCCATCCTTCTCAATGGCATGGGTGGCATTCGTCAGAAGATTAAGAACCACTTGTCTCAGAGAAGGAGCATCGGTGTGCACAAGAGGTAAGTCTCGCTGGAAGTCTTTCCGAATTTCAATGCGGTATTGTATCGTTTCTTTCTTCACAAGCCTCGAGAGATCATCGATCAGCTTATTGACATTCACTTCCTGATAAACCGGCTCTTTCCTTCGTGCAAAGTCGAGCAGGTTCTGGGTGATCTCCCGGCAACGGTCCACCTGGTGCAGGACTTCCTTAAGGGAATCCTGGAGCTCGGCGACCTCCTTTGAATTCCTTCCGCCGATCCGTTTCACAACGTGCTGCATCCACTCTGTTTCCTGTGAAATGATGGCAAGGGGATTGTTGATCTCATGTCCAATCCCCGCCGAGAGCTCACCGATGGAAGCCAGTTTCTGGGACTGAACCAGTTTCTCATCAAGGAAGCAGGCCTGCTCGTTGGCTGCTGCAAGCTTTTGGAGAAGCTTTCGGGTGGTCACGAAGGCAAGGGCGGCGAGAAAGATCCCGGCAACACCAAAGCTGAGGTTCCCCGTGAATGCCAGAATCACGGCACAGAGGCAGATCAGAATGCTTGTGATGTGCGGAAGGATGCTTTGCTTGAAATTCATGCCCCCTCTTACCCGATAGATCCGCCCTTTTCCCGGCATTGCGGACAGACTCAACCCAATCAGTATAGGGAGCAAGAAACTTGCGTGTCAAGATCAAAGGTTACTCGTGGACCCAGGATATAACCCCTCGCGGACATTCTTCAGCGCATATTCCGCAGCCTTTGCAGTGATCGTAATCAATGGCTCTTTTCTTGGCTTCCCCGTCCATCCGGATGGCGAGATCCGGGCAGTAGTCGTAACAGCTCATGCAAAAAGTGCAGGTGCCGCACTGAAAGCAGCGCCGGGCTGAAGCAATCCTCTGCTTTTTATCCAGGATTCCCTGAGGAGAAGCCGGATGAAGTCTCGGCGTCTTCTCAAAATGCGCGACGTTGAGATCCTCAAATCGCACCACCCCTTGCAGAGGTCGCGGGATCCGGCCTGTCACGCCCAGCTTAAAGACTTCATAGGAAAAGGCTCCCAGGCGGCCTACGGCGAAAGGTCTGATCTGACCTGCAGGAGCCCCGCGAAAGTGAAGTTCGAGCTGAAGAGCAGCCGTTTTGCCGGCCGCGATCTGGCGAACCACGGTCCGCCCGATTTCCCCCTCTTTCGCCTGAGGCCCTTCCCTCGTCGTTGCGCCTGAGTCAAGGACGATCAGTCCGGACCTCACGTTCACGGGAGCGATCTCTTTTCGCGCCGGGTCGGTGTCCAGGTTCGGAGACACGTAAACGGCTTCGTATTCCTTTGCGAGGTCGTCGTACCCCTTGGCCTGATCGGGGACATAGTGTCCAATGCCCACGCCCAGACTCAGAACCCGCTTCACCTCCCATTCGAGGTCTCTTTTTTCAAGCGAGTGATTCCGCGCGCTCAGCGCGAAGATTTCAGGCTCTTCCCCTTGCTCCAGAATCGTGATCTCATGCCCCAAGAGGGCAAGAAAATACGCGCAGGAAACTCCTGCAGGCCCCCCTCCGAGCACCGCGATCTTGCGACCTTTCTTAAGCTCCAGACCGCTGGCGACGGGTTCCCGTGTTTGCGCCTCCTTGAAGACCGACCATTCAAGATCTTTGATGGACACTGCCTCATCAAAGCGTCCCCGATTGCAGACTCTCTCGCAGGGATGAAAGCAGATCTTGCCGCAGATCCCGGGAAAAGGGTTCTCCTCCAGAATCTTGAGGTAGGCTCCTTCGAAATCCCCTTTCCCGTTCAACGCCATGATGGCCGGAATGTCTTCACCGAGCGGGCAGGCTTCGCTGCAAGGGGCAAGGCGGCTTACAAAAACGGGCCGCTCAAAACGCCAGGTTCCGGTGAGAATCGGCGTGGTCGGTTCTTTTGCTGCCGCCATGGGCGGTTTGATGTGACTTTTCATCGAGAAACCTCTTTAACCGTTTCAAAGGCTTTTCTGGCCGCAGCCACATTGGATTCTCTTTTGACAGGCGCCATGTCAGCGATCACTTTTTCAATGCTCTCCAGATCGAGCAACCCCGAGGCTTTGGCAAAAGCCCCTACCATCGCCGTGTTCACCATGCTAAAGGAGGTGGTCCTGAGCTTCAGTTCCTCGGCGATGGACGTCGCATCCACCACATAGAAGCCTTTGCACCCCCGGACCTCCAAACCCTGCTTGAGTCCGGTGTTTACGAGGAGACTCGTCTTCCCGCTCATGCCCGCCATCACCATAGGGTTCTTCAGGAGGTTGGCATCAAAGAGAACCATCCAATCCGGTGACTGCACACTGTATCGCAGGGTAATCTCTTTTGTATCCACTCTCAGAAAGGCGGATACCGGAGCGCCCCTTCGCTCCGCACCAAAGGAGGGAAAGGACTGCACATGGAACCCTTTATCGAAGAAAGCGGTTGCAAGAACCTGTGAGGCCAGCACGGCTCCTTGCCCTCCCCGCCCTGAAATCTTCACCTCGATCATGATCGCAACTCCTTGCTGCGAGCCGCCAGATCCTGGAGCTCGGCCCAGTCCCGGTCCACAGTTCCCTGAATGCCTTGAATCGCCTGCTCGGAGAGCCCCTTGAAGCGGCCTTGTGAAGTGACATACTCGTGAACAGGAACCTTTTCAGCCATCGGGCTCAAGCGATACTGCCTGCCTCCGAACACCTCATAAAGAGGAAACAGGCGAGAGAGCACGGCCAGCCGCCCCAGCTTGACACTGTCTTTCGTGGGGTAAAGCCACCCTGTGGGGCAGGGAATCAGGATGTGGATGAATCGAAATCCCTTCGTGCTCTTGGCCCTGCGCACTTTTTGCTCCAGATCCTGGGGATAGGAGATGGAGGCCGTGGCCATGTACGGGATCTCGTGGGCAGCCACAATGGCTGCAATGCGTTTTTTCGGACGATCCTCTGGGGCCTGGAAGGGGGTCGTGGTGGTCCAGGCCCCGAGGGGCGTACTTGAACTCCTTTGCACTCCGGTGT
>Ga0105107_10000635_pt1 | contig 22518 bp, 20 predicted proteins | sample PPLLaktember2015_6_FD_79335 | JGI IMG/M metagenome (GOLD analysis project Ga0105107, IMG submission 79335) | Freshwater sediment microbial communities from Prairie Pothole Lake near Jamestown, North Dakota, USA - PPLs Lake P8 Core (1) Depth... | ecosystem: Environmental > Aquatic > Freshwater >... | reverse complement strand
CTTGTCCAGTTTTGGCGCTACGGCTTCCACGGCGCCGACTTCCAGCCCGGCCATGGTCAGGCGATGCGCCAGCGCCTGGGTGTCCAGCTTGGGCGACACCCACTCACGCAGCCATTTTTCGCTGATTTTCATAATATTTATGTAACCGCAGATGAACGCAGATCAACGCAGATGTTAAAAAACACGAGCGAACTGATTTTATCCGCGTTCATCTGCGTTTATCTGCGGTTTCAGATTCTTATCTAAATTGCTGTAAAAATCTTAAATCGTTTTCGTAGAACAGCCGCAAATCGTTCACGCCATAGCGCAGCATCGCGAGACGTTCCACGCCCAGGCCGAAGGCAAAGCCGGTCCAGCGCTCGCTGTCGATGCCGACATGCCGGAACACCTCGGGATGCACCATGCCGCAGCCCAGCACCTCGAGCCAGCCGGTGTTCTTGCAGACGCGGCAACCCTTGGCGCCGCAGATGACGCAGCTGATATCCACTTCTGCCGACGGCTCCGTGAACGGAAAATACGAGGGGCGAAAACGCAGTTTCAGCGGTTTCTCGAAGAACTGTGTCAGGAAATCGCCCAGCACGCCCTTGAGATCGGCGAAACTCACGCCCTCGTCCACCATCAGGCCTTCGATCTGATGGAACATGGGCGTGTGGGTCACGTCCGAGTCGCAGCGATAGACGCGTCCGGGCGCGATGATCCGCAGCGGCGGCTGGTGGCTCTCCATGTAGCGGATCTGCACCGGCGAGGTATGCGTGCGCAGCAGGCGGTGCGCGTCGAAATAGAAGGTATCGTGCATCGCCCGCGACGGGTGGTTCGCGGGGATATTGAGGGCCTCGGAGTTATGGTAGTCATCCTCGATCTCGGGGCCTTCGGCCACGGCAAAACCCATGCGCGTGAACAGGGTCTCGAGGCGCTCCAGCGTGCGCGTGATCGGGTGCGGCCCGCCCTGGCGCATGCCGCGTCCCGGCAGGGTGACATCCACCACTTCGCGCGAAAGCTGGCTGTCGCGCGCGGCGGTTTCCAGCTGCTGCTTGCGCGCGCCGAGTTTTTCCTGCAGCGCTTCCTTGGCCTGGTTGACGACGGCGCCGGCGCGCGGCCGCTCCTCCGGCGACAGCTTGCCGAGATTCTTCAGCTGTTCGGTCAGCGCGCCCTTCTTGCCCAGATAGCGGACGCGGATGTCCTCCACCGCCGCCACGTCGGCGGCCGCGGCCACGGCCGCCTCGGCCTCTCGCATCAGCGACTTCAGCTGCTCTTCAATGGCGATTATCGACTCAGTCACAATTCTTCCGTATTTCTGATTAATTAATTGAGCCACAGAGTACACAGAGAACACAGGGTAAAAAACAGCTTCTTTTCCTTCTCTGTGTACTCTGTGATCTCTGTGGCCAACCTATTAAATTCCATTTTGATATGTGCTCAAAAAAAGAAAAGGGAAAGGCCGGTTGACCTTTCCCCTTCTGCGTTACCGCATCATGAGGCAGCGTGCGCCGCCATCAGGATATCAGCTTGCCAGGGCCGCCTTGGCCTTGTCGGCCAGAACGGAAAAGGATTTCTTGTCGTGCACCGCAATGTCGGCCAGGACCTTGCGATCGATGTCGATGGTAGCCTTTTTGAGTCCGTTCATAAATCGGCTGTACGAAAGACCGCACTCGCGCGCGGCGGCATTGATGCGCGCGATCCACAGGGCGCGGAATTCGCGCTTGCGGACGCGCCGGTCGCGATAGGCATATTGGCCGGACTTGGCGACCGCCTGCTTGGCGACGCGATAGACCTTGCGGCGTGCGTTGTAATAACCCTTGGCCTGCGACAACACCTTTTTGTGGCGCGCGCCGGCCGTGACTCCACGTTTGACTCTTGGCATGGTCTATCTCCTCAGCTGTGCGGCAGCAATTGCCGCAAGCGGTTGACGTCGGTGTCGTGCACCATGGTGGTGCCACGCAGATGACGTTTGCGCTTGGAGCTTTTCTTGGTGAGGATATGACGCAGATGCGAGCGGGAGCGCTTGTATCCGCCACTCGCGGTTTTTTTAAATCGCTTGGCCGCGGCGCGATTGGTTTTCAGCTTGGGCATGTTTGGTACTCCTTAAGTAAGCGCCTGCGGGCACATGCGTGGCCCGTTCGGTCGCGGTTGCAAAAAAAATCAGCGGCTAGGTCGCCGTCTTGGTTTTGGATTCCGTTTTCGCTTCGGTTTTTGGCGCCGCTTTCGGCGCGGATTTCTCGCTCTTCACGGGCTTGACCGCGCCCGGTTTGGGATTCAGCACCATGACCATCTGCTTGCCTTCCAGCCGCGGATACTGCTCCACGGTGCCGTAATCCTTCAGATCGCCTTCCAGACGCTTGAGCATTTCCAGCCCCAGCTCCTGGTGCGCCAGCTCGCGTCCGCGAAAACGCAGGGTGATCTTGGTCTTGTCGCCCTCTTCCAGAAAACGGATCAGGTTGCGCAGCTTGGTCTGGTAATCGCCGACGTCCGTGCCGGGGCGAAACTTGACCTCCTTGATCTGAATCTGTTTCTGCTTGCGTTTGGCCGCGTGCTTGCGCTTGCTCTCTTCGTACTGGAACTTGCCGAAATCCATGATGCGGCAAACCGGCGGCTCCGCATTGGGTGAAATTTCAACAAGATCGAAACCGGCCTCTTCGGCCCGGCGCAATGCATCACTGATGGGAACTATGCCAATTTGCTGACCGTCGTTGCTGATCAGCCTGACCTTCGGGGCATTGATGCGCCCGTTGACACGAACCTCTTTATCCGTCGCGATGTTTCTGTTCCTCCAAAATAATAACGCCGCGGCTCGCGGTCTCCCGGGTGAGCAAGGCGTGAAACGCGTCCGGCGTCATCCCGCCCAGATCCTCACCCTTGCGCGTGCGCACGGCTAGGGTACCTTCCTGCGCCTCCTTCTTGCCGACCACCAGCAGATAGGGAATGCGCTGCAAGGTATGTTCGCGAATTTTAAAGCCTATTTTCTCGTTTCTCAAGTCAGACTCGACCCGCCAGCCGTGTTTAGCCAGGGTCTTTTCCAGCTTCCGGGCGTATTCGTGCTGGTCGTCGGTGATGGTCAAAATGACCGCCTGAACCGGGGCCAACCAGGCCGGCAACGCCCCGGCGTGCTCCTCGAGCAGGATGCCGATAAACCGCTCCAGCGACCCGAGAATGGCCCGGTGCAGCATGACCGGAACCTGCTTGCTGCCGTCCTCGGCGATAAAGGTGGCGCCCAGCCGCCCCGGCATGGAGAAATCCACCTGGATGGTGCCGCACTGCCAGACCCGGCCCAGGCTGTCCTTGAGCGAAAACTCGATCTTGGGGCCATAAAACGCCCCCTCCCCCGGCTGCAAGTCCCACTGGAGGCCCTTGGCGTTCAGCGCCTGTTCCAGGGCGTGTTCGGCCTTGTCCCAGCTCTCGTCCGAGCCGATGCGGTTGGGCGGGCGGGTGGAGAGCTTGTAGATGACCTCGCGGAAACCGAAATCGGCGTAGACCCGGTGGAGCAGGTCGATAAACGCCGAGACCTCGTCCTGGATCTGGTTCTCGGTGCAGAAAATATGGGCGTCGTCCTGGACGAAGTTGCGCACCCGCAGCAGGCCGTGCAGGGCGCCGGATTGCTCGTTGCGGTGACAGGAACCGAACTCGGCCAGCCGCAATGGCAGGTCGCGGTAACTCTTCAGTCCCTGGTTGTACACCTGGATGTGGCAGGGACAGTTCATCGGCTTGACCGCATACAGCCGCTTTTCCGACTCGGTGATGAACATGTCGTTGTGGAATTTCTCCCAATGCCCGGATTTCTCCCACAGCGAGCGGTCCACCAGTTGCGGGGTGCGGATCTCGCGATAGCCGTGCTCGCGCCACAGCTGGCTCATGTACTGGACGATGGTCTGGTACAGACGCCAGCCGCGCTCGTGCCAGAAAATCATGCCTGGCGCCTCTTCCTGCATGTGGAACAGGTCGAGTTGACGCCCGATCTTGCGATGGTCGCGCTTCTCGGCCTCTTCGATCTGGTGCAGGTAGGCGTCGAGCGCCTCCTTGCTGGTCCAGGCGGTGCCGTAGATGCGCGCCAGCATTTCATTGCGCGAATCGCCGCGCCAGTAGGCGCCGGCCACTTTCATCAGTTTGAAGGCCTTGAGCTTGCCGGTCGAGGGCACGTGCGGCCCGCGGCACAGGTCGATGAACTCGCCCTGGCGGTACAGCGAGATCGATTCGCCCGCGGGAATGCCGGCGATGATCTCGGCCTTGTATTCCTCGCCCATGTCACGGAAGAACTTCACCGCCTCGTCGCGCGGCATGACCGTGCGGGTCACGGGGTAATCGCGTTTGGCGATCTCCTGCATGCGCTGCTCGATTTTCGCCAGATCTTCCTCGGTAAAGCCGCGCTTGAAGGCGAAGTCGTAGTAAAAGCCGTTTTCAATGACCGGCCCGATGGTCACCTGCGCCTCGGGGAACAATTCCTTCACCGCTTGCGCCAGCAGGTGCGCCGTGGAGTGGCGGATCACCTCGATCCCCTCCGGGCTCTTGTCAGTGACGATCGCGACCGTGGCGTCCTGCTCGACCAGGAAGGAGGTATCGACCAGCTTGTCGTTGACGCGCCCGGCGAGCGCGGCGCGCGCGAGACCGGCGCCGATGCTCGCGGCAATCTCGGCGACCGTTACGGGTTTGGGAAATTCACGGCGGCTGCCGTCCGGCAGCGTGATGACTGGCATAAGAGACCCTTTCGTCAGTGGCGACCGCTACGAATGGCCGCATGAGCAACAGCATTATCCGCAGATGAACGCGGATGTATTTTATGGATAAACGCAGATGAAAAATGGATAGGCAGCTACTATTTCCATCTTATCTGTGTTCATCATAACCAGTTATCTGCGTTAATCTGCGTTTCAACCAATTATGGTAGGCGCGAGTGGGATCGAACCACCGACCACCACCATGTCAAGGTGGTGCTCTACCACTGAGCTACGCGCCTGCAAACAGGCGCGCAAAATAACACAGCTATAGAGCGACTAACAAGCTGGCGGCTGATCCGGGGGGGTTCGTTTGACCCGTTATTTTCGGGTCGTGGCGGTATTCTCGGATGTCTTGGTCCTGGCCTGCATATTGGCGATGGCTTTGTTCTGTTGATCCAGGTACTTGAGCCACAGGCGTATGCCATCTTCATAGGGCACGGTACCGACGCTGCGCATGATCCGTTGCCCCTCCGAGCCCATGACAAACTCTATGAACTTCCGGATTTCCGGCTCCAGATTCTGCATGTGCGTCACCATGTACAGTGGCCGGTACAGAATGTATTCGCCGGATTTGATGTTCTCGTAGCTCGCCTCCTTGCCGTTGAGACTGATGATCCTGGCGCCCTTGAGCTTGCGCGCGCTCGACACGCCGGTCATGCCGACGCTGTGGGGGTTTTCCTGGATGGCGCGCTCGAGGGGGCCGGAGGAATCAACCACGCGCCGGGCGACGAAATCAATGTCGTAGTCGTTGAACACCAGCTCGCGCAGGGTGCGGCCGACGCCCGAGATCTTGCCCTTGCGAACATAGAGTTCGATGGGCGCGTCGTGCCCGCCCAGTTGCTTCCAGTTGGTGATCTTGCCGAGATACAGATCGCGCAGCTGTTCGAGCGTGATGTTGTCAACCGGGTTGTCCTTGTGCACCACGACCACCAGCGCGTCCCAGGCGACCGGGATCAGTTGCACGCGCCGCTCTTCCGGCACCGTGGTCAGCGTTTCCGGGTTATCAATCAGGTGGCGGCATGTTCCGCCGATGGTCGTCTCGCGGCTGGCTACTTCACGTATCCCCTTGGTGGCCCCGCCACCCTTGAGCTCGATTTCGACACCGGTTTTCTTTTTGTAGGCCGTTACCATCTCGGCCATGAAGGCATTCTTGGAGATGCCGCATCCGGCCCAGGTCAGTTTTTTCGTCTCTGCCACGACCTGGGAATTAACGCAAACAAACAGAATCGCCAACAGACCAAAAAGGTTCATGGCACGAGAATTGATCATATTGCCCCCTTGCTGATGATGCCTCGGTAAATTGAAAAATCGTGCGTCCTGACACGCTGATTCATCCCTGCACGGGTAACAAAGTGACGCCACACCAAACGGGGCTATTCCGCCATGCGTGCATGCTGCAATAGCGGCACGCATATGCCAGCATAAAAGAAGGTATATAAGCTTTCGATTATTTACTTCTTGCGCTTCCTGACTGCAGTTCCATCCCATGACACAAACATGGGTCGGGTGTATCAGGAAGGCTTGCCACCTTTGATCAATCCGAATTTCCGCGCGCGGATCGAGTGGATCCGGTCGCGCACCGCCGCCGCCTTTTCGAACTCCAGGTTGCGCGCATGGGCGTACATCTGCTTTTCCAGCTTGTCGAGCAGCTTGGCCAGTGCCCGGGGCGCCATGGCGGCGTATTCGGCCTCCTCCTCGGCAGCGCGCAGAAACTCGTGCCCGGCGTGCGCGGATTTCGAACCATAGCCCTGGCTGTCATAAAGCGGGTGCGCCGGCGTCACGCCCTCGATGATCTCCTTGACCGCCTTGATGATGCCCTTGGGCGTGATGCCGTGCTCTGCGTTATAGGCAATCTGCCGCAGGCGCCGCCGTCCGGTTTCGTCGATGGCCGCGCGCATGGAATCCGTCATGCGATCGGCATAGAGCATGGCCTTGCCGTTGATATGGCGCGCGGCGCGGCCGATGGTCTGGATCAGGGAACGCGTCGAGCGCAGGAAGCCCTCCTTGTCGGCATCGAGGATGGCGACCAGCGACACCTCCGGGATGTCCAGGCCCTCGCGCAACAGGTTGATGCCGATCAACACATCGAAAACACCGGCGCGCAGGTCGCGGATGATCTCGGCGCGCTCGATGGTTTCGATGTCCGAATGCAGGTAGCGCACGCGCACGTCATGCTCGTGAAAATATTCCGTGAGGTCCTCGGCCATGCGCTTGGTCAGGGTGGTAACCAGCACGCGCTCGCCGGCGGCGGTGCGCGCGCGCACCTCGGACAGCAGATCGTCTACCTGTGCCGTCGCCGGCCGCACCTCGACCTCCGGGTCGATCAGGCCGGTGGGTCGCACCACCTGGTCGACGACCACGCCCTGCGATCGCTGCAACTCATACGGGCCGGGCGTCGCCGAAACGAAAATCGCCGGCGGCATCAGGCGCTCGAATTCATCGAAGCGCAGCGGGCGGTTGTCCAGCGCCGACGGCAGGCGAAAGCCGTACTCGACCAGCGTCTCCTTGCGCGAACGGTCGCCCTTGTACATGCCGCCGAGCTGGGGGATGGTCACATGGCTCTCGTCGACGATCAGCAGCGCGTTTTTCGGCAGGTAATCGATCAGCGTCGGCGGTGGTTCGCCGGCCTTGCGTCCGGAAAGATAGCGCGAATAATTCTCGATGCCGGAGCAGTAACCTACCTCGCGCATCATCTCCAGGTCATAAAGCGTGCGTTGTTCCAGTCGCTGCGCCTCGACCAGCTTGTCCACGCTGCGCAACTGCTCCAGGCGCTCACGCAGCTCGTTCTTGATCTCGTTGATCGCGCCCATGATGGTCTCGCGCGGCGTGACGTAATGCGATGACGGATAAATGGTGAACCGCACCGGGCGGTTATCGACCTCGCCGGTCAGCGGGTCGAATTCGGAAAGCGCCTCGATATCGTCGCCGAACAGCTCGACCCGTATCGCCAGTTTCTCCGACTCGGCGGGAAAGATGTCAATGACGTCCCCATGTACCCGGAAGGTTCCGCGGTGGAGCTCGATGTCGTTGCGTGTGTATTGCATCTCCGTCAGGCGCTGCAGGATGGCGCGCTGGGACATGGCCGTGCCCTGGCGCAGATGCAGAATCATGCCGTGGTAGGCGTCCACGTCGCCAAGGCCGTAAATGGCGGACACCGTGGCCACGATGATGACGTCCTCGCGCTCGAGCAGGGCCTTGGTGGCCGACAGGCGCATTTGCTCGATCTGCTCGTTGATCGAGGCATCCTTCTCTATATAAGTATCTGACGAGGGGACGTAGGCCTCGGGCTGGTAGTAGTCGTAATACGACACGAAATACTCCACGGCGTTGCGCGGGAAGAAATCGCGGAACTCGGAATAGAGCTGCGCGGCCAGCGTCTTGTTCGGCGCCAGCACCAGCGTCGGGCGCTGCACCTGCTGGATGACGTTGGCGACGGTGAAGGTCTTGCCGGAGCCGGTTACGCCCAGCAGGGTCTGACAGGCCTCGCCATGCGCCAAACCCGCGACCAGCGCCGTAATCGCCTGCGGCTGGTCGCCGGCGGGTGAAAAAGAACTGGAAAGCTCGAATCGGTGGCTCATGCGCTATCGTTTTTCCGCTGGCTTGCGGGTATATTACCGCGTTTTTCAAAATCCAATTTCATTCTTGCGAGGAAACGTTGTCCACCATCCGCCTGTCAGGCCGCGTCAACCGCATCAAGCCCTCCCCCACCCTTGCCGTCGACGCCCGCGCCAAGGCGCTCAAGGCCCAGGGCAAGGATGTCATCGGCCTGGGCGCGGGCGAGCCCGACTTCGACACGCCGGATCATATTAAAGAAGCGGCGATCCGCGCCATCCGCGAGGGCTTTACCAAGTACACGGCGGTGGATGGCACGCCGGGACTGAAGCAGGCAGTCATCGGCAAGTTCAAGCGCGACAACGGGCTCGACTACACACCCGAAGAAATCCTGGTTTCGGTCGGCGGCAAGCAAAGTTTCTTCAATCTGGCGCAGGCGCTGCTCGACAATGGCGACGAGGTCATCATTCCAGCGCCCTACTGGGTGTCCTACCCCGACATGGTGCTGCTGGCGGATGCGAGCCCCGTCATCATCTCGGCCGGCATCGATCAGGCGTTCAAGATCCGCCCCGAGCAGCTCGACCGCCGCATCACCCGCAACACGCGACTGCTGGTCATCAACAGCCCGTCGAATCCCACCGGCGCGGTCTACACCCGCGCGGAACTCGCGGCGCTGGGCGAGGTGTTGCGCCAGCATCCGCATGTGTTGATCGCCACGGACGACATGTACGAGCACATCCTGTGGGCCAGCGAGCCCTTCAGCAACATTCTCAATGCCTGCCCCGATCTGAAGGATCGCACGATCGTATTGAACGGAGTTTCGAAAGTGTACGCCATGACCGGCTGGCGCATCGGCTATGCCGCCGGACCGAAGCCGCTCATCGCGGCGATGAAAAAAATCCAGTCGCAGAGCACGTCGAACCCGACCTCCATCGCGCAGGTCGCGGCCGAGGCGGCGTTGAACGGCGATCAGGGATGCATCGCGCCGATGGTGCGCGCCTTCAAGGAGCGGCACGATCGCCTGGTAAGCCGCTTGAACAAAATCCGCGGCGTGCGCTGCCTGCCCTCCCAGGGAACTTTTTATGCCTTCCCGGATTTCAGCCGGGCCATTGCCGCGACCAGCGGCGTCAGCAACGACACCGACATGGCCGAATACCTTCTGAATAAAGCTGAAGTGGCGCTGGTGCCCGGTTCGGCCTTCGGCGCCGAAGGCCACCTGCGCCTGTCTTACGCCACCTCCATGGAAATCCTCGATAAGGCCCTGGACCGGATAGAAAAACTCCTCGGTACGACCTGACGCTCTAATGCGGCGTCGCGGCCCGCTTTGCCGTTATAAAACACTTTGGCATAATTTTGCGCAAGCAGGCACGGGCTGAACCAGTCCCCGTGACACAACCGGTCGAGTTACAACAAAACCGAGGTGGAGTATGGACTGCACGCAACGCAACCGGCGGCGCCATCAGGGGTGCGCGCCGTCCCGTCTTGTCCAGGCGGGCTATTCCATATACGACCTCCTGATCACATCCGCCGTCGCCAGCATTCTCGGCCTCGGGGCCGTCGGCATGACCGGCATGGTTCAGGATACGCGCATGACCGCCGCTGTAAATCAGCTCATGGGTGAACTGAATCTGGCGCGCAGCGAGGCCATCAAGCGTGGTTCCGCCACCTCGATCTGCGCCAGCGCAACCGGATCAGGGTGCCTGGAATCACGAGATTGGAATGCCGGCTGGATCATATTTTCAGACATAAACGGTAACGGCATACTCGAAACGGATGATTCCATATTGCGCGTACAACAAACAGGCACGCTCAAATCTTTGCGTTTCGGGGCCTGGGGTCCGGGAACCGGTCGCTGGGTTACCTATGAAACGGATGGCAGCACGAAACAGAATGGGACATTTACATTTTGCGATGATCGTGGCGCGAAGAAGGCAAATGCCGTTATTTTGCTTGGAACAGGACGTCCGCGGGTCTCCTCCGTCAGCGCCAGCAATGCACCGCTGAGTTGCCCCTAGTGCCTGGCCGCTCGCCTTGACCCCCACCCGCTTTCCGCCATAACATACGCGCCCTTCCGACCATTCCCCGGTAGCTCAGTCGGTAGAGCAAGTGACTGTTAATCACTGGGTCGGCGGTTCGAGTCCGTCCCGGGGAGCCAATCTCTTCAAAGGGGTGCAGCAGCATCCGCAGATGCACCCCTTCCTGTTTCGCTTCAAAAAATGATCAAGACGACCGGCTGGTTAGCTGCGATGAAAAAAATTTTCGTCTTTTTCGGGGTTGTCATACTGGCGCTGATAGCCGTCGGCAGCGCTCGCTTGGCAACGGCAGCCGCCAAGGAAAACGCGCATGGAACAGAAAGCACACAATCTGCCAATGTTGCCAGTCCGCCCGCGTCATTGCCCTGCGGCCCCGGGCTGGCGGCACAAGACTTGGCGGGAGTCTGTCGATCGAAACCGAACCCGACCCCCGGCGCACTGGAGGCGGTCGGTGAGCCATGGCCCTCAGAGAGGAAAACTCAACCGAAACCTGGGCCCAAGATACATATTTAAATAAACCGCCTTTACACCACCACGATTATTTTTTGGTGGATAAAAACTAAATGCTCCCACCAGAAACCGGTGAGAGCATTTAGTTTTACAGTAAAAATATTTTAGGCTTACTTATCGGGTTGTCCGCCACCACCGATAGCAGGGGCCGGTTGACCACCGCCACCGATGGTCGGGTTAGTTTGTCCGCCACCGCCGATGAAAGTAATGGGTGGTTGCCCACCGCCGCCAATCTCAGGCTGTCCGCCACCGCCGATATTAATATTTCGCATGGTATTTCCTCCAGTTTATGTTGTTGCCTGACCATCCTAGATGTGCCGGCCGCTACAACAGTTCGAACCGGTTTCGTCCCTGCTTAATACCCTACTCCCGTACGCGGGTTATGGCAACAGACCGATAGCTGTCGGATACCAGCTAAAATCCCGTAAAATACCGGCTTGGGCGAAATTTGTACTGGTCGGCAGGAAAATCAATTACTTCCGGTTAAATTTCGATAATAACAGCGTGACTGCAGCACCGGGTGGTGACGCAGAACAGATAGTGATGGCTCAATACCAAAATCATAAAGCTGCCATGCCTGGTATCGATCTTAATGCGCACCTTGTTCGCTCCCAGGAAAACCGGCGGGAGGCCCCACTCCTGCCACCGGGGAAAGGCCGGTATGTCAACCAGTTCATCCTGGGGCCCACGTTCGCCGAACAACTGGCCGACTGGCAGAGGTTCACGGTTGGGAGGGGACTGAAACTCACCGCCCACCCCGATCTCGCCTGTGCCCAGGCGACAGATGGCGACCGTGAGCTGACGCTGATCGGGCATGCCCTGGATCCGCTCGCCCCGGAGGCGTGCAATGATGACATCGTGCGCGCGCTGCTTCATCGTTTCACGAGCCGTGCGGCCCTGATCGAGGCGACCGATCGATTCGGCGGCCGCTGGCTGTTGGTCGCCACGAGCGCGGAGGGGTCATTTCTCTTCCACGATGCCCTTGGACTGCGTCAAGCCTTTTACACCGATCCGGTTGTTACGGGAGCCATGTGGGTAATGTCGCAGGCGGGAATCGCCAGCGAGGTGCTGTCCCTCACGCCAGATGAACAAGCGTTGGACTACCTGGACACGCAGACCTTCCGTCGGACATTCGAGTCCCGGTTTCCTGCCGCTGCTTCAACGTTCAAGGGCCTCAAGCACCTGCTACCGAATCACTGGCTGGATCTCAGCACGGCGAGGAGTCATCGCTTCTGGCCGTCAGCGCCCCTGAAGGACCTGACTCCCGAAACAGCGATCGAGCGCATCTGCACGCTGATGTCCGGCCAGATCCGTGCGGCGGCGGCGCGTTTTGATCTGGTGCTTTCATTGACCGCCGGCATTGACAGCCGACTGATGCTCGCAACCGCGAGAGAGGTGGCGGATCGAGTCTGCATTATGACGTTACGACAGGGAAGAATGCCGGATAATTTTCCGGATATTGAGATTCCGGCACGGCTCCTCAAACGGCTCGGGCTGTCGCATAACGTGGTCCATGCCACCTCGACCATGACGCCCGAGTTCAGTTTGCGGTTCAAACGCAACGTTTATCTGGCACACGACCACTACGGATACGATGCGGAAGCGATCCTCAAGCACTTCGGCCGCGCAAAGGCCGTGCTCACGGGCAGCGGTGCCGAGGTGGGGCGCCGCGCTTTTCGCCGGAAACTTCCCCATGCCGACCACATACGGTTCACGCCTGAACTCCTTGCGTGGCTCGAATATAAATCAACGCACCCGTTTCTTGTCGAACATTTTCGGGAATGGCTGGCGGATGTCAGCCAGCAGAACCACGTCAAACTGCTCGACCTGTTGGAGTGGGAGCAGGACTATGGCAACTGGCTGGCCATGACCCAACTCGAATTCGATATTGCCTGGCGCGAGGTTTTTACGCCCTACAATTGCCGCCAGGTACTGGCGACACTGCTTGGCGTGGACGAACGTTACCGCAAGGCCCCTGACTACATTCTGTTTCAGCGCGCCATTCAGAAGGCCTGGCCGGAGCTACTATCGGAACCCATCAATCCGCACCGGACCATCGGACGGCTCGCCCTCCGGATATCCGATCTGAAAGCTCAGGTCCGTTACTGGCGCTTTCTCCATGCGCAGCATAAGAAGAGCAAGCATCGCCGCTGACGGGCATACCTCAAAAATCCGTTCGTCACGCGAGAACTGAGGCGCCAGCGCGGGCGACCTGGCCGTCTTCGGACGGTTTAACGCCGCTCACACCTATGGCGCCGACGATATGGCCTTTCCAGGACAACGGCACACCGCCCTCCGAGGCGAGGACGCCCGGCAGATTGAGCACGCGCTGTTGGCCGTCGTTCAACATCTTTTCCCATTCCCTGGTCGGTCGCTTGAAGGCGATAGCCGCGTTGGCCTTCTGCATGGCAATCTCAACGCTGGCAAATTGGGCATTGTCGAGGCGATGCAGGCAAAGCAGATGACCGCCGTCATCCACCACGGCAATAACCACCGGCCAGCCCTGTTTCAGCGCCTCCGCTTCCGCCGCGGCAATGATTTTTTTCGCGGCCGCCAGCGTCAGCGCAGGTTTATCCATTAGCATGTCGTTTCCCGGCATTGCCCTCTCCTCCTGTTCGAATAACGGATAAGATACCGGGAAGAAGTCACGATGCAACCGACGGCAGAGAAAAATATCCGTGTGTGTAAATTTCTGCCACGCCGTTGCCTGATTTGCCAATCAGCATAACGACCATAGCATGCTCATTATCCGCCTTTTCGGCATCATCTTTCCGGTATTCGCCATCGTTGCGGTCGGCTATCTCTACAGCCGCTGGCGCCAACCGGACATGACCGCGGCCAACCACATCAATATGACGGTCCTGCTGCCGGCGTTGATATTCCATGTGCTGTCCGGCAAGGATTTTCAGCTCGATGCCTACGGATGGCTCGCCCTGGGAGGTGTTGTCGTGGTTCTGGGTTCGGGCCTGCTGGCGCTGCTGGCGGCCAAAGTCTCGCGGCTCTCCATCAAGACTTTCGTGCCGCCGATGATGTTCACCAACTCCGGCAACATCGGTCTGCCGCTCGCGGTGTTCGCCTTCGGCGAAGCGGCGCTGCCGGCCGCGGTGGTGTTGTTCCTGGTCGAGAACGGATTGCATTTCACCCTGGGCACCTGGCTCATGGATCACCGTGCCCCGCTGCACAAGGTGCTGATACAGCCGATCGTGGCCGCCACCTTGATAGGAATCGCCTTCAGCCTGTTTCGCTGGGATGTGCCGACACCGGTAAGAGAAACCGTCAACCTGCTGGGACAGGCCTCCATTCCGCTATTGCTGTTCGCGCTCGGCACGCGTCTCACGCGCATCGATTTCAGTGAATGGCGCATCGGAGTGCTGGGCGCCATCCTCTGCCCGTTGACCGGCGTGGTCATGGTGTTGCTGGTGCGGCCGTTTCTGGAATTGACGCCACTGCAGACGAGCCTGCTGCTGGTGTTCGGCGCCCTGCCGCCGGCGGTGCTCAACTATCTGGTTGCCGAACAATACCGGCAGGAACCGGGCAAGGTGGCCTCCATCGTGCTGATCGGCAATCTGGCGGGGTTTATCAGTCTTCCGATTGCGCTGGCCTTCGCGCTGTAAAAAGAAATTCAGCCACAGAGATCACAGAGATAGAAACAAGAAATAATTTTTTACTCTGTGCCCTCTGTGATCTCTGTGGCAAAAATATTAATTTTCCTTCATGCAACGGCGGCTCTTCGAGTTACACGTCGGTGTTGCGCGAGATGCAGCGGCGTCCAGGAGTTGGGAACCCGAAACACGAAGTTATAGCGTGCCACGTGATAACTGGGATCGAAGCCGTAAAAATTGAGTTTCATGCGCTCCAGCTCCTCGGTGCGGTATTGTGCCAGCGGTTTGCTGGTTTCGTCACGCTCGCGCTGGTGACATTTCTCAGTCAGATACGTTTCGTATAATGGATCCCGGGCAAGCGCCGTCGCGATGATTTCAAGTTGCGCAACAAAATCACCCGTGTCGTTGCCGAAACAGTCATCGACAAGACCGAGACGTTTGGCCGCGCTGGCGCCGAGTGGCAGGCGATTCGCCATGATCTCGCGCCCGCGTTGGCCCACGCGCCGCGGCAACAGATAGGTCCAGTACTCGGAGCCGTAGAGGTTTCCCATGTTCTTGTAGTGCGGGTTCAGGACCACGCCCGCACGCGCATAAATCCGGTCCGCCGCCAGGGCCAGGAACGCGCCGCCGGCGCCGGCGTTTCCGCGCAAGGCGGCGATGGTCAGCTGGTTGTCGGTCATGATAATGGCCTGCACCAGGTCGTCCATGGCGTTGATATTGTGCCAGGATTCGTCCGCCGGACTGTCCGCGGCCTCGATGCGATTCAGATGAATCCCGTTGGACCAGAAGTCCTGCCCGCCCATCAGCACAATCACGCGCGTCTGCCGCTGACAGGCCCATTTATAAGCCTCGAGCAGACGCTGGCATTGCTCGGTGCTCATGGCGCCGTTGTAAAAGTCAAAATGCAGGTAACCTGCCCCGTCCTTTTCTTCGTACCAGATTTCCTTATACGTCTTGCGGCCACGCGGTACATCCAGCGCCAGCGGGATCTCCGGTACGGAGGTCAATGTCCCGTTCAGCGCCACCGTAGCGGGTAATTTGAAGGTTTTTTCCTGTGGAGCAATTTTTTTCAAATGGCCGATCCACACGGCCCCATCGCGGGTCGCACGGCAAATGGCACCGCGCCGACACGCGATGATCTCGCCCGCTTCGCCACGCAGGCTGTCCTCTTCGCAGGCATCGTACAGGTGATAGAGGTCTCCATTGAGCATGTCCGTCACACCTGGCGACCCGTCAGCGGAATTTATTTTCCGCAATACGGTTCTGGTGTCGTCCATGGACCAATCGATCTGCCGGTCTAGCTGGATCATGAGCGGACGCCATTGGCCACGCGCGCCCGCGTCCGGCAAGGATGCTGTGAAATTTCCAGCTTCGAAGCGTTCAACCGCCTGCAATACCGCCGTGACCGCGGCCTCCGTCACTTCGTTGCGGTACAGGCTGCTTTTGCGTGCTTCGCGCATTTTGAAATTCGCCGACGCCCATACCGGACCGGCATCCATCTCGCCATTGGCCTGCAACACGGTAACGCCCCATTCCGTTTCACCGTTCAGGATCGCCCAGTCGAGCGCCGAGGGACCGCGATCGCCGATGATGCCGGGGTGCACCACCAGACACAGGTAATGACGCCAGACTTGCTCAGGAATGGCGCGCCGCAGATACGGCGCCACGATCAGGTCCGGCTGGAACAAACGGACCGCTTCAATCGTGACGGCATCATTGATATCAAATTCGATCGAAATCTCATGCCCGCGTTCGCTCAGCTCGACATACAGGCGTTGCGTCAGGCTGTTGAAGCTGTGCGTGAGAAAAAGGGTGCGCATGCGTCAGCCGCCCGAGCCGCGGTTCGCCCCGGCACCCTCTTTATACGTTTGCGCCGTCTCCGTGATGCCGTCGTGACGACGGTACTTGTAATAAGCGGCGCAGGCACCTTCCGAGGACACCATGCACGATCCGATCGGATTCTGCGGCGTGCAGACATTGCCGAATATCTTGCAGTCGGTGGGTTTCTTCACGCCGCGCAGGATGGCGCCGCATTGGCAGGCCTTGTTCTCCTGCACCGGTTTCTGCGCCAGGGGAAACCGTTTTTCGGCGTCAAAAGCCGCATATTGCTTTTTGATGCGCAGGCCGCTGTAGGGAACGACGCCCAGCCCGCGCCATTCGAACGAGCGCCGCAACTCGAAGATTTCCGCCACCAGTGCCTGCGCCTTGATATTGCCGGCATGCGTGACGCCGCGGGTGAACTGGTTTTCCACCTCGGCGCGGCCTTCATTCAGCTGGCGCACCAGCATGCCGATCGCTTGCAGCACATCGAGCGGCTCGAAACCGGCGATCACCACCGGGCGCTGGTATTCCTGCGCGAAGAAATCATACGGCCGGCTGCCGATGACGGTGCTCACGTGCGACGGTCCGATGAAACCGTCGACGCGCACGTTGCCGAGCTTGCGTACGTCGGGCGAGTCCAGAATGCTCTGGATGGCCGACGGCGTCAGCACGTGGTTGCAGAACACGCTGAAATTTTTCAGCCCCAGCATTTCCGCCTGCTTGATGGCCACGGCGGTCGGCGGCGTGGTGGTCTCGAAACCGATGGCGAAAAAAACGACTTCCTTGTCGGGATTGTCCTGCGCGATCCGGATGGCCTCAGCGCAGGAGTACACCATGCGCACGTCACGCCCCTGTCCCCGCGATTTCAGCAGGCTGCGCTTGCGCGAGCCGGGCACACGCAACATGTCGCCGTAGCTGCAAAGGATGACGTCCGGCACTTCCGCCAGTTCGATCGCCATGTCGAGGCGACTGATCGGCAACACGCATACCGGGCAGCCGGGCCCGTGCACCAGATGCACGTTGGGAGGCAGCAGATCCTGAACGCCGTAACGGAAAATCGCGTGGGTGTGTCCGCCGCAGAACTCCATGAGACTGTACTCACGCGCCGGGTCCGCGTCCGCAGTGAGCGCGGCCGCCAGGGCGGTGGCTACGCGCCGGTCGCGGAATTCACTTATGTACTTCATTCGTTATCGATTCGAGACGGAACGTCATGTCTTCAAACAGGGCGAGCGATTTCTCGGCCTCTTCAGTATCCAGTCGCGTGATGGCAAATCCCACGTGCACGATCACGTAGTCGCCGACCTCCACGCCGTCCACCAGCATCAGCGAGATTTCATTGCGAATGCCGCCGACTTCCACCACGGCCTGGTCGCTGTCGAGTTTCTGCACTACCTTCGCCGGAATTGCCAGACACATGCTTCGCGTTCTCCACTTTCATCTGCCTGTCGGTATCGCAGGCATTATCTGAAACAGATCATCCTTGATCCACAAATACCGGCTTTGACCCATGTCAACATTACGTCGCCTGTTGATCCAGTAAAAATAGCGTTTTGATCCATATCAATATTCCGGCACTCGCCGCATGGTCACGATCAGCCTGACCGCGCCATCGCCTGGATCACCCTGCCGGCGGGGTCCTGGCAGCGCCAGCTGGTCCGGCCTGAACCCATCACAGCCCGGGACATCAAAGGGACAGGCCGGAACACGAGGTGGCAATCTTCGGTATAATCACGCGCCGCTTGTCTGGGATTCCATGCACCGCCGGTTGTCCCCGCCATCGATGCCCGAATGAACAGTCCATACATGAGAAATTTCAGGAATTTCTTCACGCGCAAGCGCGTGCGCCTGGCGCTGTTGTCGCTGACGCTGCTGTTGTCGGGGTTCGCGCTTTATCTCGACATCACCGTGCGCATGCAGTTCGAAGGCAAACGCTGGGCCATGCCGGCGCGCGTCTATGCGCGTCCGCTGGAACTTTATGCCGGCATGAAGTTGCGGCCGGAACAATTGGCGCTGGAACTGGCCATGCTGGATTACCGCGTCGCGGCCGATCCCCGCGAACCCGGCAGTTACCGGCGCCAGGGCGACGAATTCATCATCGTGACGCGTCCCTTCACGTTCTGGGACGAGGCCCAGCCCGCCTTGTTCTTGCAGGCGGACTTCGACGGCGCGCACATGGGCGCGCTGACCTTTCGCGATACCGGCAAGCCGGTGACGCTGGCGCGGCTGGACCCGGTGCTGATCGGCGGCATTTATCCGGCACACAACGAAGATCGCGCGCTGGTGCGGTTCGACGAAATACCGCCACACCTGGTCAAGGGCCTGATCGCCATCGAAGACCGGCAATTCTATTCCCATCACGGTTTTTCCGCGCGCGGCACGGCGCGCGCGCTGGTGACGATACTGAGCGGCGGTGGAGTTCAGGGAGGAAGCACCCTGACGCAGCAGCTCGTAAAAAACTTTTTTCTGACGCCCGAACGCACCCTGCGGCGCAAGTTCACGGAATTGATCATGGCCTTGCTGCTGGAGCTGCATTACTCGAAGGACGAGATACTCGAGGCCTACGCGAACGAGATCTATCTCGGTCAGGACGGCAATCGCGCGATTCACGGCTTCGGCCTCGCCAGCCATTTTTATTTCGACCGCCCGCTGTCCCGCCTCGATCTCCCGCAGGCGGCGCTGCTGGTCGGCCTGGTCAAAGGACCGTCCTCCTATGATCCACGGCGCCAGCCTGCGCGTGCGCTGGCGCGGCGCAACCTGGTGCTGCAGGAGATGCGCAAACTGGATTTCATCACGCAGGCGCAATACGTCGCGGCCCGCGCCACGCCGCTGGGTGTAGTGGAAAAGGCGCCGGAAGGCACCTCGCGCTACCCCGCTTTCGTCGAACTGGTGCATCGCCAACTGCGGCGCGACTATCGCGAAGAGGACCTGCGCTCGGAAGGCTTGCAGATCTTCACCACGCTGGACCCGCTGGCGCAGACCAGCGCCGAGCGCGCGCTCACCGGCCGCCTGACACAACTGGAAAAGGACCGGCGCCTTCCACCGAAGGTGCTGGAAGGTGCGATCGTCGTCAGCCATTCACAGAACGGAGAGGTACAGGCACTGGTCGGCGGCCGCAACACGCGCTTCGAGGGTTTCAACCGCGCGCTCGATGCCGCGCGGCCGATCGGCTCGCTGATCAAGCCGGTGGTTTTTCTGACCGCGTTGGAACGCCCCAGCTCCTACACGCTCGCCACCCTGCTCGACGACAGTCCGCTGGTGTGGAAAGAGCGCGGCACCACCGACTGGGAACCGCAAAACTATGACAAGGAATTTCACGGCCAGGTACCGCTGCGCATCGCGCTGGCCAACTCTTATAATGTTTCGACGGCTCGCCTGGGGCTGGCATTGGGAGTGCGTCATGTCATGGACAAGGCGCATGATCTCGGTGTCGAGCGCGACCTGCGCACTTTCGCCTCGAGCCTGCTGGGCGCGGACAGCCTGAGCCCGCTGGAAGTCACGCAGATGTACCAGACCTTCGCCAGCGGCGGTTTCCGCGTGCCCCTGCGAGCCATCCGCGAGGTTATGATGGCGGACGGCCAGCCATTGCAACGCTATCCGCTCTCGGTGGAACAGGTGATCGAACCGGGGCCGGCATATCTGGTGACACATGCATTGCAGACGGTGGTGCAGGAAGGAACGGCCGACGCGCTGAAATATTACCTGTCCCCGGACCTGCAGATCGCCGGCAAGACCGGCACTACCAATGACTTGCGTGACAGCTGGTTCGCGGGTTATACCGGTGATCGCCTGGCGGTGGTATGGATCGGTCGCGACGACAATCAGCCGATCCAGATGACCGGCGCCGGCGGGGCCATGACCGTGTGGGGCGAGATGATGTCGCGGCTCGACCCCGATCCACTCGTCCCGCAGGTTCCGGAGAACATCGAATCGGCATGGATCGATCCCGGGACCGGACTGCGCGTCGATGCCAGTTGCCAGGGTGCGGTCGAGCTGCCCTTCATCCGCGGCTCGGCGCCGGTGGAAATCGCGCCCTGCGGGGCGCGTTCGCCGGTGCGCTCCATCAAGAGCTGGTTCGAGAGGATATTTGAATGAAGAAATCGTATCGCGTTGTCTTATTCGTCATGGCCGCGTCACTGCTGGCAAGCTGCGCCGGCATGTTGCCGTCGGCACCGGAGGACCGGCCGGTGTCCAACAACAACGCCGTGGTCGCGTTGATGGACAGTGCGCGCACCGATGCTGCCGGCGGCAAACCCGACGCCGCGGTGGCATCGCTGGAGCGGGCGCTGCGCATTGAGCCGCGCAACCCGCGCTTGTGGCAGGAGCTGGCCAGGCTGCGCCTGCAGCAGGGGCAGTATCAGCAGGCGGAGGGCATGGCCACCCGGTCAAACAGCTGGGCGGGTGATGACAGGATCTTGCGCGCCGAGAACTGGCGCCTGATCGGTGAAGCGCGCCTGAAACGCGGCGACCACCAAGGCGCCCAGGCCGCCTTCGACAAGGCGACCATGCAGGGAAACTGAATGCCGGCATTTCCGCTCAACTCAACATCCGGCAAACTCGGTCACGGCGTTGTTTTGGATTCTGGAGATGCTCTGGAATCACATGATGATCCGGCACGGTTGGTTGTGCGTACACGACAAGACCACTACGGATTGGCTGCTGGATGACCCCTTTTATTATCCTCACGGCGGTTACTGGCCGCGCTATCGCCCCGTGAGACACAGCTACCGTCTCGTCTGCGCCCGGGCCATCAAGTATCTCGAATGACCGCCGCAAACCCGTGGCTGCCACATTGGCAGTCGGTTCATTTTCCACTGCCGGCGCCATTTTTTGCCGGGGCTGTGCTGGGGGTGAAATGGCAGGAACGGAAGGCCTAGTATCCCAGTAGTTTTATATTTAAAAAATGGTAACCTTTCGTCAGTAATTAGGTACCGCTGAGGCAGAAACCGCTTTTGGACCGGTTGTATTTCGAGGTGTTTTAGGGAATTCTGCTGCCACATTTACATGGAGAGTAATTGATGAGCATCGATACACTTCTTGTTATTCTGCTGGTATGGACAGTGGCTGGGCTGTTAGCGGCCATTGCCTTTGGCAAGGCGATCCAGGAACCCATCCTGGATGAAGAGAATGGCCTTGCTTCCTCGAGCACGCGGGGTTCGCATCACAGCGTCGGAGAATAAAAACACGTTTCGGGATAATTCACGGCCCACTCCCCTCACCCGCGGGGAGTGGAGATCCGGGTAGTACATTCTTGTTGATATTCCACGACAAGGTGATGCGCGGTCGCTTTCCCGCATAGAGATTAACCGTGTGCACAAGCTGGCTTGGAAAGATCAGCATGGTGCCAGCCGTCATGCCGGGAAAGAACGGCGTGGTCATGCAACCCTCCTGATGCTGGCAACAATTCCGCAGGCGCGGGTCGACGAAACAAAACTGGCCGCTCTGGGAATCATCCGGATCTTCATCACCGGGATCCAGGCAATACACCACGCTCGCCGTTGAACGCAGGTGACTGTGCGGCAGACAGTAATCCCCGTTCCGGTAGACGCTGGCCCAGCTCAGATCGACTACCGCGTGTTCGCATTCGAGCACCTTGCGGAACAGAGCCCTGGCGCGCGCGGTGATCAGCTCGGCCTCGGTGCTGGCCCACTTATCCAGGTGATGGATCTTGGTGCCGCACGCTCCGCGGAAATGGCGCTTGCGCAAACGGTGGTTTTCCTCGAGCTCGAGGATCTTGGCGATGAGGCGCGGGTGATACTCCCGGGTGTCGGTGAAGGTAATTTTGTGAATGGTGGAATCGCCGCAGACCTCCGACTCGAGATTCCCCGGCCAGATCTCGATCGGCTTCATGCCCAGTTGGATGGTATCGTCGCTCATGTCGCCCTGTGACACCACGCGTTGTCTCGCGGCCTATTCTGGCATGTAACGCGACCGGAAGAAATCCCGGTCGTCGGGCGGTCAGACGGTTTCGAGCGTCACAAAGGCGACGGCATGATCCTGCTCGTCCGCGAGACTGATGTGGGAAATGGTGATGGATTTTTCCCGCATGAACTCGCGCGCCCGGCCGCGGAATTCCAGCAACGGTTTTCCCTGCTCGTCGTGCCCTACCTCGATGTCGTGCAGTTGTATGCCCTGGCTGAAACCCGTGCCCAATGCCTTCACCGCCGCCTCCTTGGCGGCGAAGCGACGCGCCAGAAAATTGGCCTTGCCGGCGTTACGGCGGAATTCCTGCATTTCGTTCTCGGTCAGAATGCGCTCGGCGAAACGCTCGCCAAAGCGGTCGAGATCCTGCTGCAT
>Ga0105107_10000634_pt1 | contig 22533 bp, 17 predicted proteins | sample PPLLaktember2015_6_FD_79335 | JGI IMG/M metagenome (GOLD analysis project Ga0105107, IMG submission 79335) | Freshwater sediment microbial communities from Prairie Pothole Lake near Jamestown, North Dakota, USA - PPLs Lake P8 Core (1) Depth... | ecosystem: Environmental > Aquatic > Freshwater >... | reverse complement strand
TTCCCCTTCGCATCGGCGGCAGAGTACAAAGGAGGGGCCGGATCGATCGGCATTCCCTTCCTCGCGCCGTGGGCCGACAGGCTCGACGAGCAGGCCTTTTACGCAAACGGCAAACGATACGCGTTCGACATGAGCCTGGGGAACGTTCGCGGGGCGAATCCCATTCACGGATTCCTGACGTCAGCCCCTGATTGGGAAGTCGTTGAAGCACGCGCCGACGGGCGGTCGGCCTGGGTGACGAGCAGACTGGAGTTCTTCAGACATCCACAGTGGATGAAGCAGTTTCCGTTCGCTCACACCATCGAGATGACGCACAGCCTGCGGGATGGAGTGCTGGAGGTGCGGACGCGAATCGACAACCTCAGCGTCGAGCCCATGCCGGTCGCGATCGGCTTTCATCCGTTCTTTCAGCTCACCGATTCGTCTCGCGACGACTGGACGCTCTCGGTCGCGGCCAGAACGCATTGGCCGCTGACCGACGCCAAGATGCCTGCAGGCACGACGCAGCCGATCGAGAGGTTCTTCGCCGATCCGTCGGCAATTGAGCTCGCTCCGCGTGATCTGGACGACGTGTTCAGCGATCTTGTGCGCGACGCGGACGGCCAGGCGACGATGACGCTGCGCGGAAAGGCGCAGCGGCTGGACGTTGCCCTTGGTGCCAACTATCGGGCCGTCGTGATCTACGCGCCGAAGAGCGCGCCGGGTCAGGACGCCGCGGCCCGCAACTTCGTGTGTATCGAACCGGTAGCGGCGATCATCAACGCGCTGAATCTCGCCCATAAGGGCGTGTACAAAGAGCTGCAGCACATCCCTCCGGCCGGGGTCTGGCAGGAGAGTTTCTGGATCCGCCCCGGCGGCTTCTAGAAGCGACACCTGTATCCTTATTGCTGATGCGAACAGTTGTGTCACGAATCGTGGCTGTCGTTCTCTCAGCCGGAATGCTCACGGGCAGCGCCTACGCGCAGTCGCTTCGCGAACTCACGTTCGACGAAATCGTACGTCCGAAGCCGGGTGAATGGCCGAGCTACAACGGTCTCCTCAGTGCGAATCGCCACAGTCCGCTCGACCACATCAGCACCCGCAACGTCGCGACGCTCGAGCTGAAATGGACCCACGATATCGGAGGCAAGCGCGCCCTGCAGATGACACCGGTCGTCGTGGACGGGGTCATGTACGTGACGGCGGTCAACGAAGTGCGCGCGCTGGACGCCCGAACGGGCCGGCAGATCTGGCAATTCAGCCGCCCGCAAACGCCAGGCCTCGTTCCGACGGGAGACCCGGCGGCCGGCATCAACCGCGGCGTGGCCGTGCTCGGCAATCGTGTGTTCCTTCAGACCGACCACGCACGCCTGCTCGCGCTCGATCGACGGACGGGAGACCTGCTCTGGGACGTCGAAATGGCGGACCACCGCCTGAACTACGGATCGACCGGCGCGCCGCTCATCGTCAACGATCTGGTGATCGCCGGCATCTCGGCCGGCGATGAAGGTGTGCGTGGCTTCCTCGATGCATACCGGGCTTCGACAGGTGAGCGCGTCTGGCGGTTCTGGACGGTTCCCGCCCGAGGCGAGCCGGGATCGGAGACGTGGGTTGGAAAAGCACTCGAGCACGGATGCGCGACGACGTGGCTGACGGGCTCGTACGACCCCGACGCGAAGCTCCTTTACTGGCCGACCGGCAACCCGTGCCCCGATTACAACGGCGACGAGCGCAAGGGCGACAACCTGTATTCGTCTTCGGTTGTCGCGCTCGATCCAGCGACGGGACAACTGCGATGGCATTTCCAGTTCACCCCGCACGATCTTCACGACTGGGATGCGAATCAGCCGCCGCTGCTCGTGGACGCAGAGTTCCGCGGACGGCCCAGAAAGCTGCTCGTGGTCGCCAATCGGAACGGGTTCTTCTACGTCCTCGATCGCCTGACGGGGCAGATGCTGATGGCGGAACCGTTCGTAAAGAATCTCACCTGGGCGTCCGGCATCGGCCCCGATGGCCGTCCGAAACTGCTGCCTGGCTACGAGAACTCGGTCGAAGGCACAGAGACCTGCCCCAACGTGTCGGGCGCCGCGAACTGGCCGTCCAGCGCGTTCAATGCGGCCACGGGCCTGTTTTACGTGATGGCGTCGGAAGGCTGCGCGATCTACCGGAAGAATTCGGACTGGTTCGAGCTCGGCAAATCGTTCTACGGCGGTACCACGAAGGCGCTGACGATCGAAGGCGGTGGAAAATTCCTGAGGGCCCTCGATCTTCAATCGGGCAAGGTCGTGTGGGAGATCCCGAAGATTGGCGGCAGTATTACAGGATCGGGCCTCATGAGCACGGCGGGCGGGCTCGTGTTCTACGGAGACAACACCGGCGGCGCCTTCGTTGCCGTCGACGGCAGGACCGGACAGCGTTTGTGGCAGTTCGAAACGCAGCAGGTGTGGAAGTCGAGTCCAATGACGTATGCAATCGACGGAAAACAATATGTCGCCGCGGTTGCCGGATCTGCAGTGAGGGTTTTCGGCTTACCGGACTGAGCTAGGCGAAGAGGATCCAACAGAGGATCGCGCCCACCACACACATCGACAACCCCCAGGCCAGGAGCCCGTTGAACAGCGCTTTGACGTCGGTGCCGGGCGCCGCTCCCGCGATGTAGAGTGCGCCAACCGTGGAAAGCGATGAAAGGTCGACGAGGCTGGCGCTGACGTTCATCGACCACGCGATCTTCATCGGGTCAACGCCTCCCAGGTGCTGCGCCAGCTGCGGCACCATCGGCAGGAAAGCGGGCAGCACGACCCCCGACGTGCTGCTGTAGACGGACACCAGTCCCGTACCGAACGCCACGATCGGCTGCACTGTAACAGGAGTCGATACCCTGGCAATCGCGCTCGTGATGAGCGCCAGCCCTTGGGTTTCCTGCATCATGGCGACGAGCACGGTCACCCCTGTCACCATGAGGATGACGCTCCATGGCATCCGCTGGATCGCCTTCGATTCGTCGACCGAGCGCAGCAGGATGAGCACGGTAGCGATGACGAGGCCCATCATCCCGACGTTCATGCCGAGGCCAGCGACCGTCACGATGAGCGCTGCAATCCCGATGGCTGTCAGCCAGTGGCGCGCTTCCATCACCTCCGCATGCGGCTCGTCGGCGCGCACGCCGCCAGCACGGTGACGGAGCAACCTCCAGCCGCCAAACACGAGAAATCCTCCGATGCCCACCAGCGCGTGGGCGAGGGCGTTATAGGCAAAGGTCTGCCACTCGACGCCGGCGAGGCCGATGCGCGCCATGACACCGTGCGCCACGATTCCCGTCGGCGCAAACGGCGACAGTGTGCCCGCCAGCGCCCCGTTGCCCGTCATGATGACCATGAGGAACGGCGGGACGCCTGCCCGCGCGGCGGCCGCCATGGCCGGGGCGGCGAGCAGCGCACTGGCGGGCGTCGCACCGGCCCCAATGGTGGCGATGATGAAGCCGATCGTGAAGAACATGAACGGCAGCGCGCCCGCATGCCCGCGACACAACCGGGTGGCAATACGCGTCAGCCGGGTCAGGGTGCCGTTGCATTCGGCGATCGAAAACAGCAGCGTGACCCCAATCAGGGTCACGAACAGGTCCGTCGGAAAGCCCTCGAGGACGGCACTTGGGGGCATCCCGCCGAGCAGCACGCCGATAGTCAGCGCCATCGCCATCGACAGGATGCCGACGTTGACGGTAGTCGTGCAGCTCAGCAACACCGCGAGCACGAGTGCGCCAACCGTTACCCATGCAAGACTCACGGCGTGGCCGCGGCCGCGCCGGCGGTCGTCAAGACGCGCACCAGGTCGCCGATGTCTGCAAGGTCCTCGAGCGTCTCGACCATGCCGAAGGTCTCTTGCACTCTTGCGTCGGGCAGCACGAGCGACGCACAGTCATTGAACTTCTCGAACAGTTCGTCGCGAGTGAACGGCAAGTCCGGACCACCGCGATAACGCTCGTCAGCCTGTTCGACGAGCCTGCGGCCGTCTGCGAGATCGACCTCGACGGTGCTGCGAATCTTCTCCCAACCCTTGGCCTCGATCGCAGGATCGAGCACCCGTTCGACCTTCCGCATGAGAGCCTGCACCGGCGCCGACTGAACGAACGAGTCGTTGAATTCGTGAACCCCGGCCTTCCTCCGCAGCGCGATGGCGCTCACCATGAACGCGGGGCAGAATTTCGCCTCCAGCTCGTTCGTGGCGACGGTGTAGCGCAGGGGATTCAGGATGTTGGAACCGGCGCGTATCCGGATGGCCGTGATCTCGTCGGGATGCACGTCATGCGCAATGACCAGTCGCCGCATCGCATCCATCGTCGGGTGGCCCAACACGCCGCACGGATACGGCTTGATGGAAACGCCCGGCCACACGATCGCGTGCGGGCATCCGAGTTTACCGACGATACGATCGGCGTCGAACCCGCTGCCTTGGCTGAATACCTGGAAAAAGCCCCAGGGAGGGTCGAGCGCATGCTGGCCACCTGAGAAGCCCGACGCGGCCAGCTCTGCGGCAACCACGCCATTCTGAGACGCGCGCCCGACGTGGAGTGGTTTCGTCATGGAGCCGAAGTTCACACGGATGCCAGATGCCATGCTGGCTGCAATCGCCAGGGCGTGCGAGACCTTGTCGCGATCGAGCTGCAGCAGCTTGGCGGCAGCCGCTGCCGCTCCGAAAGTGCCGATGGTTCCCGAGGAGTGGAACCCTTTCATGTAGTGGTCGGGATGAATGGCCTCGGCGATCTTGCACTCGACCTCGAAGCCGGTCAGAAAAGCCTCGAGAAACGCCTTGCCCGAGACATGCCGGTGCTCGCCGACGGCGAGAGCGGCCGAGAGCGGCGGTACTGTGGGATGCGTCAGCAGCCCGAAGATGCGGTCGGGGGTGGTGGCCAGCTGCGTATCGTCCCAATCGAGCGCGTGACCGCTGGTGCCGTTGAGAAGTGCGGCAGACGCCGCGCTTGTGGCGAACGGCTCTGGACCGAGGACCGTTGCCTCGGCGCGGCTGCCCGTGTTCTGAATGTAACGTCTCAGGATGCGGCCGGCCGTCTGGGTCGAGCCGGCCAGCATCACACCCAGAGCATCGATGATGCAGCGCTTGCCGATTGCGATGGCGTCTTCGGGCAGGTCACGCCAGGTTGTACGGCAGATGAAATCGACTGCCGCCGCGGTGACAGTGACACGCTCAATCATGAAGGTCGCTACTTTCTACTTTCTACTTTCCACTTTCCACTTTCTACTTTCCCCTCCACCACCGCCAGACGCGCCGGCTCGTCGCCGTAGAGCGTGCCGCCTGCGAGCACCCCTTGCGTCTGCATCGCGCTCATGATCTCCAGGCTCCGGCGATACCAGTCGCGAGGCGATTCCGGTTGCCCCACGCTGGCGCGTACGGGATCGCGACCGAGCTCTGACGAGAGTGCGTCACCCATGGCTTCATAGGCCAGAGCCGTCGCGAACCGCAGCCGCGCGTCGTCCGGATCCCGCGCCGCTGTTTCTTCAACGACGGCGATGGCCTGCCTGGCGTGTCGCGCGGCGTCTGCGTGTCGTCCGAGGGTTGAAAGCACCTGAGATAGATGTGTGAGCGCTGATGTAAGAGAGAGACGGTAGAAGACGTATCTCGGATCGAAATCGGCCAGCTTCTGAGCACGGTCGGCCGCATCCTGCAGCGCGGCAGCGGCGGCCGGCCGATCGCCGCGGCGCAGCAGGACCTGGCCGAGCTCCAATTGCGCGAACATGACGTCGATAGAGGCCTGACGATCGGCTGGATCCTCCTGGGAAAGCGCCTGCCGGATAGCGAGCGCCGCACGCTGCTCGCGAACGGCGGCGATGACGTCGCCGTTTCTCGCCAGTGCCTGCCCCAGCTGCAAATGCGCGGTGGACAGACCTCGACGATAGGCCACGTTTGCCGGCTCGGCGACGGTCAGCTGCCGCGCGATGCCGATGCGCCGCTCCGTGTGGCGAAGCGCATCCGGGCGTTCGCCGAGTCTCAGCAGGGCTATGGCGACACGTCCAATGTCGGTGGCCAATTCGCTTCGCGCCGGGAGACTGTCTGGATTGCCGGTCAGCAGACGCTCGTGGAGCCCGAGTGCTTCGCGAGCCGTCGCGAGCGACTCGGTCACCCGGCCCGCCTGTTCGAACGTGTGAGCTCGCGTGACAGCGGTGCGCGCAAGCGACCGCAGCAAAACCGGATCGTCAGGCGATGCCGCGACGAGCCCGCTGGCGATGTCGTACGCCTTCGCATGATAGGCAAGCGCGCCGCGAGTGTTCGACGTTTCGCGATGGATCTGGCCGACATTGAAGTAGCTCGACCAGAGGTCCAACCGGGATTCGCGGTCGTGGGCGCCCTGCGCGAGCGCCTCGCGGATGGCGAGCGCCTTCTCGTAGCTCGCGAGAGCGGCTTCGCTGTCGCCCATGTTCGAGGTGTAGGGACGGCCGAGCACGCCGCCAAGCTTGTCGTAGGCCGACGCCAGCTCCCGTTGCAGCTCAGGGTCGTCTTTCTCTTCTGTCGCGAGACTGTCGAAATAATCGAGCGCGCGCTTCACCAGCAGCTGCCGGGTGGGAGTGGCGCCCGGCAGATTCTCGATGCCGTCGTGCACCTCGAAAATGAGCGAGTTCGCGAGCTTGCGCACCTCATCGAAGCGCCGCTCGGCGCGGGCGCGCTGCAGCTCGGTCTCGTGCGCCTGCCACAGCGTCGCGGCGAGTCCTCCGACGAGCGCGATCACGATCGCTGCCGCGCTGGCGACCGCCAGTCGATGACGGCCGACGAACTTCCGGGCACGGTACGCAAACGCATCCGCGCGCGCGAGAATCGGGCGCCCCGTCAGATGGCGATCGATGTCCTCGGCAAGCTGAGCCACCGACGCATATCGTCCCTCGGGATCTTTCCTGAGCGCCTTCATCGTGATCGTGTCGAGGTCGCCGCGCAGCCGCCGCCGCTGGTTGCGCCCGTCCACGACTTCGCTGGGGAGAGGGGGATCCTGTTCGCACACGGCCCGCGCGAGCTCGTACGGCGGCGGCGGCGGCACGCCGTACGGGCTGCGATCGGTGAGGAGCTGATACAGAAGGACACCGAGCGAGAACACGTCGTTGGCCGGCCTGATGGGTTCGCCGCGAATCTGCTCGGGGCTGGCGTACTCCGGCGTCAACACCTGTTGACGTGTGTCGGTCGCTGCCTGGTCGGATCCGTCAGACGTCAGAAGCTTGGCGATGCCGAAATCGAGCAGCTTGGGCACGCCATCGGCCACGAGAATGTTCCGCGGCTTCAAGTCGCGGTGCACGACGAGGCGGCGGTGGGCGAAGTCGACCGCGGCGCACACCTGACGAAACAGGGCCAACCGGGCGTCCACCGAAAGCGTGCGCTCGGCGCAGTACTGATCGATCGGGATCCCCTCGACGTACTCCATCACGAGGTAGGGAATCTTCTCGTCGGTGGTGCCGCCGTCGAGGAGCCGCGCGATGTTCGGGTGTTCCAGACTGGCGAGGATCTGCCGCTCATAACGGAACCACTTGAGCACCCTCTCGGAGCCCACTTCGCGAACCACCTTCAACGCGACGCGTTGATCGAACTCCGCATCGTCGCGCTCGGCGACGTACACAGTGCCCATACCGCCACGGCCGATCTCGCGCACGACCTGATACGGCCCGACGCGGCCTCCCGCCAGGGATGGAAGCTCCGAGCGTTGCGGGTCGGCGTCTGATGGAATCAGCAGAGCCGGGGATTCGAGAAAGCTGGCCGCGCGACGATCGGCATCCAGCAGCTGCATGACCTCGCGCCGCATGTCGATGTCGCCTTGACAGAGGCGGTCCAGCACGGTTGCCCGATTCTCGGCGCTGTGATTACAGACCTCATCAAAGACTGACTTGACTACGGCCCATCGCTCTGGCGTCATGCTGACTCCGATGACTGGCGTCTCGGAGCAGTCTACCCGTTCTCGCCGGAAGGATGACAGGGAGATCCAGAGCCGCTCGAAGAAGCCCAGGGCCCGGCGCTCGCCGCCGCCGTCAACCGCCACACTCCGAAAAGTCGTGGCTTCCCCTGCACGAGGTCCTTCAGGATGATCAGAAAGGGATCGACGCGCTCGTCCCGATTCCTGGCGAAGTAGTGCAGCTGCGTGCTCGGTGTCGTGTTGATCTCGTTGATGACGTGGGACGGCTGGGAAATGTCCGGCGTGATGATGTCGACGCCCGCCAGCACAACGCCTGCCGCCTGCGCCGCCGCTTCTGCCGATCGGCAAATCGCCGGATGCGCGAGGCCGATGCATTCCAGATACGACGCGCCAATGCCGTAGTTGGCCAGCCGCGACAGCTCGACTCGGCGGCCAGGCTCGGGAACACTGCGCAACGAAAGGCCCTGCGTCGCGAGAAACGAGCGGGTGCGCGCGCCGGTTCTAAGCGGCATGAGCTCGGGATCGCCGAGCTTCCATTCTGACGCGGAGATGCGCTGCCCGTTCTGGCGCGCGATGAGCGTCGCGATGGAGTCGCGGCCGTTGCCGACGACCGCTGGCCGCTCGCGCTTGAGCACCGACAGACACCGGCCCTTGTAGATCAACAGGCGATAGTCGTCGCCTGTGACGTGCTCTTCAATCAGCACGTCGTCGCAGTACAAGGCGCTGCGGCGAAATCCCCGGCGAATCGCGTCGCGGGTCGCGAGCGCGACGCTCACGCCCGCCGACGAGGCCGTGTACCGTGCCGGCTTGGTGACGCACGGCGTGCCGAGGGCGAGCGCAAATTCCAGCGCGTCACCGGCGTCGTTCGAGCGAAACGCTTCGCCGCGCGGGATCGGCAGCCCGGCCTCGGCCAGTACGCGGCGCGAGAGCAGCTTGTCGCCGCAGACGACGCCTGCGGCGAACCCGTCGAGATCATTGTAGACGCCAGACATCCTCAGCACGACGCCGTGACCGTCTTCGATGGACAGGAACTCGGGCGTGACGAACCTGCACCTGAGCCCCAGCGTCCGAGCCGACCGGGCAAACAGCTGATTGACCATCTGCCGTTCCAGCAGCGACGTGTCCGGACCCGGCACGAACGCTCCCTCGTCGAGCGCGCGGCGCGCCCGCCGGGTGACTTTGTCGCCCGCACGTGCCACATTCCGCAGCCGCCGCATGGTTCGGCGGAACGGAGCGATGGCGAGATCGCCCAGCGCGGCAACAAACGGACGCGGGTCGTCGGACGACAGCAGCGCGAAGTCGCGGACGCCGGACAGCGACCGTATCCATTCAGACACTGTGAGGTGGCCGGCGCGCATGTGATCCCACGCGCTTCGCACATCGCGGAACTCGTCGACCCACCGGACACCGAGACGCCAGCCGGATGCCGCGGCGGCGCCCCCGGTGAGGTCGCGATATTGAAGCAGCGGAAAATTGACGCCGCACGCTGCGGCGAGACCGTGCTGCTGCCATAGCCTGGGGTTCAGCTCGATGAGCTTCCAACCTCCGTCGCGGTCGTCACGCTTGAACTCGATCGATCCCGGACCGCGCCATTCCATCGCGCGAAAGAAGCGAAGCCCCAGCTCTGCGAGCTCGGCCTCGTGCACGCTTTCCATCATGGTGCCGACGCCGAAATCCACGGGATACTGGCGGATCTTCCGCATGCAGACGCAGGCGAGCGGCGTGCCCTGCGCATCGAAGTAGGCGCACACCTTGTAGTGATTGGTATTGGGCCCCTCGACCAGCTGCTGAACGATCGCCGTCTGTCCGAGGGCGAAGATCGATTCGAACAGCTTGATCAAATCGTCGGCCGTGCGCACGCGGAGAGCCTTCGACGGCATGAACTGCCGACGCCAGCGGTGACCGACGGCCGGCTTCACGACGACCGGGTAGGACAGCGACGCCGAAAGCGACTGCACCTCTTCGATGGTGGAAGGCGATCGGCTGGGGATCGTCGGCACGCCGGCTTCTTGCGCTCGCGCGTACTGGCGCCGCTTGTCGAGCGCTCTTGCCACCGCTTCTCTCGATGGCAACGCATGCACCATGTACGGCTCGAGCAACTCGCGATGCTGCGACACGAACTCGACGAAGACGTCCGAGGTCGGGTAGAGGATGGGACGTTCCGGGCACGTTCTGGCCCTGTCCACGAGGAGCTGAACGAGCGCACTGGACTGCTTCAACGGATCCGGGCTTTTTTCGTGGGTTCCATATCGTGAACGGAAGCCGTATTGCCGCTCGTGGTCGAATCCGTACACCGGGATCCCCGCACGCCCCAATGCCCGAACGGCGGCGACGCCAGTGTCGAACAGGCCCAGCACGAACCCACCGCGGCCACGTGTCATCCGCCAGGCACGACTTGCAAAATGCGGTCCTAACGATGAGACCTTCTCTTGCGATCCAGCAACTCTCGATACAGCTGCTCGGTGGCTTCCGTCATGCGTTCCACGGAGTAACGGGCCGCGATCCTCTCCCGGGCCGAGCGCCCCAGTCGAGCCGCAAGCGCCCGATCTTCCAGCAGCGTCGATATCCCATCCGCCAGCGCGCGGACGTCGCCGGCTGGAACCAGCAAGCCGTGCTCGCGGTCGCTCGTCGCCTCTGGTGTGCCACCGACGCGTGTCGCAACAATGGGCGCTCCGGCTGCCATTGATTCGAGCAGGGCGTTTGAAAGCGCCTCATCCAGTGACGGGATCACGGACACCGTCACGCTCGCGAGAATCGCGGGAACGTCGGCCCGCCGGCCCGTGAACACGACGCGGTCTCGAATGTTCAGGCGCACGGCGCGCTCGGCAAGCTCTGCGAGAAGCTCACGCTGCGACGGATTGGGCTCGCCGACGATCAGGAATCTCACCTCTGGACATCGGTGCGCCACCACCGCCGCGGCCTCGACGAACTGCTCCAGCCCCTTCAGGCGGACGATCCGCGACACGACGGCAACGAGCGGCGAGGCCGGCGGCAGTTTCAGCTCGCGGTGCAGCCACGCCGGATCGTGCGGTCGTTGAAACCGGCTCAAATCGATCCCGTTCGGGATCACCGCAATTCTCGCCGGATCGTAACCGTCACCGACGAGCCAGTCCTTCACGGCCATGGCATTCACGAGCATACGGTCGGCCAGCCGGCACACGGCGCGCTGCGCCCGCTTCTGCAGCGGCGTCAGGTACGGCCCTCGATCGCGAATCGACGCCACGACGACCGCTACGCGGGCCAGCCGTGCCGGCAGCACCGCGAATGCATTGCCGTAGAAGTTATACGAGTGGACGATGTCGACCCGCCGCCGCGAGAGGTCGCGGGCAAAATTCATCTGCTGAATCGCAGCGCGGGCGCTTGCCAGGCTCGGGATCGCGTATTCGGTGACCGGAACGCCGCGCTGGTCGAGCTCTTCAATCAACGGGCCCGTGCGGCGCAGACACGCGAAATCGATGTCGAACGCGGCGCGATCCAGCGACCGCGTGAGGAGCATGACCTGTGTTTCCGTGCCACCGCACTGCAGCGTGGGAAGCACCGTCGTCAGCCGCACTGGCATCTCTCACAAGTTTACGTGTCGGTAGACCTTTACGACAGAGGACGAATCCGAACTGAGGAAGTGCAATGAGGCACACAGATTAGTGCGTCAGCGAATAGATCACGTAGTTCACGCCGATCCTGTACGCTTCGTTCGTCGGATCGATCGCGAAGAACCCCCTGTCAGACCATTCCCAGTATTCGGCGAGATCGTTGTTGTGATTCGCCAGGGCAATCATGCGGCCGTTCGGGTCGTCGTCTTCGAAGAGCGCTTTGTAGACCGGCACCATCCCGGGAAACATCGGATGATCGTGGTCGATCTTCTTCAAGTCGAAAAAGGTGTGGAAGATTGGATGCGAAACATCGATCTCGATCCACCGGTTCTCGGGCAGAACGCGCCGCATCTGCGCGGCCATGTTGTTCCACTGAGTTGTCTCGAAGTCGTCGAAGAGAATCAGCCCGCCCTTCAGCAGGTAGCGGCGCAGATTCTGCGCCTCTTCGTCGGTCATGTCCCAGAACCCTGGTTCGGACATGTAGACGAGCGGATGCCGGAAGATCTCCGGATCGCCCAGATCGAGCACATTGCTGCCGTCCGTATGAGTACGGACCGTGGAGATATCAGCCACGATGTACGCGAGGTGACGATCGGCGCGCGGGTAATCGTGGTTCCAGCTCGAGCTCGGGCGATACCGAAGGCGTGTGAACGTCCACCGATCGTCGTACTTTACGTTGGGAGAGGCCGACTGCCAGTAGGAGCCGAACTGCGCCGCCGCCCAAACCGGGATCGCCAGCGCAAACCACGTGGCAAAGAGCAACAGCCGGCCCACCACCGAAATATGATAACTCCAACGTGATCGCGTTCGCCCTGCGCCTCGTGCGGCCGTACTGGAAATGGGTGCTGATTGTCGTGGCGGCGATGGTCGTCGAAACGGTCACGAGCCTGGCGTCGCCGTGGCCGCTGAAGATCGTCCTCGATTCGGTGTTCGACGGCCGGCCCGTTCCGTCCGCCGTGTCCTGGGCCACGGGCGGGCGCGACGATCGCCTGACGCTCCTCAACGTCGCCGCGGGTGGAACGGTCATCATCGCGCTGCTGCAGGCGGTCAGCGCTTATCTATCGGCGTTTTACGCCGTCAGCATCGGCCAGTGGATCGCGCACGACCTTCGTCAGAGCGTCTACGCGCACCTGCAGCGGTTGTCGATGTCGTATTACGACCGCCAGCAGGTCGGGCCGCTCATCAGCACGATCACCGACGACATCAACGCGGTGCAGGACTTCGCGTCTTCATCGCTGCTCGACCTGGTGGTTGACAGCATCATGATCGCCGGAATGTTGGCGGTCATGTTCACGCTGCACTGGCGCTTTTCCCTGGTGGCGCTGGTCGCGACGCCGCTGTTGGCGGTGTTCGTCTTCCGTCTTCGTTCTGTCATCCGAGATGCGACGCACGACGTGCGGAAGCGGCAAAGCGAGCTCGTCTCCATCGTGCACGAAGGGCTCGGCTCGATCCGCGTCGTCAAGGCGTTCGCGCGCGGCGCGTTCGAGCAGGAGCGGCTGGAGGCCAAGAGCCGGGAGAGCGTGGAGGCGGCGCTCTACGCCCGCCGCGTTCGATCGCTGCTGGGACCGGTCGTGACGACGGTCGTGGCCATCGGCACGGCGGCGGTCCTGTGGTTCGGCGCGCGCGAGGTGCTCGCGGGCGCCATGACGGCGGGAGCGCTGGTGGTGTTGCTCACCTATCTCGGACGGCTGTTCCGTCCGATCCAGGCCCTGGCACGGGCGAGCACGAACATCTCGCAGGCGACCGTGGGGCTCGAGCGTGTACGGGCCGTGCTCGATGCTGACGAGCGTCTGCCGCGTGTGGCACACCCGCGCCGGCTCGAAACCGTCGAGGGCCGTGTGGAATTCCGCAATGTCACCTTTGGCTACGATCCAACTCGGCCTGTGCTGAAGGACCTCTCGTTCAGCGTCGCACCTGGACAGATGGTGGCGCTCGTCGGGCCGAGCGGCAGCGGCAAGTCCACGCTGGTGGCATTGCTGCCCCGCTTCTACGATCCCACGTCCGGCACGGTGTTAGTCGATGGCGAGGACATCCGCACGTTCACGATCAGATCCCTCCGCCGCCAGATTGCGTTCGTGCTGCAGGAGACGCAGCTGTTCTACGCGCCAATCTGGCAGAACATCGCGTACGGTAACCCGGACGCGACGCGCGAGGACATCATCGCGGCGGCGCGCCTCGCCCTGGCGCACGATTTTATCGAGAAGCTGGCCGAAGGCTACGACACCGTCGTCGGCCAGGGTGGCCTGACGCTGTCGGGAGGACAGCGCCAGCGCATCGGGATCGCGCGCGCGATGATCCGCAACGCGAGGATCCTGGTGATGGACGAACCCACATCGGCGCTCGACGCCGAATCGGAACGGCTCGTGTTCGAAGGGCTCGCACGCCTTGTCGAAGGACGAACCACGTTCGTGATAGCACATAACCTGGCCACGATCCGGAACGCCGACTGCATTCTCGTGCTCGACGCCGGACGGATTGTCGAGCGAGGCACCCACGACGAGCTCGTCGCCCTGAACGGCTTGTATGCGGACCTTGATGCAACTCGCGGGTCCAGTTAAGCGCCCTCCTCCGCCTCTGCACGGCGCGCGCGCGGCCACAGAATCAGGACGCCGAGCGTGCCTGCGACGAGCGACGCGATGAAGATCGCCACTTTGGCCGCATTGAAGTCTCCCTCGTTCTGGAAGGCCTGGCCGGCGATGAACAACGACATGGTGAAGCCGATGCCGGCCAGCATACCGGCGCCGGCCATCTGCCGCCATGAGTAGGCCTCGGGCTTGACGGCGACTCCCAGCCGCACAGCCAGCCACGACCCAAGGAGAATCCCCGTCGGTTTCCCGATCACCAGCCCCAGGACAATCGCGAGGATCAGCCGTCCGCGACCCTGGATGATATCGGCCGACCAGACGAGGCCGGCGTTCGCGAGCGCGAAGACCGGCAGCACGGCATAGCTCGACCACGGCTCAACAGTGCGCAGCACCTTGCTTGCCGGAGACTCCATTCGGTCGTGAATGGCATCGAGCGCTGTCAGGGTCGGCTGCGACAGGCCGTGCCTCATCGAGCGATCGCCGCTGCTCCGGTTCTCTGCCTCGATGACCGTTTGGGCCTGGGCCATCAGGGCATGAAGATTCGGGGGCGGCCGTGTCGGCGCGACGAGGGCCAGGATGACGCCGGCCAGCGTGGCATGCACGCCGGCTTCGTGCAGGCAGAACCAGAGCAGGATGCCGAGCGCCGCGTAAGGGAGGGCACGGTACACCCTCCATCGGTTGATCGCCACGAGCAGCCCGGTGATGAGGACGGCGGCCGCAAAATAGGTTGGCGAGAAGGAGCTTGCATAAAACAGCGCAACGATCGCGATCGCGACCAGATCGTCGACGATGACCGCCGCCGTCAGGAACACCCGCAGATCGACGGGAACGCGGTCGCCGAGCAGAACGATGAGCGCGATCGCAAACGCGGTATCGGTGGCAATCGTCATGCCCCAGCCCGTCGCGAGTGGACCACTGCCGATGAGCATGAGGTAGATGAGCGCCGGTGCGGTCATCCCTCCGAATGCGGCGGCCACGGGCAGAATCGCGGCGCGTTGCGAGGCGAGCCGGCCCACCGTGAACTCACGCTTGATCTCCAGGCCGACAACCAGGAAGAACACGCTCAGGAGGCCGTGGTTCACCCAGTCGATCAACGAGAGCTCGAACGTGCGCGCACCGAATTGAAACCCGAGCGGGAGCTCCCAGAACGATTCAAAGGCCGGTCCCACACCCGAATTGCTGAGAATCAGCGCGATCACGGTGCCGACGAGCAACAGGAGTCCGGTGGAAGGCGCCCACCGCGCAAAATCCAGGGATGCGGTCTGCAGCCGATGGGCCAGGGAGCCGAGCATCGCCTCAGCCAGCGCGCTTTCGTCCCAGGCGCCCTCGTAGCGGCGGCCGTTGATGAAGAAGGTAGGCGTCACCCGCGCGCCGCTGTGCAATCCGCTCAGCGCGTCCTGGCGGACGCGCACGCGGGCGGCCTCGGCGGCGGCCTCGTTCCACTCTTCGCGCGGAGGGAGCCCCAGCTCCGACGCAATCTCGTCCAGTTCGCGCTCATCGAACTCGGGGTCGCGGCGCATGAGGGCGTCGTGCCCTTGCCAGAACTGACCGCTTGTTTGAGAGGCGTACTCCGCCACTTCGGCCGCACGCGTCGCCATCGCCCGATCGGTGAGCGGCAAATGCCGGTACACGTAGCGCATCCGGTCGCCGAACCGGTCGCGGAGGTTCGCGACGACCTCGTGCGCGGCATGGCAGTGCTCGCACGCGTAACTGCCGTACTCGACGAGGGTGAAATGCGCCTCGGGACGACCGAGGACGTGATCGCGTGTCTCGTCTACCGCGAGGGTCAGCGTCTGTGGTGGAACGGTCGCCATGTCGCCGGCCGAATGGGAAGGCGCTACGTTTTACCGTGGCGCTCGATGACGGGCACCAGGAAGGGGCGGATCAGTGTAACTCGATCCGCCCTTCGCTGTTTGGAATCGGGCGGCGCGCTACAACGTTCTGAGAAACGCCACGATGTCGCTCTTCTCCTGCGGGAGGAGCTTCAGCCCCAGCACGAGGTTGAAGAATTCCACGGTGTCATCCAGCGTCAGGAGGCGATCATCGTGCAGATACGGCGGCGAGTCCTTGATGCCGCGCAGCGGGAAGGTCTTGATCGGGCCGTCGGCGGACGCCTTCCGTCCGTTGATCGTGACCTCCTTGAAGAAACGCTCGGTGCGCAGGTTGTGCATCAGGTTGTCGGTGTAGTACGGCGCCTGATGGCAGGCCGAGCACTGGGCCTTGCCGAAGAAGAGCGCTTCACCGCGCCGCTCAGCCTCTGTTGACAGCGCCGGATCCAGGCGGCCCAGCACGCTCAGCTTCGGCGCCGGCGGGAAGTCGAGCAGGTTCTGAAACTCGCCCATGAAGTGCACCTGACTTCCCCGCTCGAGCGGGTTGACGCCCTTGCGCGCGGCGCGAGTGTGATCGCCGTCGAAGTAGGCGGCGCGCTGCTCGAATTCCGTGAAGTCCTCGATGCTCTTCAGCGCGCGCTGCGATCCGAACAGCCGCTGCACGCCGACGCCTCGCAGGCTGGGCGAGTCGATGCGGTGCCGGTGTTCGTTCGGCCGGATGTCGCCCACCGTGTGCGTCGCGGCGTTGGTATGCCCGTTGGCGTGGCAGTCGAAGCAGGCGACGCCCTGGTGCGCGTTGAGGCTCCGCCGGTCCTCGGTCGAGTTGAACTGCTGTTGTGGAAAGGGCGTGACGAGAAGGCGCAGGCCTTCCAGCTGCTTCGGGTTGAGGAAGTCTTTGAAGAGCCGTTCGAAGTTTGCCAGCGTGACCAGCTCCCCCCTGGACACGTCGCCGAGATCCGGCCGCGTCACCATGAAGACAGCCGCCGGGAAGTCCGGAGTGAAGTGGTCCGGCAAGTCGAAGTCGAGATCGAACCGGGTGAGGTCGCGTTCAGTCTGCTTCTTCGTTTCGTCGATGAGCAGCTTCGGGAAGATCATGCCGCCGGCCTCGTGATGCGGATGCGGCAGGGGCAGGAACCCGGCCGGCCAGGCGTTCTGGTTCCTGATCTCTTCAGGCGTCATGGCGGCGAGCTTGTCCCACGTCACGCCCGCAGGCAGCTTTACGCGCACACCATCCTGTACGGCCTTGCCTCGCGACATCGTCACGCCCGGCGCCGGGCGGTTCGCCAGGTCGTAGCGCGCGTTCAGCAGATCCTGCTGCCGCTTGGCAATCGTGGGTTTCTCAGACTGAGTCCGCTTCACGACCTGCGCGAGCGGCTCGGTCCGCACCAGCGGATCGTCCTGGCCAAACAACGCGGCGATGCCCCAGACGGAAAGAGCGGCGCTCGTCGCGACACTTGAAAGGAATCGGCGACCTATACGGGCTTTCGAGACATGCATGGCGAGCCTCCCAGTTCGCAGTGTGGTCGAACTGGGAGGTGCGGCTCGATACGATACCTGTCAAACCTCGGTCAAACCGCGGAGTCGGTCAGGTATCGGGCACTGCGCTCCATCTTCAGCTCGGCCTCGAGGCTGCGACGATCGCGTCCAATCGTGGCGACGGCCAGCGCGCGATCGCCCCGCTTGTAGGTGACGGCGCAGTCTCGTGCGTCGAGACGTCCGTCGATCTCGACCGCGTCCCACTGCTCGGCATGACCGACGTAGTTGATGGTGACGTCGAAGTGCTGGCTCCAGAAGAACGGCACTATCTCGTAACGCTCGCGACGCCCGAGCATGTTTCTCGCCGCGACCTGGCCCTGCCGTTCCGCGACGACCCAGTGCTCGACGCGAATGCGATCGCCCGTATGCGGGTCGGGCCACCGGGCGACGTCCCCCGCGGCGAACACACCCGATGCGCTCGTCTCGAGGTACTCGTTCACGACGATTCCGCGATCGATGGCGAGGCCCGCCCGCTCGGCGAGCGCGATAGAAGGGCGCACACCCACGCCGACCACGACAACGTCGGCGTCCAGTCTCGTCTCGTCGCTCAAGATGACGGTTCGCCCATCGATGCGGCCGACAGTCGCGCCCAGATGAAAGGCGACGCCATTGGCCTCGTGGACGGTTCGAATGAACGCACCGACCTCCGGCCCCATCACACGTTCCAGCGGCTGCTGCTCTGGTGCGACCACGTCCACGGCGATGCCTCGCGCGCGCAGCGAAGCGGCCACTTCGAGCCCGATGAAGCTCGCGCCGACGACGACAGCCCGTTTGGCAGATGAAATGGCGGCGACAATGCCCCGGCTGTCGCTGAAAGTGCGGAGATAGTGGATCGGGATTGCCGCCGCGCCGGAAATGGTCAAGCGAACCGGCTCGGCTCCGGTTGCGACCAGAAGTGTCCCGAACGCGTACGACTCGCCGTTGTCCAGATCCACGTGCCTGTCGCGCAGGTTGAGCGACGACACCCGTGAATCGAGCACCAGATCGATTTCGCGTTCCGAATAAAACTCGTTCGACCGGAGGGGAATCCAGTCTTCCTGGGCCGTGCCCGCGAGGAAGTCCTTGGAGAGATTCGGACGATCGTACGGCGGAGAGTCGTCTGCGCTGATCATCGTGATGGACCCGCCGTATCCTTCGCGGCGGAGCATGTCCGCTGCTGCCAGACCGGAGCCGCCGCCGCCGACGATGACGACCGACGTCGGCACGACCCCGACGTCCTCCAGGCGCCGCGCTGCGGGTTCGGGAAGCTTCTCCCGGACAAACACGGTGTCGCCGATGCGTTCCACGCGCCAGCAGGCTGTCGGATCCAGCGCGGGAGCCCGTACGGCTTCGCCGGTCTGCAGGCTGAAACAGGCGTGATGCCAGGGACATCGCACGGTGTCGCCGACAATCAGCCCTTCGGCAAGCGGGCCGTGATAGTGCGTGCAGTGTGCGCCCACCGCAAAAAGCGCGTCGCCGCGGCGCGTCAGAATGACGTCGTCGGCATCGACACGGCCGGCAACCATTCCTCCGTCCGGAAGATCGCCGAATGAGACACCGTTTCTGAAGTCGGAAACGGAAGCGGGATCAGTCGATTTCGACATGGATGGCCTCTCCGTGGGTCTGGACGTTGAAAGTCTTGATGTTGCACACGCCCGTGTGCTGCATGAGCATGCCGATGTGCTTCATGTAGTGCGCCCATCTTCCCGGAAGCGGATCGTCGATGTATTCCGGAATCGGGAGATTCAGCGCCTCGCCGGTGGTGACGTCGAACTGGACGTGGTGCATCGGGCAGGTGAGTATGGTGCCGTCGAGGCTCCCCATCTCGAGCGGGCCGCTCATGTGGCCGCATCGCCGGTTCACGGCGTAATAACGGCCATCACAATTGCACACGACGATTTCTCTCTCGCCCGCTTTGACGAGCTTCATCCCGCCGCGAGCAATCTCACCGGCTTTCGCCACTTCCACCAGCATCCGTGGCCTTTCTGAAATCCGCATAGGGTATCTGGGGAAGGCTGTCCGGGTCGGTCACGTCCTTGTGGACGAACAGGCCGCACCAGCACCGCTTCATGTAATCGAAGTGCTCCCGATGGAACGGAATGCAGGGGCACACGATCTTCATGTTCGCTTCGTGGTTCTGCGTGAGCCCCTGACAGGGGCAGAACGGGCTTCCGTGCTTCTGTTCGAGGCCGGTTTCCTGCTCGAGAAGGAAGTCGGCAAGCTCCTCGTCCGGGGTGAACTTGTAGCCGAGCGAGTCGACAACCCGTGCAAAGAAGTATCGGAGAGATCGCTTGCGCGCCTCGACGTTCATCATCAGCTCGTCTTGCTCAGTGCCAGGAGCTCGTCGTATTTCGCAGGGTTCCATCCGACGACGAGGTCGTCGCCGATGAGCACCCACGGAAACGAGAGCTGACCGCCTCTCTTCGTCATCTCCTGTTCGATCTTCTGCTGCTCCTGCTCCGTCGCGAGATCGTAGTCGACGTACTTGAACGGGATGTTGTGGTCGGTGAAGTACTTCTTGGTCTTCCGGCACCACGGGCAGGTACTAAGCGTGTACATGAACACATTCTTCATTGTTCCTCCAGCTGGACCTGAATCTTTCCATCCTGGGACTTGCACGTGTATGTCTGGACCTTGATTTCCCTGGCGTCGATGAACTCACCGTTGGTGATGTCGAACTTCCATTCGTGACAGGGACACTGAAGGGTGTAGCCGTCGAGCCGGCCGCCGGACAGCGTGCAAGACATGTGAGCGCACCGGTTTCGAAGCGCGTAGACGCGCCCGGCTCTCTTTATGAGGATGATCGAGACGCCTTTGGGAAAGGCGAGATTGATGGTGTCTTCCGACAGGCTCGATTCGTCCAGCGCGGGTACCCAGGCACCGTTTTCCATTCACAGCTCCATTCGCGCCAAAGTTCATCTTGGGCGTTTGGAGCCGGCTTGCCAATGAGAAAAATGGAGCCGTGCGTTCGTTAGCGATCAATGACGCGCGTCACGGCTTCCCGGAGATGTAACTCCCGGGAAGCGGCACGCCCGCGGCCGTACCGAACGAGGACGGACCGGCCTGGACGACGCCGAAATTACCAGGCTGCACACCTGCAGTGACCATCCGCTCGCCGGATGAGCTGCCAATGGTGAGGAGACCACCTCCGGTTTGTCCGACCGTCAGCTCCGCCACAGTCGTCTGTCCGTTGTGGACGCTGATGTGCCCGTGCTGGCCATCATCGGTGGTCCTCAGGAGCGCTCTCGGCGAACCGTCAGAATCGTACACGCCGGCGAGGCCCGTCCCAATCAGGCTCTGGCCGATTGCCGCGACATAGCCACCGCCCTTCGAGAAGAATTTGGCGCCGTAGTGACCTGATTCCTGTTTCCCGACGTAGATGCGCTCCGCGCCTCCCTCCGTAATGATGATGCCAGACCGTGTTCCGCTGGCGCCGACCGATGCCTGCAAGTCGCCGCTCGTCGAGTACCCGGTGAAGTGTCCGCCGGTATCGGTGGCCTTGATCACGGCGACGGGCCTGCTGCCGCTGTACACACTGACGACGACTCCCTCCTCGACAGCAAAGATGCGCCGCCCCGAGCGATCCACCACCTCGAATGGCGCCACCACCGTGGTGCGGCCCGTCGTGCGCGTCACTGCGGGGCTCTCGAGAATTTTGATGCGCCGCTCGAGATCCGCGAGCCTCTTGTCGTTCTGCGTGTTGTCATCAGGTTCGTCGGCCTTCTCAATCTCCTCGCCCGCCTTTTTCAAGTACAAGCTTCTCTGACCGGGCTGGCACGTGCCGGTGGCGACCCGCATGACGCCGTCGCCCGCCACGCACACGTGAACGGCATTCTGATATCCCCCCTGCGCGTACACCGCGGCAGTCAGCCACAGGACGCCAGCCGTCGTCGCCGAACCGGCCCCGAATGCGAGCCACGTACTCAAGTGCTTCATCGCTATGTCTCCTTCACCACCGTGCACGTCGGCGCGAATCGAAGATCCGGCTGAAGCCGGACACTACGTCCGTGGATCACGGTCCCATGCTCGGCTCGGGCCCACATTCCTTCCCCGAGCCGGCGCATCCCATGAAATAGCTGCCGGGCAGACCACTGGCAGGGATCAACGGGAAGCCGGCGCGGGGACCGGTCAGCACAATCCCATACCTGTCCTGGGCCACGCCCATCTTCACCATCGGTTCACTCGCGGCGTCGCCAATCGCGAGGAGTCCTCCACGCGTCGCGCCTTCAGAGAGAGAAAGGACCGGCGCGCCGCTGGAATTGGAGACGCCGATGGCCCCTTTGCCGTCGGAACCGGTCAGCGACGCGAGGGTGGTCCCCCCGGGGCTGCCGACGACGAGCGCGCCGGTTCCCGCTCTCGATTCACCGATAGCCGCAATGTTCCCGCTTCCCGGTGATGGGAATGTCAGCGCGTAGTTCCCGTACTGCTGCTTGCCAAGATCCGAGCGTGTCACTCCGCCCTCGCTGATGCGGACACCGCCGCGCACGCCCGACGCCCCCACCACGGCGTCGAGGCCGTCGGTCGTCGACCGGCCAACGAAAAAGCCACCCTGGCTGGTCGCGCGGAGGGCCGCGACAGCGGTTTGCCCGCTGTTGAAGACGAGAACTGATTCTTGTGCGACGCGGAAGATTGGATTGCCGGCTCTGTCCACGACCTCGAACATCGGCCTGTTCTCGAGATCTTTGACGCGCCGTTCAAGAGCTGCGAATGCGGCGGATTGCGGCGTGTCGCTCGATGGAGCCGGATCGTCGAACCCGGCATCCTCCAGATCGAGCGGCTCCTCCTCGGCCTCGGCCAGATCCATCCGCTCTTGCCCGTTCGGACACGTCTTTCCGTCGATGAGTCGAAGCACTGCATCCTGCGCGGCGCACACAACGAGGCCGTCAGCCTCATTCGCGCCGTTCGCCTGACCATTGCCGTCGGCGTTCGCCGTGGTTACCAGCCAGGCCACCGAACCGGCGGCGAGGGAAGCCGAGCCAAGCGCGACGAGCTTGCCCAACACAGTCATGGAACCCCCTGCTATTGGCCTGCCGGCACCGAGAACCGAAAGCTGCTGTCGTCGAGATCGGGATTGATTCGCGGCTCGAAGGTCGTCGTCACGCGATCGATGCTTCCGGCTGTGGACCCGACCGGTG
>Ga0105107_10000631_pt1 | contig 22609 bp, 20 predicted proteins | sample PPLLaktember2015_6_FD_79335 | JGI IMG/M metagenome (GOLD analysis project Ga0105107, IMG submission 79335) | Freshwater sediment microbial communities from Prairie Pothole Lake near Jamestown, North Dakota, USA - PPLs Lake P8 Core (1) Depth... | ecosystem: Environmental > Aquatic > Freshwater >... | reverse complement strand
GACCGACGTTGCGGGCATTCACGCCGCCGGCGCGAGCTGGTGGCCGCTCGCGATGGCGCGCGAGCTCGACGACGCCATCCTCCTCCTGCGTACGAACGATCTCGAGGTCGGCACCTGGCTCCTGAGGACGCGCGGCGATGCCGATGCGGTGCTCGCGGTGGACGCGACGCTCGCGAAGCACCGCAGCGACTGGCTCGTGAAGGAGACGGTTGCCTTCCTGCGCCGCACCCTGGCGCGGCTCGACGTGTCCTCGCGCACGCTGTTCGCGATTGCAGACAAGGGGTCCTGCTTCGCCGGCACGCTCGCGGAGCTCGCGTTCGCCGCCGACCGCAGCTTCATGCTGCAGCTGCCCGAGGGCGAGGCCGGCGCGCCGCAGATCGTCCTGTCGGAGCTGAACTTCGGCACCTATCCGATGGTCAACGGCTTGACCCGCCTCCTCACGCGCTTCTGCGAGGAGGAGAAACCGGTCGAAGCCGCGCGCGGCCGCATCGGTCAGAAGCTCGGCGCCGCGGTGGCGCTCGAGCTCGGGCTGGTCACTTTCACGCCGGACGACCTCGACTGGGACGAGGAAGTCCGCATCGCCATCGAGGAGCGCACGAGCCTGTCGCCCGACGCGCTGACTGGACTGGAGGCGAACCTGCGCTTCACCGGGCGCGAAACGATGGAGACGCGCATCTTCAGCCGGCTCACGGCCTGGCAGAACTGGATCTTCAATCGCCCCAACGCGGTCGGTGAGCAAGGCGCGCTGAAAGTGTTCGGGACCGGCAGCAAGGCAAAATTCAACTGGGAACGGGTGTAAGCACATGACCATCAATTACAGCGAGCGGATCCCCAACAACGTCGACCTCGCGTCGAACAAGACGCTGCAGCGCGCGCTCGAGCACTGGCAGCCGCGCTTCCTCGACTGGTGGAAGGAGATGGGGCCCGACGAGTCGGCCGCGCTCAACGTCTATCTGCGCACTGCGATCAGCGTCGATCCGCAGGGCTGGGCCCATTTCGACCATGTCCGCATGCCCGACTACCGCTGGGGCATCTTCCTCACCCCGCCCGAGAAGGACCGCAAGGTCAACTTCGGCGCGCACAAGGGCGAGCCGGCGTGGCAGGAAGTCCCGGGCGAGTACCGCTCCACCCTGCGCCGGATCATCGTGACCCAGGGTGACACCGAGCCCGCGTCGGTCGAGCAGCAGCGCCATCTCGGCCTCACCTGCCCGTCGCTCTACGACCTGCGCAACATCTTCCAGGTGAACGTCGAGGAGGGCCGCCATCTCTGGGCGATGGTGTACCTCCTGCACGGCTACTTCGGCCGCGACGGCCGCGAAGAGGCCGAGGCGCTGCTGGAGCGCCGGTCCGGCGATGCCGACAACCCGCGCATCCTGACGGCGTTCAACGAGAAGACGCCCGACTGGCTGTCGTTCTTCATGTTCACGTTCATCACCGACCGCGATGGCAAGTTCCAGCTCGCCGCGCTCGCCGAGTCGGGCTTCGACCCGCTGTCGCGCACCTGCCGGTTCATGCTGACCGAGGAAGCGCATCACCTCTTCGTCGGCGAGAGCGGCATCGCCCGGATCATCCAGCGCACCTGCGACATGATGAACCAACACAAGACCGACGATCCGGCGAAGCTACGCGGCCTCGGCGTGATCGACCTGCCGACGATCCAGCGGTATCTCAATTTCCACTTCAGCGTCACGAGCGATCTGTACGGCTCGGAGGTCTCGTCCAACGCCGCATCGTTCTACACGAACGGGCTCAAGGGCCGGTTCGAGGAGACGAAGATCGGCGACGACCATTCGCTCGCCGGCGCCGAGTACCCGGTGATGGAGGTGATCGGCGACAGCATCGTGACGAAGCACCTGCCGGCGCTCAATACGCTCAACGAGCGGCTGCGCGACGACTGGGTGAAGGACGTCGACGCCGCCATCGGGCGCTGGAACAAGGTTCCCGAGAAGGCGGCCATCCCGTTCCGCTTCAAGCTGCCGCACAAGGGCTTCCACCGCCGCATCGGCGTGTTCGCCGAGTCGCACATCAGCCCCGACGGGCGCGTGATCTCGGAAGCCGACTGGACGCACCAGCACCGCAACTGGCTGCCGACCTCCGAGGACCAGGTTTTCGTGCAGTCGCTGATGGGGCGGGTGACGGAGCCGGGCAAGTTCGCCAACTGGATCGCTCCGCCGCTGCGGGGAATCAACAACCAGCCGGTGAACTTCGAGTACGTGAGGTTCGGCTAGATCTGGCAACTGCTCATGAATGCACCTGCCGAACTCGTCCGCCAGCACCTCATCGACCCGGAGATCTGCATCCGGTGCAATACCTGCGAGGAGACCTGCCCGGTCAAGGCGATCACGCACGATGCGCGCAACTACGTCGTCAACTTCGACGTGTGCGAGGGCTGTCGGGCGTGTGTGCCGCCCTGCCCGACCGGCGCGATCGACAGCTGGCGCAAGATCGCGAAGACGCAGCCGTACACGCTCGAGCAGCAACTCTCGTGGGACTCGCTCCCGACCGAGACCGAGCCGGAGGCCGGCGGCGAAAGCGAGATTCCGGACGAGGTCGCGCAGATCACGGCGATCGCGACCGCCGGCCAGGGCGGCGTCGCGGCGCCGCCGTGGTCCGCGGCGCATCCGTACATTGGTCTCCACACGCTCTCACGCCCGGCAATTGCGACGTGCACGGGTAACTTCCGCCTTACCGCCGAGGACACCTCGAGCGAGATTCACCACATCGTGCTCGACTTCGGCAAGACCGCGATTCCGGTGCTCGAGGGGCAGTCGCTCGGAATCGTGCCGCCCGGCCTGGACGCGAACGGCAAGCCGCATCACGTGCGGCTGTACTCGATCGCGAGTCCGCGTAACGGCGAGCGGCCCGGCTACAACAACGTCTCAATCACCGTGAAGCGTGTGACGAGCGACCGCGACGGCAATCCGGTGCGGGGCGTGGCCTCAAACTTCCTGTGCGACCTCAAGAAAGGCGACGCGGTCAAGGTCGTCGGGCCCTACGGCACGAGCTTCCTGATGCCGAACCATCCGGGCGCCTCGATCATGATGATCTGCACGGGCACCGGGTCCGCGCCGATGCGGGCGATGACCGAGCGCCGGCGACGGCGCATCGCGCTCAACGAGGGCGGCGACCTGATGCTGTTCTTCGGCGCACGCACGCCGGGCGAGCTGCCCTACTTCGGGCCGCTGACGAAGCTGCCGCAGGCGTTCCTCGACATGAACCTCGCGTTCTCGCGCGTTCCCGGCGAGCCCAAGCAGTACGTGCAGGACCGGATCCGCGCGCGGCACGAGAAGGTCGCCGCGATGCTCAAGGACGAGAACTGCTTCATCTACATCTGCGGCCTCAAAGGCATGGAGGCCGGCGTGGACGAGGCGTTTGCCGAAGTGTGCCGCCAGCACGGGCTCGACTGGGCGCAGCTCCTGCCGGAGCTGAAGGCCCAGGCCCGCTACCACGTCGAGACGTACTGACCAATAAACAGAATTCAACGCACCCGGAGCAAAGATGAGCATCAACTACAGCGAGCGGATCCCGAACAACGTCGATCTGGCCAATGACCGCACGCTGCAGCGCGCGCTCGAGCACTGGCAGCCGCGCTTCCTCGACTGGTGGAAGGAGATGGGTCCGCACCATTTCGCGCAGAACGACGTGTACCTGCGCACCGCGGTCGGCGTGGATGCGCAGGGCTGGGCGAGCTACGGCTACGTGAAGATGCCCGACTACCGCTGGGGAATCTTCCTCGCCGACCCCGAGGCCGACCGCAAGATCGGGTTCGGCGACGCCTACGGCCAGCCGGTGTGGCAGCAGGTGCCGGGCGAGTTCCGCTCCCAGTTCCGCCGGCTGATCGTCACGCAGGGCGACACCGAGCCCGCCTCGGTCGAGCAGCAGCACCTGCTCGGCCACACCTGCCCGTCGCTCTACGACCTGCGCAATCTCTTCCAGGTGAACGTGGAGGAGGGCCGCCACCTCTGGGCGATGGTGTACCTGCTCCACGCCTACTTCGGGCGTGACGGGCGCGAGGAGGCCGAGGAGCTGCTCGCACGGCATTCCGGCGACGCCGACAAGCCGCGCATCCTCGGCACGTTCAACGAGCCGATCTCCGACTGGCTGTCGTTCTTCTGCTTCACCTATTTCACCGACCGCGACGGGAAGTTCCAGCTGAAGAGCCTCGCCGAGTCGAGCTTCGACCCGCTCGCCCGCACCTGCCGGTTCATGCTGACCGAGGAGGCGCACCACATGTTCGTCGGCGAGACCGGGCTCGGGCGCGTCGTGCGGCGCGCCCTCGAGGTGATGAAGGAGCTCGGCACCGACGACCCGGCGGCGATCCGTCGCGCCGGAGCGATCGACCTGCCGCTGCTGCAGCGCTATCTCAACTTCTGGTTCTCGTCCTCGCTCGATCTCTTCGGCTCCGAGGTGTCCTCGAACGCCGCGACGACGTTCGGGAACGGCATCAAAGGCCGCCCGGACGAGTCGCAGTACGCAGACCACGTCTGCACCGACGCAAGCTTCGAGCTCGAGACGCCCGAGGGGCGGCAGATGGTGGGCCTGCGCAACGCGATGAACGAAGTCGCGCGCGGCGCCTACGTGAAGGACTGCGAGCTCGGCCTGAAGCGCTGGAACATGGCGATCAAGCGCGCCGGCCACGCCGTGGAGCTGAAGCTGCCGTCGACGCGATTCCGGCGCTCCATCGGCGCCTGGGCGGGCGTGACCACCGACCCGGAGGGCAAGATCACCGGCGTGGAGGAGTTCGCGCGCCGGCAATCGGAGTGGCTGCCGTCCGAGAGCGACCGCGCGCATGTCGCAAGCCTCATGCAGCGCGTCGTCGAACCCGGCAAGATGGCCGCGTGGATCGCGCCGCCCGACCGCGGGATCAACAGCTTGCCGGTCGAGTACGAATACGTCCGGCTGGGCTGACGCTGCCGGAATCCGGTCAGGTGTCGGCGCGCCCACGCCGGTGCGCGGCCCCGCGCGCGCAATAGTTGGCGTCGCACTCTAGCCCGGTCAACGCGGGGCCCTGGCACGCGTTCTGCTCGTAACGCACGTCAAAGCCGTAACTGAGCGGCCGTGCAAAAACGAGCCCCTATGCCTGCCCTTGCGATGTCGTCCTTCGCGCGCGCCCTGGTCGCGTTTGCGGCCGCCTGCGCCTTTGCGACGGTCGCAGCCGCCGCGCCGCCCCCGGCACCGGACGCCGATGCGCGACTCACCTCCGCCGCGCAGCTGCTCGCCGGTGCCGAGACCGAGTATGCGGCGCACGAGCGCATCGCCGCACTCGAAGCCTGGCAGGCGCATCGCGCGGCGCTTGCGCCGAGATGGGAACGCTTGCAGCGCGAGCGTCTGAGCGTGATCGAGTCCTGGCGCAACCAGGTCCTCGGCAGCGACATCTCGACCTGCCGCACGATGCTCTATCCGTTCAGCGGACCGGACTTTCTGAACGCGTACCTGCTCTTCCCCCGCTGCGACACTTACGTGATGTTCGGACTCGAGGCGCCCGGCGGAGTGCCGCCGTTCGAGAACATGAGCGCCGACGAAGCCGGGCTTTTCCTGAAGGACATGCGCGTCGCGCTCACCGACTTTCTCGCGCGCAATTACTTCATCACCAGCCGCATGGCGAAGCAGCTCCAGACGCCGCGCCTGAAGGGCGTGCTGCCGTTGATGCTCGCCTCGATGGGTCTGCTCGACGTGCGCATTATCGCGATCGATCCCTTCGACCTGGGCCCAGGGTCGGAGGCCGCGCGCCGCGCGGGCCGCCGCGCTCAGGGCGTGAAGATCACGTTCTCGCACGCGCAAGTCGGCAAGCCGCAGACCCTCTCCTACCTGTCGCTCGACGCGACCGACAAGGCGCTCGCGGCCAATCCGGAGTTCCTGCCGTTCCTCGCGCAGTTCGGCTCAAGCGTCACGTTCCTCAAGTCGGCCTCGTACCTCCTGCACGGCAACGAGTTCGCCGGCACGCGCAAGGTGCTGCTCGACTCGACCGACCTGCTCGTCCAGGACGACACCGGCATCCCGTACCGCTACCTGCGCGATCGCGGGTTCGAGGTGCGCCTCTTCGGCCGCTACGCGCGCCCGATCCGCGACTTCAACTACGGCTACCAGCACGACCTTGCCGCCGCCTACCGCACCAGCGGCAAGGTTGCGGACCTGCCGTTCCCGTTCGGCTATCACTGGCAGGACGGTCGCTCCGGCCTGATCCTCGCGCGCGGCACCCCCAAGCGTTCGTGAGCGCCGCGCGCCGCCTCGCGGCGCGCGCGCTCGCGGTTATCCTTGCGGCCGTGCCCGCCGCCGCCTCCGCGCTCGACAGCCGCTTCTTCGCGACCTCCGACGGCGTGCGGCTGCACGTGCTGGAAGGCGGTCCGCCGCGCGCACCGGTCATTGCGTTTGTGCCCGGCTGGTCGATGCCCGCGGACATCTGGCGGTTCCAGCTCCAGGCGCTCGGCGCGCGCTATCGCGTGGCGGCGCTCGATCCGCGCGGCCAGGGCCGCTCCGAAATCCCGCAATCGGGCTACACGCTCGAGCGCCGTGCGGCGGATGTCCGCGAATTCCTGGACGCCTATCCGCGCGCGGTCCTGGTCGGGTGGTCGCTCGGCGCCCTCGAGTCGCTCGAGTACGTTCGCGCGCATGGTGAGGACCGCCTCACGGGCCTGGTGATCGTCGACAGCTCGGTGGGCGAGCCGCCTGCGCCGCCCGCCGGGGTGTTCAAGGAATCGCTGCGCGGCAACCGGCGGCGCGCGCTGAACGAGTTCGTGCGCGCGATCTTCAACACGCCGCGACCCGAATCCGAGGTGTCCGCGCTCGTCGCAGGCGCACTGCAGATGCCGCTCGAGGACAGCATCGCCCTGCTCTCCTACCCGGTCCCGCGCGAGTACTGGCGCGCCGCGGCGCACGGCGTACGGGCTCCGCTGCTCTACGTCGTAACCCCGCAGCTCGCCGACCAGGCCGCAAACCTACGGCGCAACCGGCCGGGCACCGAAACCGTCGTCTTCGAGCGCGCGGGACATGCGCTGTTCGTCGACGAACCGGAGCGCTTCAACGGGCTGATCGAAGACTTCGCGCGGCGGGCATTTTCTTCGCGCTAGGTTCTCGTCCTGCAAGCGCACCCTGACGCATAATCGCGCGGGAGCCCGAGAAGATGAAGATCGCCCGAGTCAAGGCCACGCCCCTCAACGTTCCCGTCCGCGTCCGACTGCTCGGCCTGGACAAGGCAACGTCGCTCTCCGTCTGCCTCGTCGAGGTCGAAACCGACACCGGCCTCGTCGGTCACGGCATGACCGCGATCACAGAGGAGGAAGTGATCGCCGCGGCGATCGACGAGGTCGCGGCGCCCGCGCTCCTGGGCGAAGACCCGCTCGCGCACGAGCGCCTCTGGGAGAAGCTCTACTGGCTGCTCTCCCCGCGCGGCCAGACGGGCTACGCGAGCCACGCAGTCGCCGCGATCGACATCGCGCTCTGGGACCTCAAGGGCAAGCACCTCGGCCAGCCGGTCTGGCGCCTGCTCGGCGGTGCGCGCAACCGCGTGCCGGTGTACACGACCTTCGGCTTCGGGTTTTTCGATCGCGATCAGCTCGCCGCCGCCGCCCGCCACTGGGTCGCCCAGGGACACCGTCGGCTCAAGATGGTCGTCGGGCACCATGCGCTCCAGCGGCGGGACGAGCCGCGCCCGATCGCGGACATAATCGCCGAGGACGCCGCACGCGTGCGCGCGGTGCGCGAGGCCGTCGGCCCCGGCGTGCAGCTCTACATCGACGCGAACTGCAGCCTCGACCCGTACCACGCACTGAAGCTCGCGCGAACGGTCGAGGACTTCGACATCGCCTTCTTCGAGGAGCCGATCACGCACAACGACGTGCGCCTGATGGCCGACCTCCGCCGGCAGGCGCGCATCCCGATCGCGGCCGGGCAGAACGAAGGACTCGCGTTCCGCTTCCGCGACATGCTCGTCGCCCAGGCGGTCGACGTGATCCAGCCCAACGTGACGATCAGCGGCGGGTTTACGCAATGCCAGCGCATCGCCGGGATGGCCGCCGCCTTCAACGTGCCGGTCGCGAACGGCGGCGCGTGGCCGCACCACAACATGCACCTGCACGCGGGTCTCGCGAACGGCACGCTCGTCGAATACCACTACGTCGCGGTGCTCTGCTGCCGCGAGATCTTCGACGGCCTCGCCGACCCTGTCGACGGCTGGCTCGAGCTGCCGTCGTCGCCGGGCCTTGGCTTCGCGCCGCGCGCGGACGCCGTACGCGAGCTGGCGAAGCGGCCGACCTCGCACGGAAAGGGGAAAGCATGACGACTCGAATTCTTGCGGGGCTCGCAGCGCTCGCGTTCGCCCTGTCCGCCTTCGGCCAGCAATACCCCAGCCGGCCCGTGCGCATGCTGGTCGGCTACGCCGCCGGCGGCGGCGCTGACGCCCTCGCGCGAATCGTCGCCGGCAAGCTCGGCGACGCGCTCGGCCAGCAGGTCGTGGTCGACAATCGTCCGGGTGCGGGCGCAACCGTCGCCGCCGATGCGCTCGCGAAGTCGGTGCCCGACGGCTACACGCTCTACTTCGCCGACACGGCCATCCTCATCGCGCCCGCCGTGTACGCGAAGCTGACCTACGATCCGGTGAAGAGCTTCGCGCCGGTCGAGAACGTAGTCTCGCTGCCGCTCGTCTTCGTCGCCAATCCCGCAGTACCGGCGTCGACTGCGCCGGAGCTGATCGCCCTGCTCAAGGCCAATCCCGGCACGTACAGCTACGGCTCGCCGGGATTCGGCACCGTCCAGCACTTCGCGTTCGAGCTCTTCAAGAAGCAGGCCGGCGTGGACGTGGTGCACATCCCCTACAAAGGCGCGGCGCCGATCGTGCCCGACCTGCTCGGCGGCCAGATTCCGCTCGCGATCATCAGCGCCTCGCCGGCGCTCGCGCAGTCGCGCGCCGGCAAGCTCAAGGCGATCGCGCTGTCGAGCCCGGTCAAGCTGGCCGCGGCGCCGGACTGGCCGGCGCTCGCCGACACGCTGCCCGGCTTCGACGCGTCGCCGCGCCTGTTCATCCTCGCGCCCGCAGGAACGCCGCAGCCGATTGTCGCGCAGCTGAGCGAGGCGTTACACAAGGTCCTCGTTCAACCCGACCTGCTCGAGAGCTTCGGCAAGCAGGGCGCGACCGCGGAGTGGACTTCGCCCGACGACCTTGGCAAGCAGATCGCCTCCGAGGTGCGGAAGTGGGCGAGCCTCGCAAGGGACGCCGGACTCAAGCCGGAGTAGCACCCTCACCGCCGCGCGACGAATCGCGGCAGCGTGATCCGCCACTGGATCGCCGCGAGCCGGATCGCGATGATGAGCCCCATTGCAACGAACCCGGCGAGCGCGGGACCCACCCCGAGCCGTACAAGCGCGACGAACCCGAGGGCCCCGGCCCACGCCGCCGTGCCGTAGAGCTCGCCGGTGAAGACGAGCGGCACTTCGTTGCATAGCATGTCGCGCAGCACGCCGCCGAACACCCCGGTGACGACGCCCAGGAATGTGGCGGGGAACCACGGCACGTCGGCGGCGAGCGCGATGCCCGTTCCGATGACTGTGAACAGCGCGAGCCCGATCGCGTCGGGCACAAGGAAGAGGTTCGGCGGCAGGCGCACGACGCGCACGACCAGGAAGGTTGCCAGCCCCGCGAACAGTGCGGCGAAGAGGTAGGTCTGGTCGGCGAGCCAGAAGACCTGTCGATCGAGCAGCAGGTCACGGATCGTCCCGCCGCCGAGTGCCGCGGTGAGCGCAACCAGCACCACGCCGAAGAGGTCGATGGGCTTCCGCCCCGCCTCCAGCACGCCCGTCACCGCGGTCACCGCCACCGCCGCCATGCTGACCCAGTAGAGCAGTTCGTCCATTCCCGGGACCCGTGGATTGCAAAGCGCGCATCGTAGTCGGTCCGGCCGGGGCACCGCGCGCCCGACCCGTTTCCGGTTTCCCGCTTCCCGCTTTACCATCGCGGCATGCTTCCCCTTTCCGGCATCCGAGTCATCGAGTTCTGCCAGATCGCCGCGGGCCCGTTCTGCGGGATGCTGCTCGCCGACCTGGGCGCCGACGTGATCAAGGTCGAGTCGCCCGAGGGCGACGGGATGCGCCAATGGCCGCCGCTCACGCGTCCGGCGTCCGCCCCCGAGACGCCGGGCTATTCCGAGAACTTCGCTTCGGTCAATCGCAACAAGCGCTCGGTCGTCCTCAACCTGAAGGCGCCGTCGGATCTCGCGGCGGCGCGCGCCCTGTGCCTCGCGGCCGACGTCGTGCTGGAGAATTTCCGGCCCGGCGTCATGCAGCGGCTCGGCCTGGGCCACGAGACCCTGGCCCGCGAGAAGCCGGCGCTCGTCTACTGTTCGATTTCCGCATTCGGCCAGGAGGGCCCGCGCGCGGAAGAAGGCGGGTTCGACGTCACGCTGCAGGCGATCGGCGGCGTGATGAGCGTGACCGGCGAACCGGACGGCGCGCCGGTGAAGTCGGGCGTACCGCTCACGGACTTCGCCGCGGGGCTGTACGCTGCCTATGCCATCGCCGCCGCATTGCGGCGCGCCGCGGCGAGCGGCGAAGGCGTGCGGATCGACGTGCCGATGCTCGGGACGACCCTGGCGATCGCCGCGCTGCAGACCTCTGAGTACTTCGGCAACGGCCGCGACCCCGTCAAGCTCGGCTCGGCGCACCCGCGCAACGCCCCGTATCAGGCGTTCCGCGCGAAGGACGGCTACTTCGTGATGGCCGCCGGCAACGACGATCTCTACCGCCGCGCCTGCGAAGGCATCGGGCGCCCCGCGCTCGCTGACGATCCGCGCTTCGCGACCACCGCGCTGCGCGCGCGCAACCAGGTGGAGCTGAAGGACATCCTCGAGGCGGTGTTCGCACGCCACAGCGCCGAGGAGTGCCTCGCAATCATGCGCCGGCAGGGCGTGCCCTGCGCGCCCATCAACACCTACTCGGCGGCGCTCGCCGATCCGCAAGTGACCCATTACGGCTGGGTGCAGCCGCTTGAGCTCGCCAATGGTGCGCGCACGCGCACCTTCGGCTCGCCGCTCGGCAAGGCGCCGCCGATCCGGCGGCGGCCGCCGCTCCTCGGCGAGCACACCGACGAGGTGCTGGCCGAACTCGGCATCAGGAGGACCGCATGAGCAATCCCCGACGCTTCCGCGACTTCATCGCCGCCTTCTCGGTGCTCGTGGACGCGCACGGCGCCGACGAGCGCCGGCTCTTCGACGAGGGCGGCCGGCTGCTCTCCGCGCTCGTCTTGCACGACGACTGGCTGCCGGACGAGTTCGCGCAGGCGGCCGCCGACTCGTATCGCCAGTACCTGCTCTATTGCGATCCGCGGGAGCGTTTCTCGGTGGTGAGCTTCGTCTGGGGTCCCGGCCAGAAGACGCCGATCCACGATCACACCGTCTGGGGCATGGTCGGCATGATGCGCGGCGAGGAGCGCTGCGAGGAGTTCGGCGCCCCGGTCGCCGGCCAGCCAATGACGCCGCGCGGCAGCCATCCGGTCCGCCCGGGCGAGATCGACTTCGTCTCGCCGCGCGTCGGCGACATCCACGTCGTCTCGAACGCGCTCTCCGACCGCCCGTCGATCAGCATCCACGTGTACGGCGCGAACATCGGCGCCGTGAGCCGCCACGTCTTCGACGCCGCGACCGGCACGCCGAAACCGTTCGTGTCCGGGTACCACAACGCGGTGCTGCCGAATTTCTGGGACCGCTCGGCCGAGGTGCGGGCGGGCCTCGCGCAGTGAGGCCAACGCTGCGCGCCCTCGCGGCGACCTGCGCGCTTGCGGCCCTCACGCAGTGGGGTATCGCGTCGGCCCAGGCTACCTCGGCGGAAGCTGTGGGCCTGCTGCGCGGCGGCGGCTACGTGCTCTACTTCCGCCATGCCGCGACCGACTTCGGAAAGACCGATGCCCAGATGACGAGCTTCGAGGACTGCAGCACCCAGCGCAACCTTACCGACCGCGGCCGCGACGACTCGCGCGCGATCGGCGCCGCGATTCGGGCACTCAGGATCCCGATCGGCACTGTGCGGGCGAGCCCGTATTGCCGCACGGTCGAGACGGCGCTGCTCGCGTTCGGTCGCGCCGAGAAGACCCAAGCCGTCCGCGGCGGACCGGCGCAGCCTGACGACCCGGAGCGCTACGCGGCGCTGCACCAGCTGCTCGCGCAGCGGCCGGCGATGGGCGTGAACGACGTGATCGTCAGCCACGGCAACCCGTTCGTCGCGTTGGCCGGGCCGCCCTATCTCGCCGAGGGCGAGGCGGCGGTCGTGAAGCCCGCAAAGGACGGCTTCCGCGTCGTCGCGCGCATCAAGGTCGACGAATGGGCCGCTGCGCAGTAGCGGTCCTCGTCGGCGCCGTGGCGCTCGCCGCCTGCGCGCCCGATTCCTGGCGGCGCTCCCCGGAGTTCAACGAATTCCTCTGGCAGATCTCGCGGGAGTGTCATCCGCGCTCAATCGGCGGCATGCAGATCTCGAGCCTCACCTCCGACGCATTTTTCCTCAACCAGACCTCGCGCCTGTTCCACAAGAGCATCGCCCCGCAACAGTACGTGGTAGGGATTAATTCGTTCTTCCCAGGCAACAACGCGGCAGCGCTCGACTGCATTTTGGAGCGCGTGCCGCGGTAGGTGGCAACGTTCGCCCACTTCAGGATTTAAAGACCTCATGCGCGCCCGCGCTGCCGCATCTCCTGCACGTACGCGTTCGGATCGAGAGCGACGCGCTCGTGCGTGAACGCATACAGGTTGGCGTAGAGCCGGCCGACCGGCGCGTACTCCGGCACGACGCGGAGCGTCGCCGGATCCACGAGGCCATCGCGCACGTGCACCCACAGGATTTCGCCGACGAGGAGGTCGCGCTGCGCGAACGGCAGGTGCGTGTGCAGCCGGCACTCCAGCGACACGGGCGACTCCGCGATCCGCGGCGCGGCCACCTTGCTGGCCGGCACCGGCGTTAGACCCGTCTCGGCGAACTCGCTCACCTCGGGCGGGAACGCGACCGAGCAGCGGTGCATGCGCTCGAGCAGCGGCTCGTCCACCATGTTCGCCACGAACTCGCGCGTCTCCAGGATGTTGCGTGCCGAGTCCTTGCGCGAGCCATCCGCGCGCCGGTCCATGCTGAGCACGACGATCGGCGGCTCCTCGCCCATCACGTTGAAGAAGCTGAACGGCGCCGCGTTGTTGACGCCGGCGGGAGAGCGCGTGGAGACGAACGCGATCGGGCGCGGAATGACCAGCGCGACGAGCAGCTTGTAGCGCTGCGCCGCAGGCAGCGCCTCGAAGTCCCAGTCCACCGTCAGTCCCGATGGGGCACGAACTGCGGATCGACCGGGATCTGGTACCCGTTCGCGAGCCGGTTGGTCTCGTTCGCCAGGCCGACGACCGCGAGCAGCTCGGCGAACTGCGCATCGGTCATCCCCTTGGCGCGGGCCGCCGCCGTGTGCGAGTGGATGCAGTACTCGCAGTTGTTGGTGACGCTCACCGCCACGTACAGCATCTCCTTCACCAGCGGGTCGAGCGCCCCCGGCGCCATCACCTGTTTGACGTTTTCCCACAGACGCCGCAGGGTCGGCGGGTGGGTGGCGAGCGCCTTCCAGAAGTTGTTGACCCAGTCGGACTTGCGGGTCGCCATGATGTCGTCGAAAACCGCGCGGGCCTCGGGCGACGCGTCCGCGTACTCGACCATCTTCACCATCGACATTGCCGTTTCCTCCCTGAATCCGTTGGGCTATTGTATGCGTAGAGAATCGTGCGCCCGGCTGCAGCCCGTCGGGCGCCGTAAGGACCGGCGACCCCGGCCGACCAAAGCGGGCACCGCAACCAGGAGATTTCGATGAGCGAGAAGACCGTCGAGAAGGTCGTCAAGTCCGACGCCGAGTGGCGCAAGCAGCTCACCGACGAGCAGTATCGCGTCGCTCGCAAGCACAGCACCGAGCGGGCGTTCGGCGGACAGTACTGGGACCACCACGAGCAGGGCATGTACCGCTGCGTGGGCTGCGGCCAGGCGCTCTTCAGCTCCGCGCACAAGTTCGAGTCCGGCACCGGCTGGCCCTCCTACTGGCAGCCCGCGGCGCCGGAGGCGATCGAGACGCAGGAGGACGTGAGCTTCTTCATGCGCCGCACGGAGGTGCACTGCGCGCGCTGCGACTCCCACCTCGGGCACGTCTTCGACGACGGCCCCCAGCCGACCGGGCTGCGCTACTGCATCAACTCCGCGTCGCTCAAGTTCGACAAGGGCTGAGGCGGATGCCGCCCCCGCCGGACGGCCGGCGGGGGCGGACGGCCGGTCGGCCCCGCGCCGCGCGGCAAGCGCCGTCCGTGGGATAATCCAGGCCCCATGAAGTTCCTGTTCGACCTCTTCCCGGTCATCCTCTTCTTCGTCGCGTTCAAGCTCGCCGACATCTACGTCGCAACCGGCGTCGCGATCGCGGCGTCGATCGCCCAGGTGGCGTGGTTGAAACTCCGCGGCCGAAAGGTCGATACGATGCTCTGGGCGAGCCTCGCGATCATCGTCGTGTTCGGCGGCGCAACCCTGCTCCTGCAGAACGAGACGTTCATCAAGTGGAAGCCGACGGTTCTCTACTGGCTCTTCGCCGCCGTGCTCGCGGGTGGCGAGCTCTTCCTGCGCCGCAACCTCATCCGCACGCTGCTCGGCGAGCAGCTGCAGATGCCCGACCACGCCTGGCGCACGCTCAACCGGAGCTGGGCCGCATTCTTCGGCTTCATGGGCGCCGCCAACCTCTTCGTCGCGTACAACTTCTCGACCGACGCCTGGGTGAACTTCAAGCTCTTCGGCGGCATCGGCCTGATGCTGCTGTTCGTGCTCGCACAGGGCATGTTCCTCGCGAAGTACGTCGAGGAGAAGTCGTGAGCGAGCTCGCCCGCGCGATCCGCGAGCGGCTCGCCGCGCTCGAGCCCGTGCAGGTCGACCTCGCGGACGAGAGCGCCCTGCACGCCGGGCACGAAGGCGCGAAAAGCGGCGGCGGGCATTTCCGCCTCGCCATCGTCTCGGAGCGCTTCAAGGACCAGAACACCGTGGCGCGGCACCGGATGGTGTACGCGGCCCTCGGCCCGATGATGAAGCGCGAGATCCATGCGCTCGCCATCAAAGCACTGACGCCCGATGAGGCGTCAGGCATACGAACGACTCCCTCCCGAAAGGAATCTGCATGAATCCCGCCTACCCCCGCCTGGCTCTGGCCGCGCTCGTCGCGCTGGGCCTCTCCGCCCACCGCGCCGCGGCCCAGGACAAGGCCGCCCCCGCCGCATCGAGTCGCGTCGCGACCGTGAACGGGGTCGCGATTCCGAAGTCGCGGGTCGACGTCGTCGTGCGCGCCCAAGCGCAGCGCGGCGTGCCCGACAGCGAACAGATGCGCAACGAGATCAAGGAGCAGCTCATCGTCCGCGAGATCGTCGCGCAGGAAGCCGCCAAGAAGGGCTTGCCGAAGAGCCCCGAAGTCGCCGCGCAGATCGAGCTGTCGCGGCAGGAGGTGCTGTGGGGCGCCTACATCGCCGACTTCATCAAGAGCACGCCGATCAGCGACGCCCAGGTCAAGGCCGAGTACGACCGCGTCAAGGCCCAGCGCGGAGACAAGGAGTACAAGGCGCGCCACATCCTGGTCGAGAAAGAGGACGAGGCGAAGCAGATCGTCGCCGACCTGAAGAAGGGCAGGAAATTCGAGGAGCTCGCCAAGCAGTCGAAGGACCCCGGTTCCAAGGACCGCGGCGGTGACCTCGACTGGAACGCGCCGGGCGGCTACGTCAAGCCGTTCGCCGACGCGATGACGAAGCTCACGAAGGGCAAGTACACCGAGGTCCCGGTGCAGACCCAGTTCGGCTGGCACGTCATCCTGCTCGAGGACGTGCGCGACACCAAGATCCCGACCCTCGAGGAAGCGAAGCCGCAGATCGCCCAGGCGCTCCAGCAGCAGCAGTTCACGAAGACCATCCAGGACCTGCGCGCCAAGGCCAAGGTCGAGTAACGCAGTCGCGCTAGAAGCCGCTCTCGACCTTCCGGATCGCCGGCAGCCGCGCCCGCACGAGACGCTCGACGACGTTCTTGAGGTCGAGCGGCCCGCGCGGACAGCCCGCGCAGGCGCCCTTCATCCGCACGCGGAGGACGCCCGCCTCCAGCGACACGAGCTCGAGGTCGCCGCCGTCGCGCTGCAGGATCCGGCGCGCTTCCTCGATCACCTCGCGCGCCTGCGCCTCGGTCGGCTGCGGCGCGCCGGAATCCTCTCCCGCCATTGCCTCGAGCTGCTTCTGCAGCACGTGCTGCTCGCGCGAGATTCTGAGCGCCGCAACGGGATCGGCCTCGTACAGCGCGTCGAGCTCCTCCTCGGTGTAGAAGGGGGCGTCGAGCTTCACCCCACCCATACGCGAGCGTTCCTGAACATTCGCATCCAGGGGCTGTCCTCGCCCCAGTCCTCGGGGTGCCACGAGCACTGCACCGTGCGGAAGACGCGCTCCGGATGGGGCATCAGGATGGTGAAACGGCCGTCTGCGGTCGTCACTGCGGTGATGCCCTCGGGCGAGCCGTTCGGGTTCAGCGGATAGCGCTCGGTCGGCTGGCCGCGGTGGTCGACGAACCGCGCGGCGACCAGTGCGCCACGACGCGAATCCTCCGTGGCGAACACCGCCCGCCCTTCGCCGTGCGCGACCGCCACCGGGATGCGGCTTCCGGCCATCCCGGCGAAGAAGAGCGACGGGCTCGGCACGATCTCCACCGCCACGTAGCGCGCCTCGAACTGCTCCGAGCGGTTCCGCACGAAACGCGGCCAAGCCGCGGCGCCCGGGATCAGCGGCGCGAGCGCGGCCATCATCTGGCAGCCATTGCACACGCCCAGCGCAAAGCTGTCGCGGCGCGCGAAGAAGGCCGCGAACTCGTCGCGCGCCCGCGCGTTGAACAGGATCGACTTCGCCCAGCCTTCGCCCGCGCCGAGCACGTCGCCATACGAGAATCCGCCCGGCGCAACCACGCCCTTGAAGCCGCCGAGCGCCGTCCGGCCGGAGAGGATATCGCTCATGTGGACGTCGATCGCCTCGAAACCGGCCCGCGCGAACGCCGCAGCCAGCTCGACGTGGCCGTTCACGCCCTGCTCGCGCAGCACCGCGACGCGCGGCCGCGCGCCGCGCGTCGCAAACGGCACGCCCACGTCCTCGGCCGGGTCGAACGACAGGTGCGCGGCAAGCCCCGCGTCGCGCGCATCGAGGATCCGGTCGAACTCCTCGCGCGCGCATTCGGGGTCGTCGCGCAGCGCCTGCATCCGGTAGGACACCTCGGACCACGCCCGCTGCAGGTCGACGCGCTTCTCGGCGAGCACCGGTTTGGCGTTGCGCACCAGGCGGACCTCGTCCCGGTCGTTCGGCGTCCCGACCACCTGGGCGTGCAGGCCCGCCTCCGTCAGCCGAGTCATCACGATGCCTCGATCGTCGGCGCGCACCTGCACCAGCGCCCCAAGCTCCTCGGCGAACAGCGCGCCGAGCACGCGCTCCAAGTCGCGGCCGCGCATCAGCTCCGGACGCCGCTCGTTGCCGTCGACGTCGTGGGCGAGCGGGTCGTAGCAGAGCAGATCGAGGTTCAGCGTCACACCGCACCGGCCGGCGAACGCCATCTCGCACGCCGCCGCGAAGAGGCCCCCGTCCGAGCGGTCGTGGTAAGCGAGCAGCAGTCCGTCTTGCGCGAGCGCCTGGATCGCGCTGAAGAACCGCTTGAGCTCGGCGGGATCGTCGAGGTCGGGCGTCCGGTCGCCGATCTGCGCGTATACCTGCGCGAGGATGGAGGCGCCGAGACGGTTCTGCCCGCGACCGAGGTCGACCAGGACGAGCTCGGTCACCCCGCGGTCGGTGCGCAGCTGCGGCGTGAGCGTGCGGCGCGCGTCTTCGCAGGGCGCGAACGCCGAGACGATCAGCGAGAGCGGCGCGACGACCTCGCGCGTCTCGCCGCCCTCGCGCCACGTCGTGCGCATGGACAGCGAATCCTTGCCGACCGGGATGGAGACGCCGAGGGCCGGCGCGAGCTCCAGCGCAACGGTGCGCACCGTGTCGAACAACGCTGCGTCCTCTCCGGGATAACCGGCCGCCGCCATCCAGTTCGCGGAGAGCTTCACGCGGCCGAGATCGGGAACGGCGGCCGCCGCCAGGTTCGTCAGCGCCTCGCCCACCGCCATCCGGCCCGACGCGGGCGCGTCGATCACGGCGAGCGGCGTGCGCTCGCCCATCGCGAACGCCTCGCCCGCGTACCCGCCGAAGTCCATCAGCGTCACCGCGCAGTCCGAGACGGGGACCTGCCACGGCCCCACCATCTGATCGCGTGCGCTCATCCCGCCCACGGTACGGTCGCCGATGCTCACAAGGAAGGTCTTGTCCGCGACCGCGGGCGCGCGCAGGACCCGGTAGCACGCCTCCTTCAGCTCGACCGCGCCGAGCGCGAGCGGTGCGAGCGCGCGGCTTACGTGAGCGACGTCGCGCACCATCTTCGGCGGCTTGCCGAGAATGATGCCGAGATCGATGTCGACCGGCTTGTTGCCGAAGTGCGCATCGGTCACCGTGAGATGGCCCTCGGCGGTCGCCGTCCCGACCACCGCGAACGGGCAGCGCTCGCGCGCGCAGATCGCGCGGAATGCGTCGAGCCGGTCGGGCGCGACCGCGAGCACGTAGCGCTCCTGCGCCTCGTTGCACCACACCTCGCGCGGCGTCATGCCGGGTTCTTCATTCGGCGGCGCGCGGAGATCGATCCGCGCGCCGCGCCCCGCCGCGTGCGCGAGCTCGGGCAGCGCGTTCGACAGGCCGCCGGCGCCGACGTCGTGAATCGACAGGATCGGGCTCGCTTCGCCGAGCGCCGAGCAGCGGTCGATCACCTCCTGCGCGCGGCGCTGGATCTCGGCATTGCCCCGCTGCACCGAGTCGAAATCGAGGTCGGCCACGTTCGCCCCCGCGTCCAGCGAGGACGCGGCGCCGCCGCCCATGCCGATCAGCATGCCCGGACCGCCGAGCTGGATCAGCGCGGCGCCCGGCGGGATCGGCGCCTTGAACGCGTGCGCCGCGCGGATGTTGCCGAGGCCGCCCGCGATCATGATCGGCTTGTGGTAGCCGCGCACGACGCCGCCCGCCTCGGCCTCGAAGGTGCGGAAGTAGCCCGCGAGGTTCGGCCGCCCGAACTCGTTGTTGAACGAGGCCGCCCCGATCGGTCCCTCGAGCATGATTGCCAGCGCCGAGACGATGCGGTCGGGCCGGCCGAAGTCGCGTTCCCAGGGCTGCTCGAAGCCGGGGATGCGCAGGTTCGAGACCGAGAACCCGGCAAGGCCGGCTTTCGGCCTCGAGCCTCGTCCGGTCGCGCCCTCGTCGCGGATCTCGCCACCGGCCCCGGTCGCCGCGCCCGGGAAAGGCGCGATCGCGGTCGGATGGTTGTGGGTCTCGACCTTGATCAGCGTGTGCGTCAGCTCCGGGTGCTCGGCGTAGCGGCCGTCGGGCCGCGCGAACCAGCGCCGCGCCGTGCGTCCCTCGATCACCGCGGCGTTGTCCGAGTACGCGAGCACGGTCCCCTGCGGGTTGCGCGCGTGGGTGGTGCGGATCATCCCGAAGAGGGTCGCCTCCTGAGGCGCGCCGTCGATCACCCACGACGCGTTGAAGATCTTGTGGCGGCAATGCTCCGAGTTCGCCTGCGCGAACATGGTGAGTTCCACGTCGGTCGGGTCGCGCTCCAGGCGGCGGAACACCTCGAGCAGGTAGTCGATCTCGTCGGGCGAGAGCGCGAGGCCCAGCCCCGCGTTCGCCTGCTCGAGCGCCGCGCGTCCCCCGGCCAGCACCGGCACGGTCGCGAGCGGCCGCGGCTGAAAGTGGCGGAAGAGGTGGTCGGCGGCCGCGAGCGAGTCGAGCACCGTCTCGGTCATGCGGTCGTGAAGCGCCGCCGCCACCCGCGCGTCGCGCGCGCCGTGCCCGCCGATGCGGTACGCGATCCCGCGCTCGATCCGCGCGACGTGCGCGAGGCCGCAGCTGTGCGCGATGTCGGTCGCTTTCGACGCCCAAGGGGAGATCGTGCCGAGCCGCGGGACGACGAGATGCAGCGCGCCGTCGGGCTCCGTCCCGGCCTCCTCCTTCGGCTCGCCGTAGTGGAGCAGCCGCTGCAGGATCTCGTCCTCGCCGGGCGTTTGCGGACGGTCGGTCTCGACGAAGTGCCAGAAGGTCGCGGCGGCGACGGAGAGGCTGGGGTGGAACGCCCGGAGGGCCGACTCGAGCTTCGCGCGGCGGAACGCGGAGAGCGCAACGCCGCCGCGCAACTTCAGGATGGGCATGACGCCCGGGATTATACGGCCCCGACGGGCGGCGCCCGCGCGCGGCCCGCGTTGAACCCTACGGGAGCGCTGCCCTATGCGAAGAATCGAGCAGCGCTTCCTCCGACACGGGGGTTCAAAGGGGCGGCATCCCCCTTTGTTCGCGCAATCCCTACCGCTTGACCGAGAGCTGCGCCGGCGTGCCGGACACGAGCAGCGTGGCGCGCAAGTTCGCGCCGGGCGTCTTCATGTCGGCGTTGAACCGGCCCGCGAGCGTCTTGCCGCCTTCGATGTCGATCGCGCCGCTCGCCTGCATCGGGCCGCCGACGATGCGGATGTTGCGCAGGGCGGCCTTGCCGTCGCCGACCACCGCCTGCCCCGTCATCTCGTCGACCTTGGTCGTGCCCCCCACGCTCTTGCCCGCCTGCAGGGTCCGCGGCAGGTCGATGCCGTTGATCAGGCCGTTCTGCACCGCGAAGCTCCAGTCGAGGCGCGCGCCGTCGGCGAGCTTCTCGAGGGTTTCGCCCTGCGCGGCGATCGCCATCGGGCCTTGCACCGTTCCGGTCAGGATCGGCGTGAGCCGCTTCGCTTCCAGGCCGCGCGCCTCGAGCGTGCCGTCGAACGACAGCGGCCCGCTCCAGCGCAGCGTGCCCTTGCCGCGCGCGGACCCGCCGAAGATCTTGGCGTCGAGCTCGCTCACGACGAACTCGGCGGCCGACGCGACGCCCTTCACGCTCAGCGACTCCACCTCGAATGGCAGGCCGAGCAGCGCGCCCGCGCCGCCGATCGACGCGTCCACGGCGGCCCGGCCGTTGCTCTGCGGCTCGATCTGGGCGGCGAGGGTCTTGCCGGGATTGGACACGGTGATCTTCTGCACCGCGCCGTCAACCTGGAAAGTCACCGTCGCGTCGAGCTCGGGCAGGTTGAGTCCCGACTGGACGACCTTGACGCCCGTCGCGTGGATGCGCTCGATCCCGAGCGCCGTCCCCGTCGACCGTCCGAACAGGATGCCGGCGAGACCTGCGGCGTCGAGGGTCATGCCGGAGACCTCGAGCGAGCTCAGCACCGGCGGGTCGGCGAACACCGCGCCGAACTCGGGGGTCGCGGCGACCGACGCAATCCTGATGTTCTTGCCCGCACCGACCGTCACGTTTTCGAACCGGATCGTCGGCGACGGAATCAGGGAGATGCTCCCCGCACCGATCTTGACCGGCTGGCCGAACCGCTGGGTCGCGAGCGCCTCGTACTTCGCGATGTCGAGCGGCATGAAGTGGAGGTAGACGAGGCCGCCGACCACCGCCGCAACCGCCGCGAAGCCGACGTACTTGCCGAACCCGCCCTTGCCCTTGCCGCTACGGATCTTCTCCAGGCGCGCGGACACGACGGCCGCGTCCTTCTCGCGCTCCTTCGCCCGCGCGGCGGCCTTCTCCTCGGCCTCCGCCTTCTCGCGCGCGCGTTCCTCGCGGCGCGCCCGCGAGGCCGCTTCGGCCTCCGCCTTGGCGCGCCCCTTTTCCTCGTCCCGCGCGCGGCGTTCCGCCTCGCGGCGCGCACGCTCTTCCTCGTCCTTGCGGCGCGCGGCCTCTTCCGCCTCGCGCTTGGCCCGCTCGGCGGCCTCGCGCTGCGCGCGCTCCTCGGCTTCGCGCCGCGCCTTCTCCTCGGCCTCGCGCCGCGCGCGCTCCTCCGCTTCGCGCCGCGCCTGGTCCTGCGCGTCCCGCCGCGCCCGCTCCTCGGCCTCGCGGCGGCGCCGGTCGTCCGCATCGCGACGCGACTGCTCTTCGGCCTGCCGCACCCGCTCCTCGAGGTCGCGCCGGATGCGTTCCTCCTGATCGCGCTGGGTGCGGGCCTCGGCCTCCTTGCGCGCGCGTTCCTCCGCCTCGGCGCGGCCGCGGGCCTCGGCTTCGCGCCGCGCGGCCTCCTCGGCCTGCTTGCGCTCGCGCTCCTCCGCCTCGCGCTGCGCCCGCGCTTCGGCGCTTTCCTTGGCACGCGCCTCGGCGTCCCGCCGCGCTTTCTCCTCGGCGGCGGCCCTCGCCTTGGCTTCGGCCTCCGCGCGCGCTTTGGCGTCGGCCTCCCGGCGCGCGCGCTCTTCCGCCTCGCGCTTCGCCTTCGCCTCGGCTTCGGCCCGCGCACGCGCTTCGGCTTCCGCGGCCCGCGCCTTGGCCTCGGCGTCCTTGCGCGCACGCTCTTCCGCCTCGCGCTTGGCCTTCGCCTCGGCTTCGGCCCGCGCACGCGCTTCGGCTTCCGCCGCCCGCGCCTTGGCCTCGGCGTCCTTGCGCGCGCGCTCTTCCGCTTCGCGCTTGGCCCTGGCCTCGGCTTCCGCCTTGGCCTTTGTCTCACTCTCCCTGCGTGCGCGCTCCTCCG
>Ga0105107_10000628_pt1 | contig 22636 bp, 23 predicted proteins | sample PPLLaktember2015_6_FD_79335 | JGI IMG/M metagenome (GOLD analysis project Ga0105107, IMG submission 79335) | Freshwater sediment microbial communities from Prairie Pothole Lake near Jamestown, North Dakota, USA - PPLs Lake P8 Core (1) Depth... | ecosystem: Environmental > Aquatic > Freshwater >... | reverse complement strand
GCGGCGCGACACCATCGTGCGTGCGGCCGAAAGTGGCCTCGGCGCGCTGACCTTCGCCTTCATCGACCCGGAGGAAGCGCGCGGCTGGGTGCAGGCCTACGAGCGCCACCTCGAGAAGTGCCGGCCGCTCGGCCTGCGCGTGGACCCCGAGGTCGCCTGCGTGACGCCGATGATGGTGCACCGCGACGAGCGCGAGGCGCTGCGCCGCGGCCTCGAGGGCGGAAACTTCTTCGGCTACTCGCTCGCCTACTACATCGTCTTCGGTGACCATGTCCCCGGCCGCTCCGATCTCTGGCGCGACTTCCATGAGAAGCGCCGGGAGAAGGGCTACGACCCTGCCGTCGCCCTCGCCGAGCAGCAACAGAAGCTCGGCGCGCGGATCGCGGCCGGGGACAACTCCGCTCTGCGCGGCGCCGTCGGCACGCCGGCGCAGCTCCGCGACTACCTGCGCCGCTACGAGGAGGCCGGAGTCGACCAGCTCATCTTCGTGCTCCAGGCGGGCAGGAACCGCCACGAGCACATCATGGAGGCGCTCGAGCTCTTCGGCCGCGAGGTGCTGCCCGAGTTCGCCGAGCGCGACGCCGCCCAGCGCGCCGCCAAGGCGGAGCGCCTGCGCCCTCTGGTGGAGGCGGCGCTCGCGCGCCGCGAGTCGCGCGCCCCGGCGCTGCCGGCGGGCTTCCACGTGCCGGCGATCGCCAAGGCCCTCTACGAGAAGACGGGCGGCAGCGAGCTGCTGAAGAAGATCGAGGAGGACACCGCGCTCGGCGTTGCCGACCTCGGCGGCCCGCCCGCGGCCCCGCCGCCCGCCCCCGCAGGCGCGCCCCCGGGCGCGCGGCCGAAGCCGAACGGCCCCCTCCCCACCCAGCCGCAGGCGTTCCTCAGCGACGCCTGGTTCGAGATGGTCGAGGCGCTGCGCGCCGCCATCGATCCGCCGATTCCCGACGCCGTCCGCAACCTGCGCATGAACGTGCGCGTGCTCGCCGGCCCGCGGGGCGACGTCGAGGCGCGCATCGTCGGCGGCCAGTTCCAGCGCGGCAGCGCGCCCGGCGCGCCGGTGACGATGACGGTCCCCTTCGACCTCGCCCGGAAGATGCTGGTCGAAAACGACGGCGCCGCCGCGATGCAGGCGATGATGCAGGGCCAGATCAAGATCGAGGGCGACATCGCCGTGCTGATGGCGCTCCAGCAGGGCGGCCCGCCCACCCCCGAGAGCGAGCACCTCCAGGAACGCATCCGCGCCCTCACCCGCTGAACTTCGGAAAAGGGGTCTGGCCTCGGACTTTAGAAACCCGGCGCGCGCGGGCGCCGGGAAGCGCCCCTATGCTCCGCTCGTCATGGCCCGCCCCCGCAGCGTCTACGTCTGCACCGAGTGCGGCGCGCAGCAGCCGCGCTGGCTCGGTCGCTGCCCGTCGTGCGGCAGCTGGCAGACCCTCGTCGAGGAGCCGGTCGGCGACGGCGCCGCGCCGCGCGCGGACCTGCTCGCGGCGGACCCGCGACCCGGGCCCGCGAAGCTCGTACCGCTGCGCGACGTCGACACCTCGGCGGCGCCGCGCGTCGCGACGGGCCTCGCCGAGCTCGACCGCGTGCTCGGCGGCGGGCTGGTGCCGGGCTCGGTGGTGCTGCTCGGCGGCGAGCCGGGCGTCGGCAAGTCCACCCTCGCGCTCCAGCTCGCCTGCCAGCTCGCCGGCGAAGGCGCGCCCGTCCTCTACGTGACCGGCGAGGAGAGCCTCGAGCAGGTGCGCCTGCGCGCCGAGCGGCTGGGAGAGATCCCGGCGCGCGTGCTGGCCCTCGCGGAGACCCGCGTCGAGGCGCTCTCGGACCCGTGGCGCGAGGCGCGGCCGCGCCTCGTGCTGATCGACTCGATCCAGACCCTCCGCACCGACCGCGTCGAGTCGGCGCCCGGCTCGGTGGCCCAGGTGCGCGAGAGCGCGGCGCTGCTCGCAGCGACGGCGAAGGCGCACGGAACCGCGCTCGTCCTGGTGGGACACGTGACCAAGGAAGGCCTGCTCGCCGGCCCGCGCGTGCTGGAGCACCTGGTCGACGTCGTGCTCACCTTCGAGGGCGACCGCGAGCACGCCTTCCGCCTGCTGCGCGCCACGAAGAATCGCTTCGGATCGACCCACGAGGTCGGCGTCTTCACGATGGGCGCGGCGGGCCTCGAGGAGGTGCCGAACCCCTCCGAGCTGTTCCTGGCCGAGCGCCGCGCCGACGCTCCGGGGAGCTGCGTCGTCCCCGTCCTCGAGGGCTCGCGCCCGATGCTGATCGAGCTCCAGGCGCTGGTCGCGCCGGCCGGCTACGGCACCGCGCGCCGCACCTGTCTCGGCATCGACGACGGGCGCGTGGCGCTGCTACTCGCCGTCCTCGACCGGCGCAGCGACGTCGACCTCGTGGGCCGGGACGTCTACGTCAACGTCACGGGCGGCGTGCGCGTCAGCGAGACCGCGACGGACCTCGGCCTCGCGCTGGCCCTGGCCTCGAGCCGCCTCGACCTGCCGCTCCCTCCCGACGTCGCCGCTTGTGGCGAGGTCGGCCTCGGCGGCGAGGTGCGCCGGGTGGCGCGCCTCGACCTGCGACTGCGCGAGGCCGCGCGGCTCGGCTTCCGCCGCGTGCTCGTGCCGGAGGGCGCCGCCGCTGCGGCGGAGCTGCCCGCGACGCTCGTCCCGGTCGCGACCCTTGCCGACGCCGTCGCCTGGCTGCGGCGGGAAGCCCGCGCCCCGGCGCGCGCAGAATTTCCGGTGCGAACGCGGGTTCGCGACCCCGTGGACGACGGTTAAGCACGCGGAATCCAAGCCTTTTCGCGCGCGAGGGCATTGTCGCGCGCAGCGCGCGCGCTAGGCTGGCGCTGGATGTCCGAGGCTTCCCCCCGCTCGGTGCTCGATGCGCTCGCCGATCCGCTCGCCCAGGTCGAGCGCGCGATGCGCGAGCAGCTCGGCTCGGACGGCGCGCTGATCGGCCTGATCGGCGACCACGTGCTCGGCTCGGGCGGCAAGCGCCTGCGGCCGGCGCTGTTGCTGCTCTCCGCGGAGCTCTGCGGGTACACCGGGCCGCGTCGGGTGCAGGTGGGTGCCGCCGTCGAGCTGCTGCACACGGCGACCCTGCTCCACGACGACGTGGTCGACCTCGCCCAGCTCCGCCGCGGGCGCGCCTCGGCCAACGCGGTGTGGGGCAACCGCCGGGCCATCCTGGTGGGCGACTTCCTCTACGCGCGCGCGTCCTCGATGATCGTCGAGGACGGCGACCTCGAGATCCTCGGCATCTTCGCCGACACCATCCGGTTGATGGCCGAGGGCGAGCTGCTCCAGCTCGAGCGCAGCTTCGACCCGACCATCACCGAGGCCCACTACTATCAGGTGATCGATCGGAAGAGCGCCGTGCTGCTCGCGGCCGCCTGTGACGCCGGGGCGATCCTCTCCGGTGTCACCCGCGCCGAGCGCCGCCTGCTCGCCGAGTTCGGCCGCCAGGTGGGCCTCGCCTTCCAGCTGCGCGACGACGCCCTCGACTACTGCGCCGACGCCGTCGAGCTCGGCAAGCTCCCCTGCGCGGACCTGCGCGAGGGCAAGGTCACGCTGCCGCTCCTGCTCGCGCTGAAGCGCTGCAGCGCAGCCGAGCGCGACGGTGCGGCCGCCTTGCTGAAGACGGCCGGCCGGCGCGCGGCCGCGCTCTCCGCGGAGGGCGTGAACGACCCGCAGCAGGTCCTGTCGGACGAGGACCTCGCGCCGGTGCTCGACATCGTGCGCCGCTACCGCGGCGTCGAGGACGCGGACCGGCGCGCGCGGGAGCACGTCGAGCGCGCGGTGAGCGCGATCGCCCCCTTCCCCGACAGCGACGCCAAGCGCGCGCTGCTCGAGGCCGCGGAGTTCGCCGTCGCGCGCGCCCACTGAGTTCCAGCTCACCCCGCTGGTCCCGGGGAGAGAGTCCAATGCAGTCCAACTCCGAGAGCGCCCGCCGCGGGCGCCGCGTGCGGGCCGCCCTGCGCGCCGCGTGCCTCGCCGCCCTGCTCGGCGGCGCGGCGCCGGCCGGCGCGGTGGCCGAGGGCGTCGTGAACGTCAATACGGCCACCGCCGAGGAGCTCGCCCGCCTGCCGGGCGTCGGCGAGTCGAAGGCCCGCGCGATCCTCGAGTACCGGAAGGAGCGCGGCGCCTTCAAGAGCGTCGATCAGCTCCGCGAGGTGAAGGGGATCGGCGACGCGGCGCTCGAGCGCCTGCGCCCGCACCTGGTCCTGGAGGGGAAGACGACCCTCCCGTAGCCACCGGCGCGGCGCCTTCCGGGGGTGCGCTCGCACCCCCGGAACCTCGCGCCCCGCATTACCATGGCGGGCCATGGCAGCCGCCCCGCTCCGGAGCGCCGCGCTGGCCCTGCTCCTCGCGCTCGCCGCCGGCGCTGCGGGGGCGGCGCCGGCGCGCCGCATCGTCTCGCTGAACCCATCGCTCACCGCGATCCTGGTCGCCATCGGCGCGCGCGACGCGCTGGTGGGCGTCGACAGCTTCTCGGCGCAGCAGGAGCCGGCGGTCGCCGGGCTGCCCACCGTCGGGGGCCTCTACAACCCGAGCCTCGAAGCGGTGGTGGCGCTGGCGCCCGACCTCGTCGTATTCGTGCCCACTGCGGAGCAGCGCGGCTTCCAGCGGCGCCTCGAGGAGCTGGCGCTGCCGACGGAGCCCTTCGACCCCGTGAGCTTCGACGACGTGCTGCGCAGCATCGAGCGGCTCGGCGCACGGGTCGGCCGCGAGCCGGCGGCGCGCGAGCGCGTGGCGGCGATCCGCGCCGCACGCCGCGCCGTCGAGGCGCGCGTCGCCGGCCTGCCGCGGCGGCGCACGGTGCTGGTGCTGCAGCGCGAGCCGCTCTTCGTGGTGGGGCGCGGCAGCTTCGTCGACGAGATGCTCGGAGCGGCCGGCGCGGAGAACGTGGGCCGCGCGCTGGACCAGCCCTGGCCGCGCGCGACGCGCGAGTGGCTGCTCGCCGCGGCGCCCGAGGTGATCGTCGACGGCTCCGACGTCTCGGGCGACGCGCAGAGCTACTGGGCGCAGTGGCCGTCGCTGCCCGCGGTGCGAGACGGCCGCGTGATTGCGGTGCCCCAGGGCGCGGTCGCGCTGCCCGGGCCCTGGCTGGATCGCGCCCTCGAGCGCCTCGCCGCGGCGATCCATCCCGAGAGCGCGAGCCGATGAGGGGCCCCGCCACGCCGGCGCGCCTCGCCGGGCTGGTCGCCGCGCTCGGCGCGCTGCTCGCCGCGGCGCTGGTGCTGGGCCTCGCCGTCGGGCCGAGCGGCCTCGCGCCGGGTGAGGTGCTGCGCGCCCTCGCGGGCCGCGAGGGCGGCGTGGCCGCCGACATCGTGCTGCGGGTGCGGCTGCCGCGGGTGGTGCTGGCGGCCCTCGTCGGCGCCAGCCTCGCGACCGCGGGGACGCTCTTCCAGGCGCTGCTGCGTAACCCGCTCGCGGACCCGTACGTGCTCGGCGTCTCCGGCGGCGCGGCCCTCGGCGGCATCGTGGTGCTCGCGGCGGGCGGGCTCCTCGGCCTCGGCTATGCGGCGGTGCCGCCCGCCTCCTTCGCCGGGGCGGTCGCGACCCTGCTGCTGCTCTTCGCCGTGGCGGGCGGCCGCGGGCGCCTCTCGCCGACCACGCTGCTCCTCACGGGCGTGGTCTTCAACGCCTTCGCCTCGGCGGCGATCGTCTTCCTGGCGAGCAGCGCGGGCCTGACCGAAGGCGCGCGCATCTTCCTCTGGCTGATCGGCAACCTCTCGGACGCGCGCGCCGAGCTGGCCGGGACGGTTGCCGCCTTCCTGGCGCTCGGCCTCCTCTGCGCGCTCCCGTTCGCGCGCTCGCTGAACCTGCTGGCTCTCGGCGAGGAACCGGCCGCGCAGCTCGGCGTCCCGGTCGAGGCCGTGCGCCGCCTGCTGCTGGTGGCGACGTCGCTGATGGTCGGCGCCGCGGTCTCGGTCTCGGGGCTGATCGGCTTCGTCGGCCTCATCATCCCGCACCTGCTGCGGCTCGCCGTCGGCCCGGACCATCGGTTGCTGGTGCCGGCGGCGGCTCTCGGCGGCGGCGCCTTCCTGGTGGTGTGCGACACCGCCGCCCGCACGGTGCTCCCCGGGCGCGAGCTGCCCGTCGGCGCGATCACGGCCCTCGCCGGGGGGCCGCTGTTCCTGTTCCTGCTGCGGCGGGCGCCGCGGGCCGGGCTCTCGTGGTGAGCGCGCTCGCCCTCGAAGGCATCGAGGTCGAGCTCGGCGGCCGGCCGGTGCTGCGGGGGGTCGACCTCGCCCTCGAAGCGGGCGAGGTGCTCGGGCTCGTGGGCCGGAACGGCGCCGGCAAGACCACCCTGCTGCGCGTCGCGAGCCGCGTGCTGCGGCCCACGCGCGGCCGCGTGCGGCTCGCCGCCGTCGACGCGGAAACGCTGTCGCGGCGCGCCTTTGCGCGCGCGGTGGCGGTGGTCGCACAGGACTCTGCGATTCCGTTCGCATTTTCGGCCGGGGAGGTGGTGCTGATGGGGCGCAGCCCGCACCTGGGCCTGCTCGCCTTCGAGGGCGCCCGGGACCATGCCGCGGCCGAGGCGGCCCTCGCGCGCCTCGGAATCTCCCACCTCGCCGAGCGCTCGATCCTCGAGATCTCGGGTGGCGAGCGCCAGCTCGTGATGGTGGCGCGGGCCCTCGCCCAGGACGCGCCGGTGCTGCTGCTCGACGAGCCCACCGCGCACCTCGACCTCGCCCACCGCGTCCAGGTGCTCGGTCTCGCCCGCGAGCTGGCGCGCGAGGGCCGCGCGGTGCTGACCGTCTCCCACGACCTCTCGCTCCTGGCCCGCTTCTCCGACCGGCTCGCCCTGCTCTCGGACGGACGCGTCGAGACCGGCCCGCCCGAGGAGCTGCTGCGCCCCGAGCGCCTGCGCGCAGCCTTCGGCCTGGAGGCGGACGTGATCCGCGGCCCCGACGGCGCCCTGCTGGTGGTGCCGCGCATGTGATCCGCGGCCGGCTTCCTCTACCCTTCGCGTCCGCTTCGAAGACGCCGGAGGGCTGGAGCTTATGGCAATGGATTCGATCGCGAGCGTGCACGGCCGGGAGATCCTCGACTCGCGTGGCAACCCGACCGTGGAGGTGGAGGTGCGCACCGCAGCGGGCCGGCTCGGCCGTGCGGCCGTGCCCTCGGGCGCTTCGACCGGCTCGCGCGAGGCCCTCGAGCTGCGCGACGCCGATCCGGCGCGCTATGGCGGGAAGGGGGTCCGCAAGGCGGTCTCCCACGTGAACGGCGAGATCGCGAACGCGCTCGCAAAGCGCCCTCTGGGCTCCCTCGCGGATCAAGAAAGCCTCGACCGGACGCTGATCTCCCTCGACGGCACGGAGACGAAGTCGCGCCTCGGCGCGAACGCGCTGCTGGGCGCCTCGCTGGCCGCGGCCCACGCCGCCGCGGCGGTCGCCGGCGAGCCCCTCTACCGCTTCCTCGGGGGCGCCGACGCCGCGCTCCTTCCGGCGCCGATGATGAACGTGCTGAACGGCGGCGCCCACGCGGACAACAACGTCGACCTCCAGGAGTTCATGCTCTTCCCGCTCGGCGCGCCGAGCTTCGCCGAGGCCCTGCGCTGGGGCGCCGAGGTGTTCCACAAGCTGCGCGCGGTGCTCCACGCCAAGGGCTACTCGACGGCCGTGGGCGACGAGGGCGGCTTCGCCCCGAACCTGAAGTCGAACCGCGAGGCCATCGAGCTGGTGCTCCAGGCGATCGAGCAGGCGGGCTACCGGCCCGGCGAGGAGATCGCCGTGGCCCTCGACCCGGCTGCGTCCGAGTTCTACGAGAACGGCGTCTACAACCTGGCGGGCGACGGCTCCAAGAAGAGCTCCGCCGAGATGGTGGCCTTCTGGGAGGACTGGTGCGGCCGCTACCCGATCGTCTCGCTCGAGGACGGCCTGGCGGAGCAGGACTGGGACGGCTGGAAGCTCCTCACCGAGCGCCTCGGCGCGCGCTGCCAGCTGGTGGGCGACGACCTCTTCGTCACCAACCCGAAGATCCTGAGCCAGGGCATCGAGCGGGGCGTCGCCAACTCGATCCTCGTGAAGGTGAACCAGATCGGCACCCTCACCGAGACCCTCGAGGCGATCCGCACCGCGCGCGCCGCGGGCTACTCGTCGGTGGTGTCCCATCGCTCGGGCGAGACCGAGGACACCACGATCGCCGACCTCGCCGTGGCGAGCGGCGCCGGCCAGATCAAGACCGGCTCCCTCTGCCGCTCGGACCGGGTGGCCAAGTACAACCAGCTGCTGCGCATCGAGGAAGAGCTCGGCCGCCGGGCGCGCTACGCGGGGCGCAGCACCCTCGCGACCCGGAGCTGAGGCCGGGATTTCGATTTCGGCGCGGGCGGCTTGCTAGGCTTCGGCCGCGGCCCGCCTCTCCGGGCCGGGAGGGCTGCCAGCCTGCGGAGCCTCGAAGACATCCGGCCGAGGCACGGGCTCTCGGTGCCGGTGGTGACGGTGCTCGACGAGGCCGGCCGCCTGCTCGAGGACGACCAGCGCGCCGTGGTGCGCCACGTCGTGCAGGACGGCTACGGCGCCGACATCGTGTTCGCCGTCGGCACCACCGGCGAGTGGCATCGCCTCACCAACGAAGTGCGCCAGCAGGTGATGCGGGTCTGCGCCGAAGAGGTCGCGAAGCTGAACTCGGCGCTCCCCGCCGGCGCACGCCCGGTCGAGGCCTGGGCCGGCATCACCGCCCACACGCCGGAGGAGACCCTCGAGAACCTGCGCTTCGCGGCGCTCTCGGGCTCCGACGCCGCGGTGCTGGCGCCGCTCTCGATCCGCGGCCTGCGCGACGTCGTGCGCTTCGTGGCCCGCGACATGGCGGACCTGATGGACCGGCTGCCGCGGCGCATCCCCGTCTACCTCTACGACAACGCCGACATTGCCGCGGACCCGAAGGTGCCCCACATCCGCACGCGCCAGGTGAAGGCGCTCTCGCGCCTCGACTTCGTGCGCGGCATCAAGGTGAGCGCGCCGCGCAAGGTGATGGGGCACTACACGAAGGCGGCGGCCAGCTTCAACGAGCGCGGCGAGTTCGGCATCTACGTCGGGGACGCGCTCCAGATCTTCGAGATCTTCCGGCCGCGGAGCGGCGTGCTGGGCGTGCTGTCCGAGCGCTGGCAACGCTGGCGGCTGCGCGGGGGGCTGCCGATCGGCGTCGTGGCGGGGCCCGCGAACGCGCTGCCGCGCGAGTGGGCGCGCGCCTGGCAGGTGTGCCGCGCCGGCGACGCGGAGCGCATGGAGGGCGTGCGGGTGGTGCTCGAGACGTTCCGCGACGGCACGCGCGCCACCGGGGGCAAGCGGGCCGTCGCGTGCCTCAAGCGCGCGCTGCTTCGCTCCGGCGTGATCCGCAGCGACGCCGTCGCCGAGGGCACGCCCGCCCTCGCGCGCCCCGACGCCGAGCGCTTCGACGAGCTCTGGGAGCGCGTGCGCGCGCTGGCCCGCGAGCGCCTGGAGCCCACCTGGGTGACGCGCACGGGCGGTGCGGCGTGAGCGCGGCGCGGCGCCTCGATCTGGCCGGCATCGGCAGCGTGGTCGCGGACCGCCTGCACCGCGTGCCGCGCCTGCTCGGCCCCGACCAGAAGGGGATCCTCCGGCCGATGGCGAACGGGACGACGGTCGAGCTGCACGTCGGGGGCGTGGTGCTGAACCACCTCGGCTGGGCGGCGGCGCTGGGCCTCCGCACCGGCGTCTTCGGCAAGCAGGCGGACGACGAGGGCGGCCGCTTCCTGCGCGGGGCGATGGACGAGCACGGCATCGAGCATCGCTTCGTGCTGGACGGAAGTGCGAGCGCGTTTGCAGACATCTACGTCGACGACGAGGGCAACCGCGCCATCTACATGGCGCCCGGGGCGACGTCCGAGACCCGGCCCGAGTTCGTGCGCCGCCACCACGCGGACTTCATCCGCAGCGCGGCGCGCGTCTCCACGGAGGTGTCGCAGCTCCCGCTGGCGACGGCGCTCGAGGTCGTGCGCATCGCGCGCGAGGCGGGCGTCGCCACGGTCGTCGATCTCGACGTGCCGCCGTCGCAGGCGGTGCCCGGCCTGGGCGACGAGGAGACGCTCTTCGCCCTGCTCGGCGCGGCGGACCTGCTGAAGCCGTCGAAGAGCGCGGCGCGCGAGCTGTTTCCGCGCGCCGGGGACGACGCCGTGGCGCTCGCGGCGACGCTGCGGCGCCGCTTCGACTGCGAGGTGGTGGTCGTGACCGATGGCGAGGTCGGCTGCGCGCTGGCGACGGCCGACGGCGTGCTGCGGGTGCCCGCGCCGCGCGCGCGGCGGCTCGTGGACACCACCGGCGCGGGCGACGCGTTCCTCGGCGGCCTGCTCTTCGCCCGGGCGCGCGGGCTCGACTGGGAGGCGGCCGCGGGCCTCGCGAACGCCTGCGGCGCCGCGTGCGTGGAGCAGCTCGGCGCGTTCCCCGAGGATCGCGAGGCGGCCCTCGCGCGCGTGCGCGAGCTCTACCGCGGGCCGCAGCTCGAGCTGGGCGCGGCGCGGCGCACGCAGCGCGCCGGCGGCTCCGCCGCGCCCGCCGCGCAGCCGGCGCCGCAGGCTCCGCTGCACCCCGCGGTCGCGGCGTTCGGGGTCGCGCTCGAAGAGCTCGCCGCGCTGCGCCGTCGCCTCGACCCGGCCGCCTTCGACGCGGCCCTCGCACTCCTCAACGGGAGCCGCGCCAAGGGCGGGCGCGTGCACGTGACGGGCATCGGCAAGCCCGAGCACGTCGCCCACTACGCGGCGTCGCTCTTCGCGTCGACGGGCACGCCGGCCACCTTCCTGCACGGCACCGAGGTCGTGCACGGGAGCGCCGGTCAGGTGGTGGCGGGCGACGTCGTCGTGGCGATCAGCAACAGCGGCGCGACCCGCGAGCTGCTCGCCGCCGTCGAAGCCGTGCGTCGGCTCGGCGCGCGCATCGTCGCCGTGACCGGCGACGTGGCGTCCCCGCTCGCCCGCGCCGCGGACGTCGTGCTCGACGCGGGCGTCGCCCGCGAGGGCGGCGGTCTCGGCTTCGCCCCCCGCGCCAGCGTCGCGGCCGAGCTCCTCGTCCTCGCCGCCCTCTCCGCCGCCCTCGAAGAAGAAACCGGCTTCACCCGCAGCGACTACCACGCCCGCCACCCCGCCGGCAAGCTCGGCGAGAAGAGCGGGGACGGAGTCAACTAATCAACTAACTCCCCCCGTGGGTGAACTTAGTTGATTAGTTGACTCCGTCCCCCTTTCTCTTCCAGGCGGGGAAGCGGAGCTCGACGCGGGTGCCGTAGCCGGGCTGGCTGGTGACCTCGATGGCGCCGCCGTGGCTGCGCACGATCTCGTGGGAGACCGCGAGGCCGAGGCCCGTGCCGTCGCCTGCCTCGCGCGTGGTGAAGAAAGGGTCGAAGATGCGGCCCAGGGCGTCGGGCGCGATGCCGCACCCGTCGTCCGACACGGCGGCGAAGACGCTGTCGCCCTCGCCCCAGGTCTCGACGCAGACCTGGCCGGAGTCGCCGACCGCGCGCACCGCGTTGAGGATCAGGTTCAGGAAGAGCTGCTTCAAGCGCTGCGGGGAGCCGTGCAGCTCCGGCACCTGCTCGGAGAAGCGCTCCACCCGGACGCCCGACGAGAGGCCGAGCATGGCCACGCCGAGGGCCTGGTCGACGATCTCGTTCAGCTCGACGGGCCGCTGCGCGTCGCCGCCCGCATGGGAGAAGGTGTTGACGTCGCTCACGATGCGGAGCGCGCGCTCGACGCCTTCCAGCGACTCGTGGACGACCTCTTCGAGCTCGCCGGCGAAGCTGCGCAGATCGGCCTCGGGCTTCTCGGCGAGGGCGGCGCACTCGCGTGCCAGGTGGTGGAGGTTCGAGCGGACGAAGGAGAGCGGGTTGTTCAGCTCGTGGGCGATGCCGCTCGCGAGCGAGCCGACGGCCGCCAGCCGGCCCGAGGTCACGAGCCCCGTGCGCAGCGCTTCGATCTCGCGCAGGTCGGCCACCACCAGCACGACGCCGCGCAGCGTCCCGCGGGCGGTACGCACCGGTGCGGTCGACACCGCGACGGGGATGCGGCGCCCGCCGGTCTGCACCAGCTCGCACTGCTCCGCGCGGTACTCGGCGCCGGCTTCGAACACCGGCAGGGCGAGGAAGTCGGAGAGCAGCCGCCCCGCGGCGTCGCCTTCGCCCGCGTCGATCAGCTCGGCAAAACGAGGGTTCGCCACCAGGATGCGGCCGCTCGGCCGAACCAGCGCGACGCCGCTCGGAAGGATGCGCAGCATCCCCTGCGAGAGCCCGGCCGCGTTGAGCCGCGAGTAGTCGAGCCGGGAGAGGGCGACGAGGATCGCGACCCCCGCGGTCGAAACCGCCAGCGAGCCGATGCGCGGCACCTGCAGCCCGAGGCTCGCGAGGATCACGTCGGTCGAGCTGGCCGCGAGCGCCGTGACCGTCACCCAGATTCCGACGCGCATCGCCCAGGCGCCGTAGCGCCGGTTCGCCACGATCCACTCGAAGAGGCCGAAGGCGATCGTCGCCAGCGTGAGTCCGAGCCAGATCGGCAGCAGCGGGCCGGGCACGAGGCTCCAGCCCCAGGCCGTACGCGTCACGCCGGCCAGCATCGAGTCGCCCACCCAGCACGCCAGCAGGAACGGCGTGAAGGCGGCGTAGAGGAAGGGCGCCGCCCGTTGGAGGCGAGGCAGCCCGCGGATCTGCAGGTTGCCGGTGAACCACGCCGCGTGGGCGCCCAGGAAGATGAAGCCCGGCGCCGCGATGCGGTGCCAGACCAGCGCCGAGCCGGCATCGCCGGCGGCGTTCCAGAGCACCTCGCAGCCCGCCCAGAGCGCGACGCTGGCCATCACGAGGGCGCCGAGCTGGTTGGCCCGCTCGCGGGGATTCAAGGCGACGATGGCCGCGCCGGAGCCGATCGCGATCAGGGCGGCCAGCAGGGGCAGCGCCAGATACGCCCGCATGGCGGGCCGGATCGGAAGGTCGCGCGGGCCGCTTGAGGCGCTCCGCCCCGCCCTAGCGGCCGGCGGATTCGCGCAGCAGGAAGCGGGAGACCATGTCCGTCACCGCCTCGACCGCGTCCGCGTGGGCGACGTCCGCCTCCCCGAGCACGAGCCGCGAGGCCGTCCACTCGACCGAGGTGTGGATGACGAAGGCCGCCGCGTGGGCGTCGAGGTCGCGCAGCCGCCCTTCGCCGGCCAGGGCGTGGAGCAGGGTCTCGATCGCGCCCCGCATCCGCTGCTCGAGCTGCGAGACGGCGGCGCGGAACTCCGGGTCCTTGAAGTAGCGCTCCCAGAGGATGCGCTGGATGCCGGGGGTGATGGCGCGGGCGCCGAACACGGCCTCGATCACCGCACGGATGTGCGCGCGCGGGTCGCCCTCCCGCCAGCGCTCGGGCACCAGCGCCTCCACCACGTGGTCGGCGATGGCGCGCACGGTGCCGTCGAGGATCTCGAGCAGCAGCGCTCGCTTGTCCGGGAACCAGGCGTAGAGGGTGCCGACGCCGACGCCCGCGCGGCGCGCGATCGCGGCGGTCGTGGTCTCGTCGTAGCCGCCCGCCTCGAAGGCGGCGACCGCCGCCGCCAGGATCCGCTCGCGCGTCCGCCGGCTGCGCGCCTGCTGGGGCGTGCGGGAGCCCCGAGGGGGCGAGGGCGAGCGCGGACGTGCAGGGCGCGGCACGCCGGGATCCTAACCCACGCCGGGGCCTGCGGTCTTCCCCGAATCCGAAATGGACGTCGGATTTGTATTGACTCCCCAAGGGCTCAGGTTTACGCTGTTTTTCTCCGATCCACGCCCTTGCGCCCGCGCCGCCCCAAGGAGCCTCTCCCATGGCCACCGCCGTCCCCCTCGCGCCCTCCGCCGTCGATTCGGAGCTCGAGACGATCCTCACCTCCTTCGACACGAACTACGTCTGGAACTACGGCTCCGTGAAGGAAGGGCTCCGCGACCTCTACGAGAAGGCGAAGCGCGAGCAATGGAACGGCACCGAGCAGCTCGCCTGGGACACGCAGGTCGACCCCGAGGCCGACATCATCCCGCCCCAGTTCAACCCGCTCCAGGACTACGGCCCCTTCAAGGCCCTCGACGAGCGCGGGCTCAAGAAGCTGCGCCACGCGCAGATCGCCTGGCAGCTCTCGCAGTTCATGCACGGCGAGCAGGGCGCCTTGATCGTCGCCAGCCAGCTCGTCGGCGCGGTGCCCTGGATGGACGCCAAGTACTACGCCGCCACGCAGACGATGGACGAGGCGCGACACGTCGAGGTGTTCAGCCGCTACCTGCGCGAGAAGCTCGAGTGGGAGTGGCCGATCAACCCGAACCTGAAGAAGCTGCTCGACACCATCATCCTCGACTCGCGCTGGGACATGAAGTACCTGGGCATGCAGATCCTGGTCGAGGGCCTCGCGATGGCCGCCTTCGGCAACCTCTACCAGCTCGCCGTCGAACCCCTCGCCAAGCAGCTCGTCTACTACGTGATGAAGGACGAGTCGCGCCACGTCGCCTTCGGCGTGCTCTCACTGCGCGACTACTACAAGGACATGGCGCCGAGCGAGCTGAAGGACCGCGAGGAGTTCGTCGTCGAGGCCTGCCAGCTGATGCGCGACCGCCTCGTCGGCGAGGAGGTCTCCGAGCTGATGGGCTTCGACCCGAAGGAGGTGAAGGAGATCGTGCTCGCCTCCCCGGTGATGAAGCTGTTCCGCCAGGCCCTCTTCGCGCGCGTGGTCCCGAACATCAAGCGCCTCGGCCTGCTCTCCGACCGCGTGCGTCGCGGCTTCGAGCAGCTCGAGATCATCCAGTTCGAGAGCGTCGACCCCGAGGCCCAGGACCGCGCGCTGGGCTTCGCCTAGCCGCTCGCGGCGGCCGGCTTCCGGACGCAGGTCTTCACCGTGAGCACGGGGCACGGTGCGTGCTGCACCACGCGTTCGGCGATGCTGCCGAGCAGCAGGTGCTTGAGGCCCGAGAGGCCGCGCGTGCCGATCACGATCAGGTCGGCGCGCTGGCGCCCGGCCTCCTCCTCGATCACCGTGGCGGGGTAGCCCTCCCGGGCGACCGTCTCGACCGTGAGCCCGCGCGCGCGCAGCGTCTCGGCGTAGCGCGCCAGGCTCTGCTCGGTCTCGGCCTTCACGTTCGCCCAGAAGTCCTCGGGCAGATAGGCGCCCTCGAGCTGCTGGAACTCGACCGGCAGGTGGTAGGCGTGCAGCAGCACCACCTGGCTGCCGTGCTCCTCCGCCAGGTGGGCGGCCCACTCGAGCACCGCGGGGGTGTTCTCGGAGAAGTCGAGCGGCACGAGGATGCGGCGGACGTCGATCGGCATCCCCCTAGCCTGCCCCGGCTCGCGTTGACGGGTCAAGCGCCCGGACCTACCGTCTTGCGCTTCCCGGGGCCGTAGCTCAACTGGGAGAGCGCTGCGTTCGCAACGCAGAGGTTGGCGGTTCGATCCCGCTCGGCTCCACCACCTTCGCCGGGCGCTCGCCGCCCGCTGACCGTCCCGGCCCCGGGGCGCCGGACGTGGCGCCTGCGCCCGGGATCCGGCTTCCCCGCGGCGGCTACTTGTCCCTGGCGAGGTAGCCGTAGACCGTGATGCCCATGTCCTCCAGGTTCGTGTCCAGGGTCGTGAGCTGGGGGATGGTCTCGAAGACGACGCCCCCGGCGAGGGCGATCGTCTTCTGGAAGCCGTCGACCGCGGTGTCCATCTGGATCGGCACCCGCGTGAAGAGGCATGGCGTGTCGCAGAGCCCGCCGACGTAGCGGCCCGGCGGCGTGGTGCCCCGCGGCAGCGTCGCGACCACGTCCGTCACGACGAGCACGGCGCCCACCGGGATCGCGAAGGGCTGGGGGGCGCCTCCCGCGGGAGACAGGGCGAACGCCAGCGGCGCGATGGCGTTCGGCGGCGTGGGCGAAGTCTCCGTCACGAGCTGGACCAGATCGGCGGCCGCGGCGCCGAGGTGGGTCTTCGCGGGCGGCTTCGCGACCGCCGGCGCGGCGGCCAGGAGCGCGGCCGCGATCGATACACGGAATACACAGGGCAAGGATCGCATTCGGTGTCTCCTCTCCACCCGGCGTTCTACCATGCGCCTACCCGTGAAGGGGAGGAGGTCCATGGCCGCGGTCCTGCGCTTCGCGGCCTGGACTCTGCTGGTCGTCGCCGCGCTGCTCGGCGGCGCCTTCGGCGCCGCGGCGCTCTGGATCGACGGGCCGGCCTCGCGGCCGCTGGCGGGGGCGATCGCCGCGGTATTCGTCGCGGCCCTGCTCGGCGTGCTGGTCGCGGTGCGGCCGCTGCCCGCGGCGGCGCTGGCCTGTACGGCGCTGATCGCGGCCCTGCTGGCCTGGTGGCTCTCCCTGGTGCCGCGCATGGACCGCGACTGGGCGCCGGAGTACGCGGAGCTGGCGAGCGCGGAGATCGAGGGCGATCGCGTCACGATCCGGAACCTGCGTCATTTCGCGTATCGCAGCGAGTCGGACTTCGAGCCGCACTGGGAGACGCGCAGCTACGACCTCGCCAAGCTGCGCGGGCTCGACCTCTTCTTCTCCTACTGGGGCTCGCCGCACATCGCGCACACCATCATGAGCTGGGAGTTCGAAGACGCGCCGCCCCTCGCCATCTCGATCGAGACGCGCCGCGAGCGCAGCGAGAGCTACTCCGCGCTGCGCGGCTTCTTCCGCCAGTTCGAGCTCTACTACGTGGTGGCCGACGAGCGGGACCTGGTGAAGCTGCGCACCAACTACCGGGGCGAGGACGTGTACCTCTACCGGCTGCGCACGCCGATCCCGCGCGCACGGGCGCTGCTGCTCTCCTACCTGAAGCGGGTGAACCGGCTCTCCCGCCGGCCGCGCTGGTACAACGCCCTCACGCACAACTGCACCACCTCGATCCTCGTCCACACCGACGCCGCCGGCATGAAGGTTCCGCTCGAATGGGAGCTGCTCGCGAACGGCCACCTGCCCGAGCTGCTCTACCGCGGGGGCGCGCTGAACAAAACGCTGCCCTACGAGGAGCTGCACGCGCGCAGCGCCGTGAGCGAAGCCGGCAAGCGCGCCGGCGACGCGCCGGACTGGTCGGCGCGTATCCGCGAAAGCCTGCCGGCCCGCCCGCCCCAGGTGGTTCCGGACTAGGTCCTCAGCCGACCATCTCGACGCGCGCACGATGGCCCCCCGCGCGCGCGAGCTTCTGATCCAGCGTGAGGAGAGGCGCACCGATCACCTCGGCGAGGGCGAGGTACGCGGCGTCGTAGGCGCTCACGCTGTCGCGTAGCTCCCAGATCCGCGCAAGGAAGAGGTCGTGCGGGTGCCGCTCGACCCCGAGGTCCGCGAAGTCCTGGAGCGCTTCCCGCCCGCGACGCGCGTCGATGGAGCCGAGCCGGGCATGACGCCGCAGCACCTGCGCGACCTCGAGATCCAGCAGGTGGGGGGCGTGCAGGGTCTCGCGCTCCGACCGAATCCGATCGGCGATCTCTGCAGCACGTCCGAGGCCGAGAACCAGATCCACGACCACCGAGGCGTCGAGGACGATCATCGTCGCTCGCGCTCGGCTCGCACCGCCCGGGCGGAGTCGAGCCGAGAACGAACGGGAGCTCGGCTCGCGATCCGCCGGAGCAGCTCTTCGCGGGTCGGGCGCTCTGCGATCCGGCGCAGCTCCGCCAACAGATAGTCCGAGAGCGAAACGCCGAGCTGCGCCGCGCGCACCTTGAGGGCGCGATGCAGGTCGTCGGGAACGTGGCGGATCTGGATCATCTTGGGCATGTAGGAAGGCTATTTGCATGTGGTGAACATGTCAACGCGTCCGCCCGTTCACGCGCCGACGTAGAGCGCTCCCAGCGCCCCGACCAGCAGCGCGCCGTCCACGACCGCGAGCCCGTAGCGCTCGGTCGGGCGAAAGCCGAGCAGCGCAACCAGGGTCGCGGCGCCGACGAGGCCGAGGGGGCGGATCGCGGGCGGCGCCGCGAACGTCGCGGCGAGCGACGCCGCGGCGAGGGCGCGCGCGAAGCGGAGCGCGCGCTCGCCGCCGATCACCGCGGCCGCCGCCTCCGCGTCGCGCACGTTCGACGCCACCGCGTTCGCGAAGAGCGCGAGGCCGAGCACGCCGGCCGCCCACGCCGCATCGGGAAGGGGCGCACGCGCTGCGAGAGCCGGCACGCCCACCACCACCAGCAGCCAGCCCGCCGTCACGTAGAGCGCCTTCGCCATCCACAGGCGCTTCAGGCGCCGGTGGAGGAGGGCGAGGGGCAGCGCCGGCAGCAGCGGCAGCAGGGCGCGGGGGCCGCACAGCCAGGCGCCGGCGGCGCCGAGCCCGGCCCCGACCGCGGCCAGGCCCATCAACACGCGCAGGTGACGCTCGACGAAGGCGCTGCGCCGCGGGGCGCTGGCGCGGTCGCGGGGCAGGTCGCGCAGCCGGTCGAGGCCGTAGACCGCGAGGGTGCCGCCGAAGGCCAGCAGCAGCGGACCAGGGGCCAGGCCGGCCCCCAGCGCGACCCCCACCGCTCCGGCGAGGGCGGCGGCGGCCGCCGCCACCCAGAGTGACGAGAAGAGCAGCGCGTCGAGGGCCCCCACGGCGCCCAGTATCCCCCCTGCGGCGCGGGTTCCGCCGCCCCGCCGCCCGTTGCTACGCTCGGGTCGTGTGGGTCAGCAAGGTCAGCGAGCTGATCGGATCGTCGCCGCTCTCCTTCGAGGACGCGGCGCGGGAGGTCGTGGGGCGCGCCAACCGCACCCTGCGCGGCATCACCGGCATCCAGGTGCTGGAGAAGCGCGTCAAGGTGGAGGGCGATCGCGTGGTCGAGTACCGCGTGCGCCTGCGCCTCTCGTTCGACATGGCGCCCGAAGCGGTGCTGCACTGGTGAGGAGCGCGCCATGGCGGTGGCATCGGTCTCGACGATCACGGCGGCGTCCGAGAAGAGCTGGCACGACGCCACCCTGCGCGGCTTCGAGCGGGCGCGCAAGACGCTGCGTCACATCACCGGCCTCCAGGTGGTCGAGGAGAAGGCGCGCGTCGAGGACGGCGTCATCACCGAGTACCTGGTCACGCTGCGCGTGATCTTCGTGCTCGAGGACCCCGACGGGTAGCGCCGTGCAGGTACCCGCCGTCGTCGCCGCCGGGGATCGCGGCGCCGCCAGGGCGATCCTCGGCGAGAGCAAGGCCTACCTCGCCGTCGGCGAGCGCACCCTGGTGGCGGACGCCGTGGCCGTGCTCCAGCGCGTGCCCGAGGTGTCCGAGGTGTTCGTGGTGGGCGACGCCCCGCGCCTCACGAAGGTGCTGGGCGACGACGAGTCCCTGCGCCGCGAGCTCCGCAAGCCCCTCACCGTGGTGCCGCAGTTCCGGAACCTCTACGAGAACGCCTGGGAGACCTACCGCCGCGTGCTGCCCGGGGCGGGCCCGGCGGGCCGCGACCCGGCTTCGCCCGCCGACGAGGACCAGGCGGTCCTCTACGTCTCGGCCGACCTGCCCTTCGCCACCGCAGAGGAGATCTCGGCCTTCGTGCGCCAGAGCCTCGCCGCGGGAGTCGACTACGGCCTCGGCCTGGTGCCCGAGGAAGCGATGCAGGGCTTCTACCCCGAAGAGGGGAAGCCCGGCATCCAGATGGCCTACTTCAACCTGCGCCAGGGGCGGCTGCGCCAGAGCAACCTCCACCTGGTGAAGCCGGCGAAGCTCGGCAACCGCCACTACGTCGAGGAGATGTACGAGAACCGCTACCAGCGGCAGCTCGGCCCCATCGTGCGCATGGCCTGGCGCATCCTGTTCCGCGAGGGCGGCGGCTTCGCGGTGCTCGTCTCCTTCGCGCTGATGCACCTCGCGGGCCTCCTCGACCGGCGCGGCTGGCGGCGGCTCGCGGACCGGCTGCGCGGCTACCTCGACCTCGAGCGCGTCGCGGTGTACTGCGGGCGCCTGCTCGACACGAACTTCCGCTTCATCGTGACCCAAGCGGGCGGCTGCGCGGTGGACATCGACAACGAGGAGGACCTCGAGATCGCGCGCCAGCGCTACCGCGAGTGGCGCGCCGCCCAGGAGGAGCGCGCGCGCCAGCTGTACGGGACGCTCGCGCTGCCGGAGCGCGCCGGCGAGCCCGTGGAGCTGCGCCTCGCGGCGGGCGGGGCGTCGTGAGCGGCGCCGGGGCGGCGCGCGCGGGGGCGGGCCTCTTCATCCTCCCCGAGCGGGGCGCCATCCTGGTGACGGGCGCCGACCGCGTGCGCTGGCTCGACGGCATGCTCACCTGCGACGTGCGCGGCCTCGCGGCCGCGGGCCCGCGCTCCGGCGCCTACGGCCTGGCGCTGACCCGCGAGGGCCGCATCGTGGCGGAGCTCCACGTGCTGGCGCGCGAGTCCGCGCTCCTGCTCGAGCTGGAGCGCGACGCGATCGCGCCCCTCGTCGCCCACCTCGGGCGCTTCGTGGTGGCCGACGACGTGACGCTACGCGACGCGAGCGACGACTGGCGGCGCCTGGCGCTCGAAGGGCCGGCGGCGGCGGCCGTGCTCGAGGCCGCGCTCGGGCGCCCCCTTCCCCTGGAGCCGGACGCCGCCGGCGAAGCCGAACTCGCCGGGGCGCCCGCGGTCGTCGGCGCCTACTCGCTCTCCGGCCTCGGCGGCCGGCAGCTCTTCGTACCCTCCGCGTCCGCCGCCGCGGCGCGCGATGCGCTGCTCGCGGCGGGCGCCGCGCCCGCCACGGCGGCGGACCTCGAGGAGCTGCGCATCGAGTGCGGCGTGCCGCGCCAGGGCCGCGAGCTGACCGGGGAGGTGCTGCCCGCCGAGGCGCGCCTCGAGCGCGCCGTCTCCGAGACGAAGGGCTGCTACACGGGCCAGGAGGTGGTGACGCGCATGCGCTCGCGCGGCCGCGTCTCGCACCTGCTGGTGGGCCTGCGTTTCACCGGCGGATCGCTCCCGGCGGCGGGCACTGAGCTGCGCAAGGAGGGGCGCGTCGTCGGAAGCGTCACGAGCGCCGTTCTCTCGTCGCGGCTCGGGTCGATCGGCCTCGGCTTCGTGCGCCACGGCGAGGCGGAGCCCGGCAACGCGCTGGAGGAGTGCGGCCGCGAGGCGCAGGTGGCGCCGCTGCCGTTCCCGGACGGCGCTTGAGCGGGGCGCTCCTCGTCTTCGCGAAGGAGCCGCGTCCGGGCGCCGTGAAGACCCGCCTCTGCCCACCCTTCTCGCCGCAGCAGGCTGCCGAATTCTACGCCTGCCTGCTCGACGACGCGCTCGCCGCCAGCGCCGCCGCCGCGGTGCGGCTCGGCCTCGCGCCCATCCTCTACGTCGCGCCGGCCGAGGCCTGCGCAGCCGTCGCGGGCCGCGCGCCGGCCGGCTTCCGCACGCTTCCCCAGCGCGGCCCGGACCTGGCGGCCCGAATGGAGAACGCGTTCGCCGAGGCGGCGGCCGCAGGCTTCGCCCCGCTGCTGCTGCGCGGCAGCGACAGCCCGCTGCTCGGCGAGGCGACCCTCGCCGCGGCGCTCGAGGCGCTGACTCTCGCGGACCTCGCCCTCTGCCCGGACCTCGACGGCGGCTACAACCTGGTGGCGCTGCGGCGGCCGGCGCCGGGGCTCTTCGCCCACGCCATGAGCACCCCGGAGGTGCTGGCCGACACCCTCGCCAACGCGCGCCGCCTCGGCCTCTCGGCGCGGGTGCTCGAGCCCGGGCTCGACGTCGACACCGCCGCCGACCTCGCGCAGCTCGCCGCGGCCCGCCGCGCCGGCCGGGCCGTCGACTGCCCCCGGACCCTCGCCTTCCTGGATCGCCACGGGCTCTGGCCCTAGAGGTCGCCCATGCTGCCCGCCTGGGCAGCCGCGCCCAAGCATCGTGCACGGGTCGGCACGCCAGCTCTCCATTTCGTGCCGATCTCGGCGCAAATGCGCTGCCACCGGCTCGCAACTCGCCTTGCAAGGCCAGGCATGCCCTTTGCTTTTTGGGGCGCCGGGCCCGGGCGGGGCGCGCTGATGTCGCCTAGCTTTCCCGTGCCCCCCTGTTCACCCAGTCTGAGGAGGGATCATGCGTTTCAGGGGGACTTGTCTGGCCGTCGCGGCCGGGCTCGCGTTGGCGCCCAGCGGCGCTCTCGCGGACGACGTGCAGGAAACGCTCAAGCAGATGCAGGAGCGTCTGAGCGCGGTCGAGGATCAGCTCGAAGCTTCGAACGCGCGCGTTACGGAGCAGGAGAAGGTGATCAAGGAGGCGGGCCTCGCGCCGCCGCCGGTCGGCTCCGGCAGCAAGCTGAACTCGTGGCTCAACACGCTCGAGTTCGACGGGTGGGTGAGCGCCACCTACTGGTACAACTTCAACGACGTCGACAACGACGCGCTCGTGAACGGCAACAAGGGCGTGTTCGGCCAGTCGAACCCGTTCAACCCCGACGCGAACCAGTTCTCCTTCGATCAGCTCTGGTTCTCGTTCGGCAAGCCCGTCACCGAGGACAGCCGCGCCGGCTTCTGGGCGGACATCGTCTACGGCAAGGTCGCGGGCCTGCTGCCCTACGGGAACTTCGCCGACGGCGGCAACAGCCTCTACCTGGGCAACGCCTACATCCAGTACCTGACGCCCTTCGGGCCGACGGTCAAGATGGGCAAGTTCGCGACGCTGCTCGGCGCCGAGGTCGCCCAGGCGCCGCTCAACTTCAACATCTCGCGCGGCCTCGTCTACAACATCCTCGAGCCGATCGACCACACCGGCATCCTGCTCACCGGGCCGGTGGGCGAGAGCGGCTTCGACTACGGCTTCGGCGTGGT
>Ga0105107_10000627_pt1 | contig 22647 bp, 22 predicted proteins | sample PPLLaktember2015_6_FD_79335 | JGI IMG/M metagenome (GOLD analysis project Ga0105107, IMG submission 79335) | Freshwater sediment microbial communities from Prairie Pothole Lake near Jamestown, North Dakota, USA - PPLs Lake P8 Core (1) Depth... | ecosystem: Environmental > Aquatic > Freshwater >... | reverse complement strand
TCATCGTCGAGGACGCAGACGGTCCGGCAGCGATCGCAGGCGTCGAGCCCGGCGACGTCGTGATTGCAGTCAACGGAGCGCAGGTCGCGACGGTGGGCGAATTCCGTACCGCCGTGAACGCATCGGGCGGAACCGTCGCACTCCTGATCCAGCGTGGCAATGCCCACATCTTCGTCCCGGTGCGGATCGACTCCTGATGCCAGCTGCGCGGGCCGCAGTGTTGACAGCGATTCTCGTCGCCGCGTTGTCGCAGGCCCGGGCGGCGGAGACGCCGCGCGAAGCGGGCGAGACATTTCGCGATTGCGACGACTGCCCGGAGATGGTGGTCATCCCCGCGGGAACCTTCGTGATGGGCACGCCAACAGCCACATCGGCGCCCGGGATTGCGGCCGCGGAGCGCGACGCCGTCGTGATCAGGCTGCCGGTGGCGTTTGCGCTTGGCCGGCACGAGGTGACGCGCGGTCAGTACGCGCGATTCGTGGCGGACAGCGGTCATGAACCGCTGCCGGGCTGCCGCGTCTGGGATCCCGCGCTCACCCGCTTCAGCGAAGATGGGCGCCGCAACTGGCAGGATCCAGCGACGCCTGGGGCGCCCGCCGACGACCTGCCGGTCAGCTGCGTTTCATTCGCCGATGCGCAGGCCTATGTGAACTGGCTTTCGGCAAAGGCCGGCGCGCGCTATCGGTTGCCGTCCGAGGCAGAGTGGGAATACGCGGCGCGCGCGGGCAGCCGCACGCTCCGGCCCTGGGGCGACGAGCCTGAAAGCGGCTGCGATCATGCGAACACCTACGACCTCGTCGCGGCTGCGAGTTACCGGCTCGGCTGGCCCGATGCCGGCTGCCGCGACGGCTATGCTGATCTCGCGCCCGTCGGATCGTACGGCGCCAATGCCTTCGGATTGCACGACGTCATCGGAAACCTGCGCGAATGGGTCCAGGACTGCGCGGCCGGCAGCTATGTCGGCCGACCACGGGACGGGCGTGCATGGGAATGGCTTGGCGGATGCGGCGAGCGCGTTCAGCGCGGCGGCAGCTGGCTCACGCCGCCTGCAGAGAGCCGCAGCGCATCGCGGGCGGCCGCGCCGGTCAACGAGCACTCGGGCGACGCGGGATTCCGGGTTGCCGTCGATCTCGGCGGGCGAAAACGGGAGGAGCGTTGAGAGTTCCATTGACACTCGCGATGCTGCTGCTCTCTGTCCCGCAGGCGCTCGCACAAACCGCGCCGGCCGCTGCCGCGCGGGACTGTGCGGTCTGCCCCGAGCTTGCGGTCGTGCCGCCCGGGCAGTTTGCGATGGGTTCGCCGCCTGACGCGGCGGAGCTCGACGCGGGCCGTGGTGAATCGCCGGCCGTGATGCTGTCGTTTTCGAGGCCATTCCTGATTTCGCGACGGGAGATCACGGTGGGCGAGTTCCGGCGCTTTTTCGAGGCGACCGGCGCGAAGGCGGTGCCTGGATGTCGCGTGTGGGCCGGTGGTCAGTGGCTGCAGGACCATGACCGGAGCTGGCGCGATCCCGGCTTTGCCACGCCGCCGCGCGACGACGAACCCGTGGTCTGCGTCAACTGGGACGATGCGCGCGCTTACGCTGAGTGGCTTTCGAAGGAAAGCGGCAAGCGCTACCGCCTGCCGTCCGAGGCCGAATGGGAGTATGTCGCGCGCGGAGGCACGTCCTTCCCGCGCTATTGGGGCGAGCGTGATTCCCGGGAAGACCTCGCGCTGTCGCTCGCCTGCGATCATGCGAATGTCTACGATTCGTCCGCCTTGGATGCGCATCGCTTTCCCTGGCCGAACGCGAGATGCAGCGATCGCGCGACCTCCCTTGCACCGGTCGCGCAGTACAAGCCGAATGCCTTCGGAGTCTTCGACGTGATCGGCAATGCCCGCGAATGGGTCATGGATTGCTTCACCGCGAGTTACGCGGGAAGGCCGCAGGACGCCCGCGCCTGGACCTGGCAGGGTGGCTGCGAGCTGAAAGGGGTGCGGGGCGGCTCCTGGGCGAGCCGTCCGCGCGATGCCCGCGCACCCGCGCGCGACGCGGAACTGACCTCGCACCGCCAGTCCGACCTCGGCTTCCGCGTCGCCCGCGACTACGAATAGCGGCATCGTCGCCGGTTAGAGACAGCCCGCGGGTATCGGCTCCCTTCCGATCGGACTAGTCTCGACCAGACTTCATGGAAGAAGTCGAGGGGGCGATGCTATGGAGACTGCACTCAGGCGGGGAATCTTCTCTTTCTTCGCATTGCTGGCTTGTGTTCCGGCGGCCCAGTCCGAATCCCAAACGGCGTTGCAGGTCGCTGCGACACCGAGTTTCGAGCGTTACCTCGGCGGGAAGTTCAAGCAACGCGACATTTCGTCGACCGCCGTCCGCATTGCGCCAGAGCGGCTCGGCACCGGCCCGGCCGATTCCTTGCGGTACTGGAACGAGATCGCGGTGAACGCGAGTGGCCTGGACCACACCCCGCTGCAACCGGATGAGACCCGCAAGTTTGGCGAGCAACTGGGACCCGGCCGCGCGAGTCGTGCGATGGCGATCGTGCACATCGCGATGTTCGACGCCGCAAACGCGATCCTCGGAGGGTATCGGAGCTACACCGGGCTTCGCCGCGTGCACATCAGGGCTTCGGTCGAAGCCGCTATCGGCCAGGCGGCCCGCAACACTCTGGTCGCGATGTTTCCGTCGCAAAAGGACTCCTTCGACCGGCTGCTCGCCGAAGAACTGAGCTTGCGGCGCTCGCGTGATCGCCGCGCTGTGGAAGCCGGGATCCGTGTCGGACAGGAGGCGGCGAGCGCGATCCTGAATCGGCGACGCAAGGACGGCGGCGTGCAGAAGGATCCGCTGATGGGTTCAGAGTATGTGCCGGCCGAAGCGCCGGGCGTATGGCGCCAGGATCCGATCAGCCTAGTGCCGATCGCGCTCGGCAAGGACTGGGGCAAGGTGAGGCCATTCGTCATCCAATCGGGCCGGCAGTTCCGGACTCCGCCGCCACCCGCGATGGATAGCGCCGCCTACACCGAGGCCTACAACGAAGTGCTGGCGCTCGGTGGCGACGGCAAAGTCACGCCGACGCAGCGATCGGAAGAGCAGGGGGAGATTGGCGTCTACTGGGCCTATGACGGCATGCCGAGCCTGTGTGCGCCGCCGCGCCTCTACAACCAGATCGCGCGCGAAGTCTCGAAGCGGAGCGACGATGTCATGTGGCTAGCGCGTCTGCTGGCACTCGTGCACACGTCGATGGCCGATGCCGGGATCGCCATCTGGGAATCGAAGTACTACTACCACTTCTGGCGTCCTGTCACCGGAATCCGCGAGTCGGATGAGGGCACAGGACCTTCAGGCGAAGGCGACGGCAATCCCGCGACATTCGGCGATCCGGGCTATTCGCCGTTCGGCGCGCCTGCGAGCAACCTGACCGGGCCGAATTTCACTCCGCCATTTCCGGCCTACCCTTCAGGACACGCTGGATTCGGCGGCGCGCTGTTCCAGATCCTGCGCAATGTCTACCGAACCGATCGCGTGGCCTTCACGTTCGTGTCGGATGAGCTCAATGGCGTCACGCAGGGCAACGACGGGCAGGCGAGGCCACTGAGGCCGCGAAGCTTTGGGTCTTTCTCGCAGGCGGAGGAAGAGAACGGGCAGAGTCGGATCTACCTCGGCATCCACTGGGCTTTCGACAAGACGGAGGGCATCACACAGGGCCGGCGCGTCGCCAACTACGTGTACCGGAACGCGTTCCAGCCTGACCGCTGACCGGCAGCGTCAGAGCCGTAGTGATTAAAGGGGACGTTCACCTTTTGGGGGTGCTGGCGTATGCCTTAAAGGTGAACGTCCCCTTTAATCAAAGGCGAATCCTGCGCCAGGCGCCGTTCTTCCAGCGCAGCCACAGCGCCGAGCCGATTGCGAGCACGTAGACGAGGATGGCGCTCCAGCCGCCGACCGCGCCGAACCCATAACCGGGGGCCGATTCGAACCAGCCTTCCCCCGGCGCGAACGTCAGCAGGTGAGTGAGCGGCAGGAAGAGCAGCACGCCGCAGGCGAGCACGATGAGAGCCGGCACGCGAGCATCGCCCGCGCCGCGGAGACAGAACGCACTCGCGAAGTTGACGCCGTCGAAGAACTGGTAGGCGGCGGCAAGCCAGAGCAGCGACGAACAGAGCGCGATGACTTCCGCTGCGCGCGGATCGGCTGCGTTGACGAACAGCGGCACGACCCAGTCGCCAACGAGCGCGATCACGAGACCGATGCCGCCCATGTAGCAGGCGACGACCGCGATGATGCGGTTGCCGAGACGCTCCGCCCAGTCGCGGTCGCCGGCGCCGATGGCCTGGCCGACGAGCGTCGTGCCAGCGAGCGCCAGGCCGATACCCGGCATGTAGGCGATGGCAGTGAAGATCGTGACGATCTGCGTCGCCGCGCCGTCGACGACACCGACCTGCACCTGCATCAGCTGGAACAACGCGGCCGCGCCGAGGTCGGCGCAGGCGGTCATCGCCATCGGCAGGCCGAGCGCGATGAGCGTGACGATTCGGCGCGCATTCGGCCGCCAGGTGTGATGCGCGTGGAAGCGCCCCGGCTCGAGGCGAAGAATGGCCTGGACCGCGATCAGGACGCCGAGCAACTCGGCGAACGTCGTCGCCCACGCAGCGCCTGCGATGCCCCAGCCAAGCCGGAAGATGAAGATCTCGTTCAGAGCAGCGTTGGAGACCAGGACGACGAGCCCGATCACGAGCGGTATGCGGGTGCGACCGATGCCATTGAAGTAGGCGACGGCGGCCCATAGTGCGGCCGCGAGCGGCCCACCGATCATTCGCGGGACCCAGTACTCCACCGCGAGCGCTTCGATGTCCGCGATCAGGCCGAAGCTGCGGATCATCGCGGGTCCGAATGCGATGGTCAGGCCGAATGCGGGGATCGTCAGCACGGACGCCCACAGGCCCATCCACGCGATCTGGCTCGTGCGGCGATAGCGGCCGGCGCCGTACGCCTGCGCGACGAGTGTCTGCACGCCCATCGCGACGCCGCCGATCAGGAAGAGTGCGAGTAGCGCCAGCCAGTGGACCGCGGCGATCGCCGCGGTCGCCGCGGTCGAGAGACGCCCGATGAACCAGGTATCCGTCAGGTTCAGCACGGCCTGGACCGTGCTGTTGAGGACTAGCGGCAATGCGAGCACTGCGACCGCGCGCATGTCGATGTGGCGCCGGCCGTCGGCGTCCAGGCGAAGCGCAGGCAGGGCGCTCACGCGCGGCGCTTCGGGAGTTTCGAGGGCCTGGGCCATGGGGCCCAAGCCTATCATCGGATAGAATGCCGGCCGCATGAGCCCAGCCGCTATCAGTACGGAATGCGTGATCATCGGCGCGGGCCCTGTAGGCCTGTTCGCCGTCTTTGAACTCGGCCTGCTCGGTATGAAATGCGAAATCCTGGATTCGCTCGCGCATCCGGGCGGCCAGTGCACCGAGCTCTATCCGGACAAGCCGATCTACGACATACCGGCGTTGCCCGTGTGCGGCGCGAAGGAACTCGTCGACCGCCTGCTCGAGCAGATCAAGCCGTTCCACGCGGGATTTCACCTGGGCCAGGAGGTCACGGGCCTGGCCAAGCTCCCTTCAGGTCGCTTCGAGATCGAGACCTCGGCCGGCACGCGGTTCGACGCAGGCAGCGTCATCATTGCGGCGGGACTCGGTTCCTTCCAGCCGCGGCGGCTCATGGTGCCGGACGCGGAGCGATTTGAAGGCACCCAGATCCACTATCGCGTGCGCCGCGCCGAGGATTTCCACGGCAAGGACTTGCTCATCGCCGGCGGAGGCGACAGCGCGCTCGACTGGACGCTCGAATTCTGCGGCAAGGCGCGATCCGTCGCGCTCGTGCACCGGCGCGCGGAATTCCGGGCCCAGCCGGCCTCGGTCGTCCGGATGAAGGAACTGGCGTCGGCCGGAAAGCTGCGTCACCTCGAGGGCACGATCCAGTCGCTGTCAGTTGACGGCGACCGGATGACAGGTGCCTCGATACTGGGCCGCGACAAGTCGACGACGGATGTGCGCTGCGACCTGCTGCTCGCCTGTTTCGGCCTGCACCCGAAGCTCGGCCCCGTCGCGAACTGGGGCCTCGCGCTCGAGAAGAAGGCGCTAAGGGTCGACACGGAGAAATTCGGGACCAGCATTCCGGGAATCTTCGCGATCGGCGACATCAACAGCTATGCCGGCAAGAAGAAACTGATCCTCTCGGGATTCCACGAAGCGGCGCTTGCGGCATTCGGCGTGCAGCATTACCTCTATCCGGAGAAGCGCCAGTTCCTGCAGTACACGACGACGAGCCCCATCATGCGTGAGCGGCTCGGCGTGGCGCCTCCGGACTGAAGTCGCCGGACCCATGGACGCGCGCCTCTCTGACATTCTGAAGCTCCTCGATCTCGAGCGGATCGAGGACAACCTGTTCCGCGGCGATAGCCGCGACGTCGGCGCACCGCAGGTCTTCGGCGGCCAGGTGCTGGGGCAGGCGCTCGTCGCCGCGTCGCGCACGGTGGAAGGCCGCCCGGTGCATTCGCTGCACGCCTATTTCCTGCGGCGCGGCGATCTCAGCGTGCCCATCGTCTTCGAGGTGGATCGCAGCCGTGACGGCGGCAGCTTCACGAGCCGGCGCGTCGTCGCGATCCAGCACGGCCAGCCGATCCTCACGATGTCGGCATCATTCCAGGTCGCCGAGCCGGGACTCGAGCACCAGTCGACGATGCCGGAGGCGCCGCAGCCCGAAACGTTGCAGGACCTCGGCGAGATCGAGGCGCAATTGGTCGAGCGCATGCCCCACAAGGCCGGCGGCTTCTTCCGCAACCAGCGTCCCTTCGAGTTTCGCGCCGTGAGTCCGCTCGACTATTTGAGCCCCGCGAAGCGGCCCGCGGCCAAGCAGGTCTGGTTCCGCGTCGTCGGCAGGCTGCCGGACGACCAGGCGTTGCATCGCTGCCTGCTGACCTACGTATCCGACTATCACCTGCTCGCGACGGCGACGCTCCCGCACGGCGTGCCGTTCATCCAGTTGCACCTCGCGAGCGTCGACCACGCAATCTGGTTTCATCGCGACCTGCGCGTGGACGAGTGGCTGCTGTACGTGATTGAAAGTCCGAGCGCATCGGGAGCGCGCGGATTCAGCCGCGGTTCGATCTACTCGCAGGACGGCCGCCTCGTCGCGAGCGTCGCCCAGGAAGGGCTGATCCGCCAGGACAGTCGCTGGACGAAGCCCGCGGGACACCAGACATGATCCGGCCGCGTCAGCGGTAGAGCCTTCTCCAGGCGAAGTAGACCGGAATGCCCGCAAGGGAGATGCCGACGTTGATGAGTGCGATGCCCGGCGTATGGATCAGCGCATTGCCGAGCACGAGGATGACTGCGGCGACGTACAGGACGAGTACCCACGGGTAGCCGAAGCTGCGGTAGGGGCGTTCCGCATCGGGCCGCTTGCGTCGAAGTCGCCAGACCCCGATCACGGCAAGCGCGTAGAAGGGCATCAGGCCGAGCACGAAGGTCGCGGCGAGCTGCCCGAATGTCCGGACCGACGCATAGGCACAGGCCACGGCCGTGGCGACCAGGATCGCGACGTACGGTGTCGCAAATTGCGGATGGACACGGCCGGTCGACTCGAAGAAGTTGCGGTCGCGACCCATCGCGAAATAGAGGCGCGGCTCGGTCATGCAGACCCCTGCCAGGGCGCCGAACGTCGAGACCATGACCAGGCCCGAGATGAGTGCGGAGGCGCCGGCGCCCAGCACTCCACCCGCTGCATCGGCGGCAACCAGCGGCGAGCGCTGGATCACTTCGAGCGGCAGGATGTAGAGATACGCGACGTTGACGGCGAGGTAGAGAATCATGACGCCACCGACGCCGAGCATCAGCGCTCGCGGCACGTTCCGGTGGGCGTCGCGGACCTCACCCGCAAGGTTGCAGAAGGACGACGCGCCTTCATACGCCCATAACACGGCGACCAGCGCCAGCAGGAACCCGGGCCAGCTTGCGGGCGTCCAGACGAACTCGGCCGCGAACGACCCGCCGGCCGGATTGCCGAGCGCGACGATGAACAGCACGAGCGCAACGAGCGCAACCACCTTGAGGAATGTCACGGTGTTCTGGATGGCGGCGCCCAGCATCACCGAACGGTAGTTCGCGGAGGCCATGAGGACGATCAGGCTGACCGCAACCGCGCGCTGCGTGACGTCGGTGAGCGGCACGAACTTGCCCAGGTACTCGGCAAAAACCGTTGCAATCGCGGCCCAGCCCGCGGGGTTGACCAGCAGGAAAGTCCATCCGTAAATGAATGCCGCGAGTTCGCCGTAGGCCTCCCGGATGTAGACGTAGAGCCCGCCGGAGCGCGGATACATCGCGCCGAGTTCGGAGAGCAGCAGCGCGAAGCCGAGCGTGAGGAGGCCGCCCGCGACCCAGACCAGCATCATGGCGCCGGCGCTCCCGGACTGCGTGGCGACCTCCGCGGGAACGCGGAAGATCCCGCTGCCGATCGTGACGCCGACGACGGTTGCGACGGCGGTCGCTAGGCTCAGGCGCCGCGGCAGTAGCGCGGCTGTCGGTTGATTCAATGCGTCATTCCCGGTCGGCAAGGACCTTGCCGGGATTCATGATGCCTTGCGGATCGATGGCCTGCTTGATTCGCCGCATGAGATCGAGCGCTGCAGGGTTCTCGTAACGCTCGAGTTCGCTGACCTTGAGCTGCCCGATGCCGTGTTCCGCGCTGATGCTCCCGCCATGGGCGGCGACGAGGTCGTGCACCGCGCGCCGGATCGCATCGCCCGAAGACTCCAGGGCCTGGCTGTCGTCTCCCGCTGGCGCGCTCAGGTTGAAATGCAGGTTGCCATCGCCAAGGTGACCGTAGGCCACGAGCCGCGCGCCCGGCACGAGCCGCGCGAGCAGCGCGCGGCCCTCGTCGATGAAGTGCGGAAGCCTGGCCGGTTCGACGGAAATGTCGTGTTTCAGGCTGACGCCCTCATGACGCTGCGCTTCCGGAATCGTTTCGCGCAGGCGCCACAGGGTTTCCCGCTGGCTCTCGGAGGTCGCGGTGACGGCGTCGCCGACGACACCGCGCTCGATCGCAGACGCGAGCGCAGCTTCGAACCGGCCGGAGAGATCCACGTCGGCCTGTGCGAGGGTGACCTCGACGAGGGCGTACCAGGCGTGTGGACGCTCGAAGGGATCGCGCGCGCCGGCGACGTGGCGGCAGACGAACTCGAGGCCGATGCGGGGGATCAGTTCGAATGTCGTCACCGCGTCTCCCTGGCTCTCGCGGAGCAGGGCGAGCAGGGCGAGCGCCGCCGCCGGCGACTCGAGCGCGACCATCGCGGTCGCTGTTGCGCCGGGGCGCGGAAAGAGCCGCAGGCATGCGGCAGTCACCACGCCGAGCGTGCCTTCGGCGCCGATGAAGAGCTGCTTGACGTCGTATCCGGTGTTGTCCTTGCGAAGCGCCGAAAGCTGGTTGAGCACGCGCCCGTCGGGCAGGACGGCTTCGAGGCCCAGGACCAGCGCTCGCATCATTCCGTAGCGCAGAACCGCAGTGCCGCCGGCATTCGTCGAAATGATCCCGCCGAGCGTGCAGCTGCCCTCCGAGCCGAGCGACATCGGCAACAGGCGGTTGGCCGCGAGGGCGGCGGATTGCAGGTCGGCGAGGACGCAGCCCGCTTCGGCCGTCATCGCATCGTTCAGGGCATCGACCGCCAGGATCCTGCGCATGCGGCGGAGCGACAGCACGATCTCGTTCCCGCCCGTGCGCGGGGTCGCGCCGCCGCAATAACTCGTGTTGCCGCCCTGAGGCACGATCCGGAGGCCCTCGCGCCCGCAGAAGCGCACCAACTCGGAAACGCCCGCGGTCGAATCCGGCATTGCAACGAGCGGCGTGCTTCCGTGGTACAGGCCGCGGAAATCGGTTTCGAAGGGCGCGCGATCGTGGGCAGCCTCGAGTGAGCCGCCCGGACCCAGCAGGCTCTTCAGCGCCTGGAGCGTGGAAGGCGAAACGGGAGCATTCGACCGGGCCATGGCGGTCATCTTACTGAGCGGCGCGGTCTGCGTCGCTTTGGGCCGGGCCCGCGACTCAGGCGATCTGTGCGGCCTGCAGGGCCGCGATGCGCTCCTCAATCGGCGGATGGCTCGTGAACAGCCGCCGGAAACCTTCGCCCTTGCGTCCGCTGATGCCGAATGCCGCCATCTTGTCAGGCAGGGGTTCGCCGTTGCCGCGCCCAAGCGTTGCCAGTGCGGAGATCATGTTCTGCCGGCCGGCGAGATGGGCACCGCCCCCGTCGGCGCGGAATTCGCGCTGGCGCGAGAACCACATGACGATCATCATGGCGAGAAAGCCGAGCACGAGTTCCGCGACCAGGGTCGTGATCCAGAACGCAGGGCCATGACCGCGCTCATTGCGGAACACGACCTTGTCGACGACGTTGCCGACGATGCGCGAAGCGACGAACACGAAAGTGTTCACGACACCCTGGATCAGCGTGAGCGTGACCATGTCGCCGTTCGCGACATGGCTCACCTCATGCCCGAGGACGGCCTCGACTTCGCGGCGGTTCATCCTCTGCAGCAGGCCGGTGCTCACGGCGACGAGCGCGCTGTTGCGCCGCGCGCCGGTCGCGAAAGCGTTGGGGGTGGGAGACTCGAAGACGCCGACCTCCGGCATGCCGATGCCGGCCTGTGCTGCCTGGCGGCGCACGGTTTCAACCAGCCAGGTCTCCGGCTCGGTGCGCGGCTCCGTGATCAGCTTGACGCCCATCATCCGCTTCGCCGTCCACTTGGAGATGGCGAGCGACAGGAACGCCCCGCCGAAACCGAGCACTGCGCCGAAGATCAGGAGCGAGTTGAAGTTGATTCCCTGCTGATTGAGCCAGGGTTCGACGCCCAGCAGCCTGAGCGTGACGCTCGCGACAATCAGGATTGCGAAGTTCGTGAGAACGAACAACAGAACTCTCTTCATCTGCACTCCATTCGAATTCAGCTCGTCGGCTGGCAATGGGTGCGGCGTCGAGCGATTTCAAGGCGCCGGGTTACCTCGGAGCCTCGTCCTTCTTTTCCTCTTTTTCTTCTTTCCTGGGCTTCCTTTCCGGAACTCCGACACCTAGCTCGATCCGCCGTTCGTCATTCAGTTGCTCGAGCCCCATGATGCGGCAGTCCTCGACCATTCCCAGGTAGCGGTAGGCGACCGAATCGCGCCCGTAGCCGCAGATCTGGCCGTTGCCGTCGCCGTCCACGGCAGCGAGCGCATTCTGGCTCTTCACGTCGAAACAGCCGGCCGTGAGCTCGGCGAGGTAGGCCTTCTGGCGGCCCATGCTGAAGAGCACCACGTAGCGGTCGTCGAGCGCCTCGAATCCGCTGATGGTTGATTGGTAGACGCAGTCGCTCGTGCGCTTCAATTCGATGCGACGGGGCTCCTTCTTGCCAAGCTGGGATTCCGGCCCGGAACTCACGCAGCCGACGAGGGCGAGGAGTGGGAGGCTGAGGATCGCGGTTTTCATGTGGCACCCCTTACGGTCCTGGTTATTGGACCGGCGCTTGCGGGGCAGGTTCCGGCGGCGGTCCGGGTGCGGCAAGGACCGGCCGCGAGTCATCGATCAATAGTCGTCGCGGTCACCGTAGTCGTCGTCTTCCTCGTCATCATCCTCGTCATCGTCATCGTCATCGTCGTCGTCGTCCCAGTCGTCGTCGTCCTCGTCGTCTTCCTCCTCGCTTTCGGAGCCCGACCAGCCCTCCGGCTCTTCGGTCAGGTCGAGATCGAGTTCATGCCAGGTTTCGTAGTCGATCTCCTCGACGTCTCCGTCCTCATATTGCAGCTCGATCAATTCCGCATCCTCGTCGATCGAGAGGACCTGGAAGACCTCCTCGTCATCGAGGCTTTCGTACCACTGCCCAGGTACCGGGTTGTGATCTCGGCCCATGGACTCCCTCGCTGCAACCAGGGCGGGCGCTTCGATCCGCACCGCCCCCCCGATATTACGGGCGCGGGCCGACGCCTAGCAAACGAGGCCGGGCGCGGCCGAAATCGGGCTGTGACCCTTGAATTGCACCGGCGCGGGTCCCATTCATCAGCCCAAGCCCTTCGAGGGCACAAGGAGAGACGAACATGACACTGATTCGCTGGGAACCGTTGAGGGAACTGGACGACATTTTCGCGCGCTGCAATCCGTATTTCGGCCGGCTGGCGAACATCCGCCAGGGCGCGGTGGAAGAGGGCGATACGCCCGCCTGGACGCCGCTCGCCAACATCTCCGAGACGGAGACCGACTACCTCATCAAGGCCGAGCTGCCCGAGGTGAGCAAGGAAGACGTGAAGGTCACCGTGGACGAGACCGTCATCACGATCAGCGGAGAGCGCCGCAAGGAAGCCGAGCACAAGGACGAGAAAGTCCATCGGACCGAAAGCTTCTATGGAAGCTTCTCGCGCAGCTTCCGGCTGCCGGAAGACGCGGACATCACCGCGATCCAGGCGGAGAGCCGGAATGGCATCCTGAAGGTCCGGGTGCCCAAGAAGCCCGCGCCGCGCGCCAGGACGGTCGAAGTACAGGTAAACTGACGGGACCCGGGGCGGCGGCCGTTTCAGACCGCCGCCCCTGACAGCGCTGCGAGGTCCCATGCCGAGCCAACTCGAGGCGGTCCGCCAGAAACTGCAGACGCAGAAGCAGGAGCTCATGGCGCGCGCCGCCAAGGTTCGCGCCGACATTACGCGTTCCTCCGGGCCGCTCGACAAGGATTTTGCGGAGCAGGTCGTTCAGATGGAAAACGATGCGGTGCTCGCGGGGATCGGCGAAGCGACCGCGGCGGAACTCGCCCAGATCAATCGCGCGCTCGCCCAGCTCGACCAGGGCACGTATGGCCTCTGCAGCCGTTGCGGCCAGCCGATCGACGAACGCCGCCTGCAGGCACTGCCCTATTCCGATCGTTGCATCACCTGCGCCGAAGCGGCGGGCTGACCACACGCTCGCGCAGTTCATGCCTGCCTACAAGGTTCCTCTCCGCGAATTCCGCTACGTCCTGTACGACGTCCTCGACGTCGAATCCAGCTACCGCGATCTTGGCCGGGGTGACGTCAACGCCGAGTTGATCGACGGATTGCTCGATGGCGGCGCGCGTTTCGCCGAGGACATCGTCGCACCAACCAACGAGGCCGGCGATCGCGTCGGCGTGCGCCGCACGGACGACGGGCGCGTGATCACCCCGCCCGGATTCATCGAGGCCTACCGTCAGTACGTTGACGACGGCTGGGCCGCCCTGTGCGGGCCCGTCGACGCGGGCGGCCAGGGCCTGCCCGAGAGCCTGGGCGGCGTGATCGGCGAGATGCTGGTTACGGCCAACATGTCGTGGAAGCTCTACAGCGGGCTGACCGACAGCGCCGTGCTGTGCGTGGCGAAACACGCGACCGAGGAATTGCGACGCCTCTATCTGCCGAAGCTCGTGAGCGGCGTATGGAGCGGCACGATGGCGCTGACCGAACCGCAGGCCGGCACCGATCTCGGCCTGATGCGCACGCGCGCCGAGCCGGACGGAGAGGGCAGCTACCGCATCAGCGGCACCAAGATCTTCATCACGAGCGGCGAACACGATCTCACCGAGAACATCGTGCATCTGGTGCTCGCCAAGCTCCCCGACGCGCCGGCCGGTTCGCGCGGCATCAGCCTGTTCCTCGTTCCCAAGCGCCTGCCGGACGGGAAAGGCGCGCCCGGCGCGCCGAATGGCGTCACTTGCCCGAGCGTCGAACACAAGCTCGGCATTCACGCGTCGGCGACCTGTGTCTTGAATTTCGACAATTCGCGGGGCTGGTTGATCGGCGAGATCAACGGCGGGCTCAAGGTCATGTTCACGATGATGAACCACGCGCGGCTCTGGGTCGGGCTTCAGGGGCTCGCGCAAAGCGAGCGCGCCTGGCAGCCCGCGCTTGCCTACGCGCGCGAGCGCCGGCAGGGCCGCACCTCGGAGGGTGGCAAGGCGGCTGCGGACCCGATCATCGGGCATCCGGACGTGCGCCGCATGCTGTTGACGCAGCGATCGCTGATCGAAGGCGCGCGCGTCCTCGTCTGGTTTGCAGGCCTGCAGATGGATCGCGCGCTGCATCATCCGGAGAAGGCGACGCGCAAGGAGGCCGATGCGCTGCTCTCAATCCTCACCCCGATCGTAAAGGGATTCGTCACCGACATGTCGCTCGAGTGCACGAGCCTCGCGCTGCAGATTCACGGCGGCCACGGCTACATCCGGGAAACCGGCATCGAGCAGTATTTCCGCGACGCGCGCATCACCGCGATCTACGAAGGTACGAATGGCGTGCAGGCGATGGATCTGCTCGGCCGAAAGGTCCTCGGCTCTGGCGGTGCGCTCGCCCGGCAGCTCGGCGGCCTGATCGGCGGCTTCTGCGAGCGCCACGCCGGATCGGACGAGCTCTCGGAGTACATCACACGGCTCGCCGGGCTCCTGAAGGAATGGAGCGAGGCGACGGAAGAGATCGCGCGGCGCAGCGCGCGGAATCCCGACGAGACCGGCGCGGCGTCGTTCGATTACATGCAACTCACCGGTTACCTGTGCCTCGGCTGGTGCTGGGCCCGGATGGCCGCCGTGTCGGCGGCCGCGCTGAAGGCAGGAGCCGCAGACGCAGCATTCCACAAGTCCAAGCTCGCGACGGCACGGTTTTATTTCCAGCGCATCCTGCCGCGGGCCGAAGCGCATCTCGATGCGCTCGGCGCGGGAGCCCGTTCGCTGATGGATCTGACGCCTGATCAGTTCGCGTTCTGATCCGGATCAGCCGCGCTGCGCGGCGAGCCCGCCGTGAAGCGACCAGACATTCTGGAAGCCGCGTGAGCGCAGGTACTCTGCCGCCGCGTGGCTTCGCACGCCGTGCCCACAGACGAGCAGGTAGCGATCCGCCGGCTCAAGATCGGGACTCCCTTCCAGCAGGCGGCCGAGCGGCAGGGACCGTTGCCCGGCGAGCGGCAGCGGTTCTTCCTCGCATTCCTCCGGTTCACGGATATCAATGATCCGGTAGCCCTGGGCCGCGGCCGCGGTGAGCGAGACCGAAACGTCGACGTCCTCCGAAATCGCCGCCGGCTGTGACTGGCCCGTCCGCACGCAGGACCCGAGACACCGTGCGTTCCGCGGCGCAGACAGGCGCCGCAGCCCGTGCGCGAGCAGGTCGACGAGGAGGACTTCATTCGCGAGCTGCCCCGGCAGGCCGAGCAGCAGCTTCAGCACTTCCATTGCCTGGAGATTGCCGAGGATGGCGGGAACGGGCCCGAGAACGCCCGACTGTTCGCAATTGCCGACGAGGCCATCGCGCGTCGCATCGGGCCACTGGCAACGCAGGCAGGAACCGCCGAGATCGGGACGCACCACCTGCAGCTGGCCTTCGTACTGGTAAACGCTCGCGATGACCGCGGGCTTGCCGTTGCGCACCGCGGCATCGTTGACCAGGAACTTCGCCGCGAAGTTGTCCGTGCAATCGACGACGACGTCGCATCCCGCGATGACTTCGTCGGCATTGGCGGCGTCGAGCCGTTGGGCGCGGGCCAGAACTCGAATGGCCGGGTTGTAGGCCGCAAGCTTCCGGGCGGCAGCGTCGGCTTTCGGATGGCCGATGTCGGCGACGTCGTACAGGGGTTGACGATGCAGATTCGAGGCCTGGACGACGTCGGCGTCGACGATCGAGATCGTGCCGATCCCGGCGCCGGCAAGGCCCGGCAGGACGGCGCAACCGAGGCCGCCCGCGCCGATTACGGCGACCGTCGAAGCTGCAAGCCTCTCCTGGCCCGCCGCGCCGACTTCAGGCAGCGCGACCTGTCGCGAATAGTCGAATGGCGCGGCTGCAACTGTGGCTGCAACGCAGCCATGATCGCAATTCACCCAGCCGCTCTCGCCAGCGGCGTAGTGCTCCTTTTTCCAGATCGGCAGGCGATGCTTGATGGCATCGATGATCTCGCGGCAGGCCGCGAAGGCCTCCGCACGATGGCGGGCGCTTACGCCGACCCAGACGGCCACGTCGCCGACCGCGAGACGGCCGAGCCGGTGCACGCAACGCGCCCGCAGGACTCCATGGCGCGCGATCGCCTCCTCGACGATTCTCCCGCCTTCCGCGACCGCAAGCTGCTCGAATGCCTCGTACTCGAGGCCCGTGACCGTTCGCCCCTCGTTGTGATCGCGGACCCGCCCTTCAAAACCGGCATAGCCACCGGCCGCGGAGGCTGCGAGCGGTGCCGCGAGTTGCGCGGCATCGATCGGCTCGTGGGTGAACTCGAATGCGATCATCCGCCGGCCACCGGCGGGATGAACACGACCTCGTCATCGTCGCTGAGCGTCCGGTTCCAGTCGCCGAATGCGGCATTGACGGCGACCTTCAGCTGGGAAATCGGCAGCTTGAATCCGTGCCGGTCGGCGAGTTCCGCGTAGAGCGCAGCAGGCGTCAGGGCCGCCGTCTCGACAATCTCCTCCTGGCGGCCCGCCTGCTCGCGGAACAGCGCGTAGTAATGGAGTCGTACCCGCGGCATCAGGGTGCCCCGGTCGTCTTGAGCGATGCGCGCATGGTTTCGAAGTCCCGGGGCGTATTGGCGTTTTCGAGCGCGGCTGGATGAACCGGGTCGAGCAGCAGGACGTCGTGGGCGAGCAGGAACTTGCGCGGGCAGTCGCGGCCCGCCGCGACATGACCGAGGATGGATTCGCGGCTCGCGGGTTCATAAATCGCGCACAGGGGCTCGGGCAGACCGTTCGTGGCATTGCGAAAGGCCGTGGCGAGGCGGCCCGCGTCGCGGCCCGCAATCAGCTGGTCGAGTGTTTCGCCACCCAGGAACGGAAGGTCGCAGGCGAGTATCAGCCAGGCAGCGTCGGGATGCTTCGCCTGCGCGGCGATGATTCCTGCGATCGGGCCGGATCCCGGTGCGCCGTCGACAATCTGAGGATAGGTGGCACGAAGTCGCTCGCCGATCTGGTCCGCGCGCACCGAGACGTAGGCCAGGCTCACACGCAGTGCCAGGAGCTCGAATGCCCGCGCGAGTTGCGGGCGCGCGCCGTAGGACAGCGCGGCCTTGTCAGATTGCATGCGGCTCGAATGTCCGCCCGCGAGCACCAGTCCATGGAGCGGTGGCATCATCGCGCGGCCGCGTCGAGGTCGCTCTTGCCGCCGCTCTTCGCGAGCAGCCGGACCGCCTCGATGACGATGCCGTGCGAGAGCGACTTGCACATGTCGTAGACGGTCAGCGCTGCGACCGCGGCACCGGTCAAGGCCTCCATCTCGACGCCGGTCCGGTGGTGCACCGCGGCCGTGCAGCGGACCTCCAGGGATTCACCGCCCGCGGGTGCGATCGTAATGTCGCAGCGCTCGAGGCCGAGCGGGTGGCAGAACGGGATCAGCTCGTGCGTGCGTTTGGCGGCCATGGTGCCCGCGATAACTGCCGTATGCATCACCGGTCCCTTGGCGGTCTCGAAGCCGGAGGCCTGCAGCGTGTCGAAGGCCTCGCGCGGGAAGCGGATCATCGCGGATGCCGTGGCGCTCCGGAGGCTCTCATGCTTCGCGGTCACGTCGACCATGGCCGGCCGGCCCTCGGCATCGACGTGCGCAATCGTTTTGCGGTCATCCGCCAATGTAGTACATCTCGATCTTGCGCGGCTTGACCGCAGCGGCCGGCAGTTGCCGCAGCTCGCTGTAGCGGTCCTGGCGCCCGCGCCAGACGTTGTGGATCATGCGCCGCAAATCTTCGTCGGATGCGCCCGCGCGGAGCGGCCCACGGAAGTCCGTGCCCTGCGTCGCGAACAGGCAGGTATAGAAGACACCGTCGGAAGACAGGCGCGCGCGTGTGCAGTCCCCGCAGAACGGCTGGCTGACGGAGGAAATGAACCCGACTTCGCCGGCGCCGTCGTCGTAGGCGTAGCGGAGCGCGACTTCGCCGCGTTGCGCGGCGGGGACCGGCGAAAGCGGCCAGCGTGCTGCAATCGCATCGCGAAGTTCCACGGACGGCACGACGAGCTCCGGCTTCCAGTCGTTGCGGTTGCCGACATCCATGTACTCGATGAACCGGACGGTCACGCCCGTCCCGCGGAAATGCCGCGCAAGTTCCAGCGCCTGCCCGTCGTTCACGCCGCGCTGGATGACCGCATTGACCTTGACGGGCGCGAGGCCCGCCTCGAGCGCGGCCTGTATTCCGTCGAGTACGCGCGCGAGGCCGTCGAATCCGCCGCTCAGGCGCTTGAACGTCGCGGGGTCAAGCGTATCGAGGCTGACTGTCACGCGCGACAGTCCGTGCGACGCCAGGAGCGCAGCCTGCTGCGCGAGCAGCACGCCGTTCGTCGTGAGTGCAAGATCGACGACGCCCTCGATCGCGGACAATTCTGCCACCAGGTCCGCGATATCGGAGCGGAGCAGGGGCTCGCCCCCGGTGAGACGGATTTTCCGTACGCCTTCAGCCACGAACTGGCGCGAGAGCCGCACGATCTCGTCGAAAGACAGCCTCTCTCCAGCGGCCAGGAAGCGGTAGTCCTCACCGAAGGTTTCGCGCGGCATGCAGTAGGGACAGCGGAAGTTGCAGCGGTCCATCACCGATATCCGGAGATCCGCGAGCGGGCGGCCGCGCGTATCCGTTGCCGCCTTGGGAGCGGAAATCGCGACCAGCCTGTCCTTGTCGTCGTTGTCCATGGTCTACCAGCGGTGGAACGGCACGGCGAGTCCGGCCGGATGGGTCGCGGGGCCGCGCGGCAACTCGACGAATCCATCCGTGCCGGCAAGCGAAATGAAATCCCCGGACCCCCCGGTCGGACGGGGTTCGGCCATAGTCCTGCCTTCGGAATCGTACCGGAGTGCGACGGGCAGGAAACAGGCGAGCGGCGCGTCAAAAGCGAAATCCCGCGCGAGCGCCACCCGCGCCGTGGCGGCCGGCGTTGCGGCGGAGAGCCGGGCCAGTGCCGGGATGACATAGCGCGCAAGACAGACGAGGACCGAGACAGGATTCCCGGGCAGGGCAAAGACCAAGGTGCCCGCGGCGCCCCGGCCGAACCACATCGGGCGTCCCGGGCGCTGCGCGATCTGGTGCAGGATCTTCGTCACGCCCAGGGATTCGAGGACGCCGGGCACGTAATCGTACCGGCCCGCTGATACGCCGCCGGACAGCACCAGGACTTCGTGCCGCCCGAGCGCGTCGCCGAGGGCAGCCTCGAGCACATCTTTTTGGTCCGGCAGGTGCAGATCGGTCGTGGGCGGGAATCCGGCGAGCGCGAGCGATGCAGCGATGCCGTAGGAATTCGAACGCCGAACCTGGTGCGCCAGAACCGGCTGGCCCGGCTCGACGAGTTCGTCGCCGGTCGAAATGACCGCGATGCGTGGCAGCCGCGACACTGAAAGGCGCGGCTGTCCCGCCGACGCAGCGATTGCAAGCTCCGGCCCGCCGAGACGGGTGCCGGCAGCAAGCAATGCGTCGCCTGCGCGTGCGTCGGCACCGCGTCGATGCACGTGCAGCCAGGGCCTGGGTTGGTAGCCGGCTTCGATCGAGGCCTTGCCGCCCTCGATGCGAACCCGCTCGATGGGCACGACCGTGTCGCAACCCTGGGGCAGCACGGCGCCGGTCATGACCTCGATACAGCCGGCGGTCGAGTCGAACGCCAGGGCGGGTGTGCCGGGGGGCTGCCGGCCGGCGATGCGATACCCGGAAGGCGCGACGCTCCCGCTCGCGAGTGCGATGCCGTCCATCGTGACGCGATCGAACGGCGGGCAGTCGCGTTCCGCATGGATCTCGCGGCGCAGAACCCGGCCGGCGCAGGCCGGCAGCGGCAGTTCCTCTTCCGGCGCCGGCTCGAGCGCCGCGGCGATCGCCGCATCAGCCTCGGCGGGCGTCAGCATCGGGCCCCGGCGTCAATTCTGCTTGTCGCGGGACTTGAAGATTCTGAGCTGTTCGTTGAACTGGTCCGCAACGGCCTGGACTTCGTCGACGGCGGCATTGTTCTTCTTCGCCTGCATCGCGCGCAGTTCCGCGAGCCGGTTCTCGTCGTAGTTCCCGCTCTTTTCGAGCGTGCTCATTTCCATGTCGAGGCAGGCGTTGTAGGCGTTGATGTCTTCATTGAACTGTTGCACCGCCTTCTGGGCGGCCACCATTTCCTCGTAGGTCGCGGACTTGCCGTCGGGCGCCCGGTCGGGTGCGCGCGGATAGATACAGCTTGCCTGCGCAGCCGCCGAGGCAAGAAAAGCGATCAGGGCAAGCGTCATTCGGGTCATTTCAGCAGTCTCCCCCTGCGATTCGGTGACTATGGGACAGCTTCGGGCCGGCCCGGTTCGCAAGCTTTTTGATTCTAGCGCAGGGCCTCCAGGCGGGGCAGCGACCGCGGTGCCCGGGGTCCCCGTCCGGCACCGCGGAATCCGGTCGCCGGCCGGCCGGAAATTGGCCAAAAACAACGGCCGCGGCCCGTTAGGATGTGCGCCAACCGGTCTGTGGGATGCATTGGAATGCGGGATTGGAAATCCGCCTTGCGCACGGTGTTTCTGTCGCGCGCCCTTGACGCGCTCGAGGAAACGAGGCTGGTGCCCGATCGCAAGGTGCTCTACCAGTTTTCCGCCCGTGGCCACGACCTGACACAGGCCTTGCTGGGTCAGCAGCTGAACGGCCGCTGCGATGCGGTCGCGCCTTATTATCGTTCGCGGCCGCTCGCCCTCGCCCTTGGTCTTTCGCCGGAAGAGGCGCTGGCCTCCACGATGATGCGCGCCGAGGGCATGTCGGCCGGCCGGGACATCGGCGTCGTGCTCAACCTGCCGAATCGGGAAGGCCCCTGCCTGCTTCCCGCCTGCGGCGGCGTAGGCACGCAGTACACGCCCGCGGCCGGCTGGGCGCAGTCGCTCGTTTACCGTGAGCGGGATCTCAAGGATCCGGCGGCAGGCGGAAGCATCGCAGTCGCTCACGGCGGCGAAGCCTCGACGGCGACGAACGGATTCTGGGCATCGCTCAATATCGCAACGACCGAGCGGCTGCCGCTGCTTTACTTCATCGAGGACAATGGCTACGGCATCTCGGTGCCGGCCGCGCGGCAGACACCGGGCGGCGACATTGCGGCGAACCTTGCCGCCTTCGGCAACCTGCGGGTCCTGGCCGGCGATGGCTCTGATCCGGTCGCGGCCGCGCAATTGATCGAGTCAGCCGTCACGGCCGTGCGCCAGGGCGAAGGGCCGGTGCTGCTGCGCCTGCGTGTTCCCCGACTTTCCGGTCATTCGGGACAGGACACCCAGGCCTACAAGAGCGCGGCCGAGATCGAGGCGGAGCAGGCCCGTGATCCCTTGATTCAGCTGAAGAATCACCTCGTGCCGGCCGCGATGGCCGAGGACGCATGGCGCGAGCTCGAAGCCGAGGCCCAGGCCGCCGTCCTGGCGGCGCTTGCACGCATCGAATCACGGTCGCCCGTTTCGGCGGCGACCGTCAGGAAGTACGTGTTCAGCGAGCGGCGCGCTGATGGTTCGCTCGAGCTGCAGCGACAGGGCGGTGAGCGGGCCCTGGGCATCGCGCCGCGCGCCGGAACGGCGACCGCGCGGCCGGAAGGCCCCCGGATCAACATGTTGACGGCGATCCGGCGCACGCTCGAGCACGAACTCGCGACCAATCCGCGCGTCCTCGTGTTCGGCGAAGACGTCGGGCGCAAGGGCGGCGTGCATGCGGCGACGCTCGGGTTGCAGGAGCGATTCGGCGAAGCGCGCGTCTTCGACACGAGCCTGTCGGAGGAGGGAATCATCGGCCGAGCCGTCGGCATGGCGCTCGCGGGCCTTGTGCCGGTGCCCGAGATCCAGTTCCGCAAGTACGCGGAGCCGGCCGCCGAGCAATTGCACGACTGCGGCACGATGCGCTGGCGCACGGCGAACCGATTCGCGGCGCCGATGGTCGTGCGCATGCCGGGCGGCTTCTTCAAGTGCGGCGATCCCTGGCACAGCCAGTGCAACGAGGTGCAGTTCCTGCACGCGGTCGGCTGGCAGCTCGCGATGCCGTCGAATGCCGAGGACGCCGTGGGGCTCCTCCGGACCGCCTTGCGCGGAAACGATCCTGTGATCTTCTTCGAGCATCGATCGCTCCTGGACGGCGCGGCCGCGCGGCGGCCGTGGCCGGGCGATGAATTCATGCTGCCGTTCGGCAAGGCCCATTGCCTGCGCTCCGGCTCCGAGCTCACGGTCGCGAGCTGGGGCGCGATGGTCGAACGATGCGAGCAGGCCGCCGCCGAATCCGCAATCGACGTCGAGCTTCTCGATCTCCGGACGCTCTCGCCCTGGGATCGCGAGGCCGTACTCGCATCGGTGCGGAAGACGCGGCGCTGCCTTATCGTCCACGAGGACACGATCACGGCGGGATTCGGCGCCGAGATTGCCGCGACGCTTGCGGAGCTCGCCTTTTTCGATCTCGATGCGCCCGTCGAGCGGCTCGCGATGCCGGATGTGCCGAGCCCGCACAGTCCCCTGCTGCTCGATGCGGTCGTCCCGTCGGTTGGTAAGATCGTGGCGGCGATGCGCCGCATAGCGAGTATCTGAACAATGACCCAGATGATCGACGTGCTGCTCCCGGCCGACCAGGCGGAGGGAACCCGCTCGCAGGTGCTGCGCTGGCTGAAGTCGGTCGGGGAGCCGGTTGCAAAGCACGAGCCGCTGGTCGAGATCGAAACCGACAAGGTCACGATCGAGGTGCCCGC
>Ga0105107_10000623_pt1 | contig 22696 bp, 10 predicted proteins | sample PPLLaktember2015_6_FD_79335 | JGI IMG/M metagenome (GOLD analysis project Ga0105107, IMG submission 79335) | Freshwater sediment microbial communities from Prairie Pothole Lake near Jamestown, North Dakota, USA - PPLs Lake P8 Core (1) Depth... | ecosystem: Environmental > Aquatic > Freshwater >... | reverse complement strand
TCGACATCCTTTGGCTCGACGGCGGCTGGGTCCGGCCCTCGCCCGTGATCGAAATCGCACCCGGGATCTTCCGCAAGAACCCGAAGAACATGGACATCGACATGCCGGCGATCGCGGCCATGGCCCGACGGCTCCAGCCGGGGATCCTCGTCGTCGACCGGACCGTCGCCGGCCGCTACGAGAACTACCGGACGCCCGAGCAGGAGGTCCCGGAAAAGCCCCTCCCCTACGCCTGGGAAACCTGCATGACCATGGGCGACCAGTGGTCGTATAAGCCGGACGACGCGTACAAGTCGACGCGCCGGCTCGTTCACCTCCTCGTCGACATCGTCTCCAAGGGCGGCAATTTCCTGCTCAACATCGGGCCCAGCCCCGAAGGCGAGCTGCCGGCCGAATCCCTCATCCGGCTCCGCGAGATCGGCGAGTGGATGAAGATCAACGGCGAGGCCATCTACGGCACGCGCCCGATCGCCCCTTATAAGGAGGCCCGGACCTGCTTCACCTCCCTCGCCGACGGCACGGTCTACGCGATCCTGCTCGCCGGCGACGGCGAATCCGCGCCGCCGCCCAAGCTCATGCTGGCCTCGATCGCCCCGGAAGCCGGGAGTGCCATCCGGATGCTCGGCGTCCAGGAGCCTGTCCGCTGGGAGAAGATCGGCCGGGGCGCGCTCCTGACCCTGCCCCCCGGCGCGGTCGAAAAACCTCCCTGCCGCGATGCCTGGGCCTTCAAATTCAAGGCCTCCCGGCCGGGCGCGAAGGCCGCGGAATGACGATGAGGCAGCGGGGCGCCCTCCTGGCCATCGTCGCGGCCGCTGCGGCCCCTGCTGCCGGAGCGGAGTGGCTCAGGGGCTACGGGCAAACCGTATCGGGCGCCGAGCTGACCTATCATTCCCCCTACCCCGACATCACGTCCGCGCTCATCAGCCGGGCCTCGGACGGGGCCATGGCCGTCGAATGGGAGACCGAAGCCGTGCCGGCCGGCTGGAGCGGCGGCCCCGCGACCTTCGTCTGGCTCGCCGGCCACGCGACCGGCAAGGGCGGGCATCGCTTCGACCTCGTCGTCGACGGCAGGGAAACGCTGAGCTTCAGGACCTCGCCCGATTCGACGCGCCGGGATTGGCGCGAGACCGGGACGGGGGGCCTCTCGCTCACGTTCGAGACGGTCATGGTCGACCAATTCGACGAGCTCTTCGGCTTCATGTGGCTGGAGGTCCCGGAGGCGCTCCTCCGTCCCGGACTGCCCCTGAAGATCCGGGTCACGGGGGAGAAGGCCGGATCGAACGATTGGTTCATGGTTTTCCGCGACGGCCTCCGCCGCGACGTCTGGGCCCGGAGCGAGCAGGCCCTGGTCCGCAGGGACGGCCGCCTTTTCCAAGTCGTCCGGGTCGAGACGAGCCATCTCGGCCCGCCCGGCGGCGCGGTCGTCTCCTGCGGCGACGAGAAAGCCCGCCTCGAGCTCAAGCTCGGCTACAACGCCTTGGAGTTCCTCGTCCCCGCGGTGGACCGGGAGCGCGTCGTCGCGGTCGAGGTGGCCCTCGACGACGGCTCCGTCCGCCGGGGCGAGCTCGCGATCAGGCCGGTCGTGCCCCGGGAGATCTGGCTCCTCCCCCACTCTCATGTCGACATCGGGTATTCCGATCCGCAGCCGGTGGTCGAGCGGAACCACTGGCGGTATTTCGGGGAGGCGATCGAGCTCGCGAGAAAAACGGCCGGGTATCCGGAAGGGGCGCGCTTCAAATGGAATACGGAGCAAGCGTGGGCCGTCGAGACCTATTTCCGTCAGGCCGGGGAGGCCGAGCGGGCGGCTTTCGTCGAGGCTGTGCGCCAGGGGACGATCGGCCTTCAGGCGACTCTGGCCGGGGTCCTGACCGGGCTCTGCCATCCTGAGGAGCTTTTCCAGCTGACCCGGTTCGCCCGGGACTTCGGCCGGCTCGCCGGGACGCCGGTGGATTCGGTCATGGTCACGGACATCCCCGGGCAATCCTGGTCGTTCGCGGCGGCGCTGGCCCAGGCCGGGATCAAGTACGTTTCGAGCGGGCCGAATTACATGCCGAGCCTGTTCGACGGCGGGGACAGGATCGGCTGGGCCCTCAAGGCCTGGGGCGACAAGCCGTTCTACTGGCTCTCGCCGTCGGGCCGCGAAAGGGTCCTCTTCTGGATGGCCGGCCGCGGCTATTCCTGGTTCCACGGCCTCAACATGGGCTCGCTCGGCAAGACCCCGCCGTACCGGATCTTCGAATACATGGACGAGCTCGCGGAGAAGGGCTATCCCTACTCGATGGTCCAGGTGCGCTACACGGTCGGGGGGGACAACGGGCCGCCGGACCCCGAGCTGGCCGACCGCGTCTGGAAGTGGAACGCAACCTATGCGTCGCCGCGGATCGTCATCGCCACGGCCTCGGAGATGTTCGCCGAATTCGAGCGGCGGCACGGCGCGGCCGTCCCGGTCGTCAGGGGCGACTTCACCGGCTACTGGGAGGACGGGGCCGCTTCGACGGCCAAGGAAACGGCCCTGAACCGGACGGCGGCCGGCCGGCTTATCCAAGCGGAGGCCCTGTGGTCCATCCGGGGCAAGAGCGAATTCCCTGAGGCCAGGGACGACGAGGCCTGGCGGCAGATCGTGCTCTTCAGCGAACACACCTGGGGAGCGTCCGACAGCGTCTCGAACCCGGACGGCGAGGGACCGCGGGCGCAATGGGAATACAAGAAGGCCTTCGCGACGGAGGCCGAGCGGATGTCGCGCGGGCTTCTCGAGGAGGCCCGGGACGGGGCCGAGACAGGGGCCGGAGGCGGGGCGATCGACGTCGTCAACACGTGCTCGTGGCCGAGAACGGACCTGGTCGTGCTGCCGGCGCGGCTGAGCGCGGCGGGAGACCGGGTCACGGATGACAAGGGAACAATAGTCCCCTCCCAGAGGCTGAGAACCGGGGAGCTCGCGTTTCTCGCTTCGGCCGTCCCTGGATTCGGGGCCAAGCGGTACTTCGTCCACGAAGGCCTGGCCGGGGGAGACGGGGCCGCCCGCGCCTACGGCTTCGGGGTCTCGAACAGGGAGATCGCGGCCGCCGTCGACTGGCGGACCGGGGCCATCGAGCGCCTCCGCTGGAGCGACGGCTTCGAGCGCGACCTCGTCGACAGCACCGTCGAGCCCGGACTGGCGCACTACCTTTACGTCCCCGGGACCGACCCGGCGGGGGCGCAGACCGTTTCCGCGGTCAAGGTCAAGCCCGGCGAACGGGGCCCTCTCGTCTCGTCTCTCGTGGTCGAGTCGGCCGCGCCGGGAACGCGGGGGCTCGTCCGCGAATATCGCGTCGTCGACGGCCTGGCGCGGCTCGAGATCGCCGTGACCATCGACAAGGCCAAGGTCCGGGACAAGGAGGGCGTCCATATCGCCTTCCCCTTTGCCGTGCCCGGCGCGACGGCCAGGGTCGACGTCGGTTGGGGCGTCGTCCGTCCGGAGACCGATCAGATCGAGGGCGCGTGCCGGGATTTCTTCTGCGCCCGCGACAGCGTCGACATCTCCAACGGCGAGTATGGGCTGACCTGGACGTCGATCGACGCCCCTCTCGTCGAGATCGGAGCCGTCACCGACGAAACCCCGCGCCGGAGCGAGCGGCGGAGCTGGCAGCGGACGATCGCCCCGTCGACCCGGCTTTTCTCCTATGTCATGAACAACTACTGGCACACGAACTACAAGGCGGACCAGGAAGGCCCGGTGACCCTGCGCTACGCCGTGACGCCTCACCGCGGCTCGGACACCGCCGCCGCGAAGAGGCTCGCCGCGGAGGCGGCGACCCCGCTCGTCGCGATCGAGGCGGACGCCTCATCCGCGGCGCCGCAATTTCCGCTCGCCGTCGGCCCGGGGCCTTTCGTCGCCACCCGGCTCAAGCCGTCCGCGGACGGAAAGGCCTGGATCCTTCGTCTCTTCAATGCCTCCGGATCTCCCGCGCCGGTCCGGCTCTCGGGCGAGGCCTTCGACCAGGGCCGTGTCTTCCTCAGCGGCCTCGACGAAGCCGCCGGGCCCCGTGTCTCGTCCCCGCCGGAGGTCCCCGGCTTCGGCATCCTGACCCTGTTAATTCTTAATTCGGTGACACACAACTAAACAACCTTAATTGCCGCCCATCGAGAGAGAAGCGGAGTAGGTTTGACCCCTTCTTAGTTGGCCGGGCCCGGGGCTTCCGTTATAATGGATCTATCCTTTGCTACGGGAGGCATCATGATCACCCATTTCATAGATCCCCTTCGGTCCCCCTCCAGGCTCATCGCAGCCGTTCTCCTTCTAGCTGTCCTGGCCGCCGTCCCCCTGAAGGGCCAGGCCCAATACATGTCCTCGACGCAGGACAGGCGCGAGCCTAGGGGAAAGATGATGATGCCCTTCGAGCGCGCCGTCAATCTCGGGGATCTCTGGTACCTCCAGTCCTCGGAGAAGGTCAAGGGGACGGGCGAGGAGATCTCCAAGCCCGGCTTCCGGATCGAGTCGTGGCACCCGGCCGTCGTGCCTTCGACGGTCCTCGGGACCCTCGTCGAGAACAACGTCTATACGGACATCTTTTTCGGCAAGAACCTCGAATCCGTCCCCACCGCGCCGTTCCGCGTCTCCTGGTGGTACCGCAAGGAGTTCACCGTTCCGGTCGGTCCCGGCCTGAACCGGACGCACCTCGAGTTCGATGGGATCAACTATCGGGCCAACATCTGGCTCAACGGCAAGAGGATCGCCGACGCTTCGACGGTCTACGGCGCCTACAGGCGGTTCTCTTTCGACGTGACCGCGGACGTCAAGACGACGGAAAAGAACGTCCTGGCCGTCGAGGTCATCCCGCCGGAAAAAGGCGAGCCCACGATCGGCTGGGTCGATTGGAATCCCGCCCCGCCCGACAACGCCATGGGTCTCTTCCGCGAGGTCCGCGTCCGGGCCACGGGCGACGTCTCGATCGAGAATCCGTTCGTCATCACCAAGCTGGATCTGGCGGCCTTCAAGGAAGCCCGCCTTACCGTATCGGCGGAGCTCATGAACCACAGCGACGCCGACGTCACCGGCACCCTCGCGGGCCGGACCGAGGGCACGGAGTTCTCCCGCGAGGTGACCCTCCGCCCCCGCGAAAAGAGGACGATCGAATTCACCCCGGAAACGACGCCCGAGCTCGTCATCAAGGAGCCGCGGGTCTGGTGGACCCACGACTTGGGCAACCCGGAGCTCTATCTCCTCGCCCTCTCCTTCACCCAGAAAGGGGCCAGAGGCGACGGCGAGAAAGCCACCGCAGAGCCCTCGGCGAAAGGCGAGGAAAAGCCCAAGGACAAAGAGCTCCGCCGGATGCCGGGCGTGCCCAGGGTTCTGCCCTCGGATGCCCGGATCGTCCGGTTCGGCATCCGTGAAGTCGCCGATTACCGCACGGATGACGGCCACCGGGGATTCAAGCTCAACGGCCGCAAGATCCTCATCCGCGGCGGCGGCTGGGCCGACGCCCTCCTCCTCAACGCCGACCGCAAGAGGCTCCAGGGCGAGGTCCTCTACGCCCGCCACATGAACCTCAACACCATCCGGATGGAGGGCTTCTGGGGCACGAGCCAGGACATCTACAACCTCTGCGACGAGGCCGGTCTTTTGATCATGGTCGGCTGGAGCTGCCACTGGGAGTGGACCGATTATCTCGGCCGGCCCGCCGATGAGCCCCACGGCGGCATCACGACGCCGGAGCTCATCGACCTCGTCGCCGAGTCCTGGAAGCATCAGCTCCTCTGGCTCCGCAACCATCCCTCGATCTTCGTCTGGGCCCAGGCGAGCGACATGATCCCCCATCCCGATCTCGAGCGGCGCTACATCGAGATCCAGAAGGAGGTCGACCCGACCCGGCCCACCCTCGTCTCGACCAAGGGCAAGACGAGCACGATCACGGGGCCGTCCGGGGTCAAGATGCTCGGCCCCTACGATTACGTCCCGCCGGTCTACTGGTACGTCGACACCAAGGCCGGCGGCGCCTACGGCTTCAACACCGAGACCGGCCCGGGACCGCAAGTCCCGCCGCTCGAGAGCCTGCGGAAGATGATGCCTGAGGACAAGCTCTGGCCCATCAACGACTTCTGGGAATACCACTGCAGCCGCGGCATGTTCAAGGACCTCAAGCGCTACAACGAGGCCATGGACAAGCGCCTCGGCCCGGCCAGGGACCTCGAGGACTACCTCCGCAAGGCCCAGTTCCTGAACTACGAGGCCATGCGGGCCATGTTCGAGGCCTTCGTCGCCAACAAGCATAAGGCGACGGGCGTCATCCAGTGGATGTACAACTCCGCCTGGCCCAAGCTCTGGTGGCAGCTCTACGACTATTACCTCCAGCCGAACGGCGCCTTCTACGGCGCCCGCAAGGCCGGCGAGCCCATCCATATCCTCTACAACTACGGCAATCAGGAGATCGCCGCGGTCAACAGCTCGGCGGTCCCCGCTGCCAAGCTCAAGGCCACCATCCGCGTCCTCGATCTCGATCTCGCGGAAGTCATCTCCAAATCGGTCGACTTCGGGCTCCTCGCCGACGAGGTCAAGACGATCGACGTCCTCCGCCTTCCGGCCGGGACCACCCCGGCCTATTTCCTCGACCTGCGGATCTTCGGGGAGAAGAACCGGCTCGTCGACGTGAACTTCTATTGCCTGTCGGCGAAGCCGGAGACGCTCGACGAGGCGAACGCGACCTGGTTCGTCACGCCCATCAAGGAGTTCGCCGACCTCACGGCCCTGAGCGGCCTGAAGCCCGTGACGCTCCGGGTCCGCAGCAAGTTCTCGAAGGACGGCCCGACGACCAAGGTCACGGTCGATCTCGAGAACCCCTCGGACGGCCTGGCCCTGATGATCGACGTCCGCGTCGTCCGCGACGTCTCCGACGAAGCGGTCCTGCCGGTCTTCCTCGACGACAACTACTTCACGCTCCTGCCGAAGGAAACGCGGAAGATCTCGGCCGTCTTCACCACCGACGACCTGCGCGGCGAGCAGCCCCTTGTCAAGATCAGGGGTTGGAACGTCCTGGCCGCCGAGAAATGACCGGTATCCGCTCGACGCGCCCCGGCGCCGGCGCGGGGTTGCGGGCGGCCCGGATGGCGGCCCTAACCGGCCTTGTTCTCGCCGCCGCCTGCCGGGGCGGATCCGCCGTCCCGGCCGATCCCTGCAGGACCTTCCTCTGCGACCAGGGCGGCGTCATCCGGGCCGATACGTCCCGCCCCCGGATGTCCCTCATCTTCACCGGCGGCTCATTCGCCGACGGCGGCGAGCCTATCCGCCGGGTCCTCCGCGAGGAGGGCGTCGCGGCGGGCTTCTTCTTCACCGGGGATTTCTACCGGACCTCCGAGTTCGCCGGGGTGATCCGCGGCCTGGCCGAGGACGGCCATTATCTCGGGCCGCACTCCGACCGCCACCTGCTCTACTGCGACTGGAACGACAGGGCAAAGACCCTCGTCAGCCGCGACGATTTCCGGTCCGACATCGAGGCCAATTTCCGCGAGATGGAGCGCTTCGGCATCGCCCGCGCGAAGGGGCACCTCTTCATCCCGCCCTACGAATGGTATAACGACGAGATCGCAGCCTGGTCGAAGGAGGCCGGCCTCGTCCTCTTCAATTTTACGCCCGGCACGTCCTCCAACGCCGACTACACGACGCCGTCCATGCCGGAGTACCTGGACTCGCGGACGATCTACGGCCGCATCCTCGCCCACGAGAGATCGGACCCCCACGGCCTCAACGGCTTCATCCTGCTCATACACATCGGAACGGACCCGGAGCGCACCGACAAGCTCTACCTGCGCCTCGCCGACCTGATCAAGGAGCTCAAGTCACGTGGCTATGACCTGGTCAGGATAGATCGATTGCTACAGGTGGGCTGATCCGCGGCCTTTTGGTCTACGCCCGCTCCGGGATTCCCTCTCGAGGTGGCGACGGGTGTTGCCTCGAAGATCCCCGTCCGTGGAGGGGGGACCGGCAAGGTCATTTCTTCTTGAGCGAGTCCACGAGCGCCCGGAGCTTTTCCTGATTCGGATTGAGCTCGAGCGATTTCGTCCAGGCTTTGAGCGCTTCGTCGGTGTTCCCGAGCTGATTGTAGCAGGTCCCGAGGTAATTCAGGATGTCCACGTTCGCCCCGTACCTGACGAGGTAGGCGCCGTAATGTTTCGAAGCCTCCGCGAATTCCCCCAAGGCGTGGCCCGCCTGACCGAGCAGGGCCAAGGTTTCGGCGGCCGCGTTGTCGGCCCCCGCCCAGGGCCCCAACGCCTTCTGGACGCCCTGGTAGTCCGTAAGCCTGAAGAGGGCCTGAGCGTAGGCGACAGCCAGGTCCTGCCTTTCCGGGGCGCGCCGGAAGGCCTCGGCCAGCCGGGGCCGGGCGGCTACAAAGTCACCCTTATTCATGAACTGGACGCCAGTGGCCAGGAGATCGTCCTCGCCGCCGGGCGCCGGGCCGACTTTGGCCATGATCAGGGGCCGGGGCACGGCCGCCGCCAGGGAGATCTCGAAGTTCTCCCGGACCCGGGCCAGCTCCTTCCCCGAGCCGTCGAGCAGGACGGCCAGGGCCTGGTAGTAGCCCGGAGTGAGGCCCTGCAGGGGCTGGATATCGACCAGCCCGGCGACCGGCACGTCGGCCAGCCGGGTTTCTTTCCTCCGGACCTCCATATCCTCCCGCAGCAGCGTCGTGAGAAGCGTCCCGGACGCGCGCAGGGCCTCCGTGATACCGTGGGGCTGGCAGACGAGGACGACCGAGTCCCGCGAGCTGAACGTCTTTCTCGATTGGCAGAGGATCTGGGCTTCGCCGACCTTGAAGGGCACGCGCTCGGCGGCCCCCGCCGGTCCCGGTTCCGCGCCGTAGGCCAGGAGAAGCGGCCCCAGGCCGGGCGATGAGTCCGGCCCGGGCACGACGACCGTCGCCGCCGCGCCCGTGAACTCCTTGGAGAGCGCGTTCTTCAGGATAACGTCAAACGTGTAGCTCCCGGGAACGAGCGGAAAGGAATCCTGGATGGAGATCGACTGGGCCCGGACATCCTCGAGCTGGCCGGAGGTCAGGCTGAAGGGGAAGCTCTTGTCATACTGGTAGACGGTCCGGCCGGCCGCGTCCGAGACCCGGCCGGTCAGGCGGAAGATCACCTCGAATTTCCCCCGGACCTCGTCCGCGGAGATCCGGGAGGGCTCGATCGTGTAATGGACATAGCTCTGGCCGCTGTCGTCGCGGAGGACCTGGACAAGGGCGTCGCTGGCGATGTAGTTGGCGGTGTAGTCGACCTCGATGAAGTCCTTGTACTTCAGGATGGCGTCGGCATAGCCGGCGTCCACATTCTTCTGGGGCAGGGTGGCGATCGTCGCGATGAGCCGGTTGGAGGCCAGGGATTCGTTGCCGGGCTGGGACGCCTCGCCCGGGATGAGGCTCAGGGTCTGCCGGGCCAAATTGGGTTCGAGCTCCTGGAGCTCCTTGTAGGCCGCCTGATCGTTGGACATGGAGGACGCCGATCGGCTGGCATCGCGGTAGCCGCCCATCGAGCTGGCGATGAGGCTGCGCGGCCCGTGTTCGGTCGGCGAATACAGGATGTAATCGCCGCCGCCGTCCCTTTTGAAGAAGATCAGATTGAAGGCCGTGGGGAGACCCTGGTCCGGGTCGCCGAGGTAGAACCAGATCTCCGTCGGGTAGACGCCGTTGACGGTGTCGTACTGCTCGATGTTCCTGGGCGGCCCGAGGATGATGTACATCCGGCCGCGATCGGTCATCCAACCGGGCAGAGGCGTCGAGCGGCCGTAAAACCTCGTGGCATGGTCCAGGCGGCGGCGGTGCTCCTCCTCGAACTCGTTCCGCGGCGTCCCCGGCGTGGGGTCGCGGTGCTTCCAGAAGGCCTCGATGAAGATGTCCCTTTCGCGATCGGTCTGGAGCACCCGGAAGACGTCCCGCTCGCGTTTGGAGATGATGTAGACGACCTCCTCGTCGAGCCATTTCTGATAGCGCCCCTGCAGGACCGCGCTCGACGCCGAAGCCCCGGACTGGGGCGCGGCGGGGGGGGCCAGACAGGCCAGACAAACGGCCAGGATGACGAGTCTTCTCATGGGGTCCCTCATAAAACCCTACTTTAATCGTTTTTCGCGGGGACTTCAATCCGGGGAAAAGGCCGCCGAGGACGCACTTCGGGCGCGGGGGCTCCCCCCGGCCCGGGGACGCCGCAAGAAAAAGCCCGGGGGGCGGCGCCCCCCGGGCGAACAGCTGCGCGCCAAGAGCTAGAACTGGTACATGAAGCTGAGCCGGAACCGGCGGGGGTCGCTGACCCCCGTGATCCGGCCCCAGTTCTCATAGAAATCGGCGTTGGTGATATTGGCGGTGTTGAAGATGTTGAAGACGTCGAGGACGATGTGCAGGGACCCGTAGTTCTTGAGCTTGATGGCTTTCTCGGCGCGGAGGTCGAGCAGGTTCAGGGAGGGCAGGTGTGTGGGGGTCGTGTCCCCGACGACCCGGCCGAGGCCGGCGGCGTTGATCTGAGAGCCCCACAGACTGGCCGGGATGGGGAAGAGCTGCCACAAGGGCCGGCCGGTGGAGAACCGGAACCTGGCCCCGAGGTCGACCTCGACGACGGGGATGCTATAGGACCCCGAGACCTTGAACTCCCACTTGGGGACGAACGGCAACGGGCCGTCCATGTTGTTGATCGTGTAGTTGAGGCTGGCCATCCACGTGTCGTCCGTGAGCATGGGGCCCATCATGTTGTCGTTCTGCCGTTGCGTTCTCTGGGCCGTGCCGTCCGACCAGGAATAGATGAGCGAGGCCAGGCCCTGCCAACGGTCGGAAAAGCGCTTGTTGAGGACGAACTGAACGGCCTGATAGGTCCGATGGGGCTTGACGTCTTCGTACGTTCCCATGTTCTCGACGCGCTGGGTGCTATTGGCCCTAATGTACGGGAGGCCGCCGGGGTATTGGCTCAGGTCGATGCTCCAGAGGTCGACCGTCTTTCCGTTGGCCAGGGTGAACGGGACCCGCACATACGCCCACTCTTCACCGGTCGTCCGGTCGATGGGGACGTTGACGAACATGCTGGTCGAATGCTTGTAAATATAGGTCGCGCTCAGGGAGAGGTCCTTGACCAGCTCCCTTTCCAGGTTGAGCATGAACTGGTCCGTGTGCATGTCCTTGACGTCGTCCGCGACGTCGAGACTCCAGGAGCCGTCGATCTGTTCGACAGGACGCTGGAACACGGGTCCCGCTAGGTTCGGGATCTCCCGGACGGCATTGATGACCTCGTTGATGGACGCTCCTTCGTATTCGTACGGGATGATATCGATGACGCCGTTGCCGTTCAGATCGACGAGGTCCCACGGGATCTGCCACCATTGACGGGTCAGGTCGGTGAGCGGCATGTCCGGTCCGAACCTCCGCAGGAACTCGACCGCGAGCGGCATGTAGTAGCGGCCATAGTTGGCCCGCAGGACCGTTTTCGCGTCCTTGGTCAGCTGGTAGGTGATACCGAGGCGGGGCGAGAGCGTCCGGAAATCAAAGATGTTGCCGGTTGCGGCGCGATCGCCGATGACCACGGGATTGGCGATGTCGGTCGGCGAAGTCAGCTTCTCGTAGATCTTGCCGACGCCGTACTTGGTCGTCATCCGGTCATAGCGCAGGCCGATGTTGAAGGTCAGTCGCTTGACCGGCGACCACTGGTCGTCGAAGAAGAAGCCGAGGGAATCCGCCGTGCGGACCGTCAGGTAGGGATTGATCTCCTGGCGGTCGTTCGTGAAGACGAGACCGTTCTCCGGATCGACGTAATCGTAGCTGCCGAAATCGTACCAGCCCGGATAGAAATACCACATGTCTTTCCAGGACGCGATGTCCAGGCCGACCCACCTGCCGCCGTCGTAAACATAGGATGGATATCCCAAGGGATAGGTATAGTTCACATAGTTCTGGAAGAAGCCGCCCAGCGAGTTGCCCCGGCCCTTGGTATACTGGGCGCCGAACTTGATGTCGTGTTCGCCGAGGAAATCTTCCGCGTAGTACGACATGTCGGCCTGAATTGTATGACGATTGGACTCGAAGCCTTCAATATAGGGGAAGGCTCCCTCAATACCATATTCCGCCCACTTATACCAGTTGATGTAGCCGGGATGGTCGGGGTGGTCGGCGGGGATGAAGGGCGTATCGTTGGTCCAGAAGCCCAGGTACTTCGCCGTGAAGATGGCGTTGCCCGTCGGCAGCCATTGGAGTTGGGCGGAGATGGTGTCGTTGACGGTCTTGACGCCGTAGGTCATCGAAGTATCCCAACCGGAAGCCGCGTTGCCCCAGCTCCAGCCGTCGCCTTTGTTCCACTCCCGGTGGTAGGACACCCAGGCCCTCGATTTTGCGAACGGCTCCGCGGAGATCTTCAGGTCGGCATAACGGCCCCACCAGTTGTTGAGGAGGCTCCAGTTCACGGGCAGCGAAGCCGATCGGATGTAGTCAAAGGCGCCATAGAACCAGACCTTGTCCTTGACGATCGGGCCGCCCAGGGTGAAGTTCCCTTCCCAGTTCTTCTTCGTCACCCCGGCCAGGACGTCGCCCGATTGGACGTACAGCCAGTCGTGGCCGGACAACGAGCCGTCGGGCGGCTGGTTGGTCTTGAAGAACGTGTCGCCCCGAAGCTCGGTGTAGTAGGCGGCGTTGCCGTGGAACCGGTTGCTCCCGGATTTGGTCAGGACGTCGATGGCCGCGCCCGAGTAACTCCCGTATTCCGCCTTGGCGCCGAGGGCGAGGACGCGGACCTCTTCGACGGCGTTATAGTTGACCGAAACGAGCGTGCCGAAGGAGGCGCCCCGGGGGTCGGTCGTGTTGACGCCGTTGATCAAGAAGACGTTCTCCATGCTCGAGCCGCCGTAGGCGGTCGGGCTCGGCTGCCAGCTCGAGGTGGTCCCGACCTCGAACATGCCCGGCGTCATGACGGCCATGTCGTAGAAAGCGTCGCGCGTGCTCGGCAGCTTGGCCAGCATCGTGCTCTCCAGCCGGGAGTCGACGGTCGACGTCTTGACGTCGACGATCGGGCTGGCCGCCAAAACGGTGATCTGCTCTTCGATGGGTCCGACCTGCAGAACGGGATTGATCTCCAGGCTGCTCCCGGCTCCCAGGATGAGGTCCTCCTGGACGTAGGTCTTGAACCCCGGCAGGGTGACGGTGACCTTGAATTTGCCCGGGGGAACGTTCAGGAAGACGTACCCGCCCCTGGCCGAGGTGACGGTTGCCCTCCTGCCCATGATCGACGGGCCCGAGAGCTCGACGTTGACCCCGGGAAGCAGCTCGCCTTTTTCATCGCTGACCGTGCCCACGATCTTCCCTTCGAGGACAGATTGGGCGTTGAGCACGGTCCCGTTGAGAAAGGCGAATGCCAGAACGGAGATGACAGCTAGAGCCAGATACTTTCGTATCATCGTGTGGCCCCTCCTCTTTTACCGAATAATGCCCCGAACCTTGCCCTTTCCGGCAGGGCCGGAAAGGACGGCCCTTGGTGCCCGGTTGAGAGTGAAGACGCCTCTGGCCCCTCCTATGACGCGTGGATCTTATGTGGGATTATCGGTGAAACGTCGTAGCGCGGCCGAGAAAGCCCTATCCATACTCTATCCTTCTAGTGTATTTTTTATGATTTTTCCCCCGCAGTGTCAAGTCTCGATGACCGGCCCGGATATTTCTTGATCTGCACCTTGAGCTGGGTGATGAGATCCTCGAGAAACTTGATCCGGTCGGGGTCTGTGGCCGCCGCCTTGGCCTTCTCCAGATAGGCGATGGCCTTGAGAAAATCCCCCTTATTGACGTAACACCGGCCGGCCATCTCGAGATAGGCCGGATCGTCGGGCTTCAAGGCCAGGGCCTGCTCGAAGCGCGGCAGGGCTTCGTCAATGCGCCCCTGGCCGAACAGGACAAGGCCCAGGTTGTACATCAGGTCGGCATTGGCCGGATCGAGCGTCAGGGCCGTCTGGTATTGCCCCAGGGCCTTGTCCGGCTCGCCCTGGCGCTGATAGCAGACGCCCAGCTGATAGAAGCCCGCGGCGAACTGCGGGGCGAGTTCCGTGACCTTGAGGAACGCGGCCGTCGCGTCGGCCCAGACCCCCTTTCTCTGCAAGGCCAGGCCCCGGACGTACCAGGCGTTGGGATCGTTCGGGTTCTTGTCCAGGATGGGTTGGAGCAAGCCCAACGCCGCGTCGAAATCGCCCAGCCGCAGCTTTTCCGAAGCCTCCTTGACGCCGGTCGCGGCCTCCTTCATCTTCTCGGCCTGGGCGAGGACCTCTGCGGCGACCATGGTGACGGGCGGGATCTCGACCTTGACCATCGCATCTTGAGCCTTGACGAATTTCCACTCGTCCGTCTTCTCGGCGAAGCCCGCCTTGCGGAAGACGACCGTGTAGATGCCGTGCGGCAGGCCGACGAACTTGAAGGTGCCGTCCTTTTTCGTCTCCAGGGCGAAGCTGCGGCTCGAGCCCGTATCGCGAAGGCGGATCTCGACGTTGGGGACGGGATAGCCCTTCGTGTCCACGACCTTCCCCGAGATGAGATACTCGCGGTACTGGGCGTACGCGGGAAGGCTCAGGGCGAAAACAAGTGCGGCCCACAGAGCGAGGCCCGCCCGGGTGCGACACAGCGGGTTCTTCATCGTTCACTCCTTCTTGGCCCGGTGCGCATTGGCCAGGCGCAGGGCCTCTTTCATCTTGTCGGGTTCGCCCCGGCGGTTGTAGACGTCCGCCAGGAGAAAATAGCCCATGGCCTTGAGCTCGTCGGTCCCGGCCAGGGCCAGGCCCCTGTCGACCACCGCTTTGAGCTCGTCGAGGGGGGCGTCCTCATAGAGCAGACCGCGGGCCAAGAATAGGTGGCCCTCGGCAAGCTTGGGCGCGATCTTGACGACCTCCCGCATCTCGGCCAGCGATCCGGCCCGATCGCCCAGCTTGAAGAGGATCTTGCCGAGATTGAAGCGGGCCTTGAACTCCCCGGGGTAGAGCTCCACCTCCCGGGCATAGGCGGCGCGGGCCTCGTCGAGCCGGCCTAGTTCTTCGGAGAGGAGCCCGAGATTAAAATGGGCCAGGCGGAATTTCGGGGAATCGCGGAGGATATCCCGCAGAAGCGGCTCGGCCCGGTCGTATTGCCGCAAGCCGAGGAGGCAGACCGCGAGGTCGAGCCGGCTCCGGTCCATCTTCGGCTGGAGCTCGACCGCCTTCTCGATGAACGGCAGGGCCTGGGCCATGTCCGGGAAGCCCATATAGGTCTCGGCGATGAGCTGCAGGGCCTGCGTGTTCCGCTCGTCGACCGAGAGGGCCCGCTTGCACAGGGCGATGACGTCCTCGTCCCGCCCCTCTTCGAGGAGGATGTTCGCCAGGCCGATCAGGGCTTGGACGTTCTCCGGGTCCTCTTTGAGCAGGAAGTCGAGCCGGGCTTTGGCCTCGTCCGTCCGTCCCATCTCGATGTAGCAGTTCGACAGGAGCAGGAGGGCCTGAGGGATCGCCGGATCATCGAAGAGCGCGGACTCCAGAAGGGGGGCGGCCTCCGCATACCGGCCGCTCGCGGCCATCTCGCCGGCCCGCGAAACTTTTTGGAAGACCTCGAACTTGTCTTTGGGATCGGCCAGAGGGCCGCTCGCCCCGGAGGCGTTCCGGGCAGAGACGGGCGCGCCGATATACCCCAAGGCCGTGAGCCGCTCCATGGTCTCCCGATCGATGTTGGCCGCCTCAGGAGTGGGCGCGCCGAGGCTTGTTTCGGCCATGAGGCGGGCGAGAGCGGCCTTCATCCGCCGGGCCGTGTCCGGCGCCGAAGCCAGGATGTTGTCGTGCTCGTCCGGGTCCCGGGACAGGTCGTAGAGTTCCGCCCTGGGCGCTTCAATGTACTTGAACAGGGGCGTCCTCAGCGTATGGAGGGCGCCCCAGCCGAACTGGAGGTTGGGGGTCATGGATTCGCTATAAGCCGGGACGTCATCATCGGCAGACGGTTTGAGCATCAGCGGGACGAGGGTCCGGCCCTGGACCGGGACCGGGGGCTCGAGGCCGAGCAAGCCGAGGATCGTTGGGAAGATGTCGGCCGTGCTGACCTGGGAGGAGATCCGGGTCCCGGCCAGGTTCCCAAGCGGGGCGACGACGATGAGCGGCACGCGGACGGCGTAATCGTAGACGTAGTAGCCGTGCGTGCCCTCGCCGTGGCTGCCCAGCGCCTCGCCGTGGTCCCCGACGAACACGAGGACGCTCGACCGATCGAGACCGGTCTTCTCGAGCCAGCCGGTGAGGCGGCCGATCTGCTCGTCCATGAAGGCGATCTCGCCGTCGTAGAGCCCGGCCTGTCCGCGGCCGCCGTACTCGGCGCCATAGGGCTCGGGCGGTTCGTAGGGGTGGTGGGGATCGTAGAGGTGGATCCAGGCGAAGAACGGTTTTTCCTTGCGGGCCTCCAGCCAGGTGAGCGCCATGTCCATGACCTCGTTGCCCGGCCTTTGGACGGAGGCGAGATCGATACGCGCGTATTTCTTCAGGTCGAACTGGTCGTCGTAATGCGCGAAGCCTTGCTTGAGGCCCCAGCGGCCGTCCAAAACGAACGCGGCGATGAAGGCCCCCGTGTCATAGCCCCGGCCGGCGAAGGCCTCGGCGAGCGTCGTCTGCCCGTCGCTCAGGGCCGTGTTGCCATTGACGCGGACGCCGTGGTAGGTCGGGTACATACCGGTCATGATGGTCGCGTGGGCGGGCAAGGTCAGGGGCGCGGCCGTGGCCGCCTGCTCGAAGAGAACGCCCCGCCGCGCGGCGGCGTCCAGGTTCGGCGTCTTGACCCGCGGATAACCGTAGCAGGCCAGACGGTCGGCCCGGGTCGTATCGAGGGTCACCAGGATCACGTTGGGCTTCTCGACGCCTCTCTTCCGCCAGAGACCGGCGACCCGGGAGGCCGGCGGTCGCGGGATGATGTCGAGAAAAAGGAACCCCGCTGCGGCCAGGAGGACCGGGAGGAGGATCCACGGCCAGCGCGGCCTCCGCCGCTTGGTCCCGGGGGCGCTATTCGATCGGACCCGTTTTTTCCGCATTCTTCCGTATCGCCTCGTAGAGCGCCCAGACGGCGCCGGGTCTCATGTACTTCATCGCCCGGAACGTCTTCTCGCCGTACTTCGCGGCGGGATCGTTCCAGAGGGTCTCGTCCGGATCGAGATAGGCTTCGGGCGTCTTGAAGAAATAGCCCTGCCCGAAGGGGCTGTAGACGACATGATAGAGCCCGTAGGCCGTGTGCAGGCCCTCGGCGACCAATCCGTTGAGGACGCAGTTGGCGGCGAAGGCGTAGGCCGTTCCGACCCAGACCTCGTCGCCCTGCTGGCTGCGGAGCTGGCCCCCGTCCGCCTTGCGGCCGTTGACCGCGCCCATGACCCCGCCGCCGAAGCCGAGGACGTTCTTCTCGTAGATCGTCCGCAGGGCCCGCCGGACATCGGCAAGCGGAACGATCGGGTCTGGGCCCTCGCCCTCGAGGCCGAGCATGTCGGCGTACCAGACGCCGAAGAGCTGATCGGTCATGATGTCGTCCATGTTGGCGTCGATATGAAAGTAGCCGGCCCGCTCGTCCCAGAGCTGGCGCAGCGAGGACCGGCCCGACTCGAACCAACCCTTATATTTTACTATGACCTCCCGAATATCCAAATCCCCGGCCCGGACGAGCCCCCGCGAGGCGAGCGTTTCGCCCATGCGGACCGTCGTCTTGAGGCCGGCCAGCCAGAGCAGCCCGACGTAGGCGCTCTGGCCCTTCATCTTCCAGGTGTCGTAGGTCTGGTCCGGGATCCCCTCGTTGAGGGGGACATGGGTCACCCGGTCGCCGAAGCGGGCTTCGAGCGTATCCAGGGCGACGACGGAGGCCTGGAACATCTTCATGAGAAAGCCGATGTCCAGGGCTCCCGTGGCCAGGAAATCGCGATAGGCGCGGAGGGGGAATTTCGGGTTGATGTCCTTCCAGAAGTTCGCGTTCTGCCAGTCGAAGCCGTTCAGGATGGTCCATGGCCTCTTTCGCGGCGAGCCGAGATCGTGGGGGACCATGCCCGCGGCCTTGATCGTGTTCCAGTAGTGGTGAAGCTTGTCCGCGGGGACCTCTTGGGGGAACGTGACCGCGTACTGGAAGGCCCGGAAGGAGGCGTCCTCGAGCGGGATCGTGCCCGCGAGATAGCTCATGGCCCTCGTCTCGAGCTCGGGCCAGAGGCGGAGGACGTGCCAGCAGTAGGAATCGACGTCGGTCGTTCCATACATGAGGTAGTCGGCGCTCTCGAGATACGTATGGAGATCGGTCGTCGCGTCCCAGATGCTCGTTTCGGTGAGGACATAGAGCTCATTGTGCAGGGCCTGGCGGAACCAGTCGGGAAGCCGGGGGTTCGTCAGGCTGGGCTTCTGCCAGGCGTCGATGGCCTTCTCCCACTCCCCGGCCCGGACGAGGGCCTCGGCGGCGATGCGGAAGGCGTTCGTGCCCTCGGCGCCGAAGAAGGCCGTGTATTTCTTCTTGTGCTTGGCCCCGGCCTCAAACTCGTAATAGGGCAGGTCCCAAGCGACGGCGAACGGGGCCTCGAGCCGCTCGCCGGGCTTGAGCGTGAACGAGACGGCCACGGCCGCGCCCGTCCCTTGGCCCGCGGCGGCCGGAGCGGAAGCCCGGGCGGCATCGAGCGTCCCGTCGGCGGCGAACTTCGTCCAGATGTCCGCGCCGTCGCCGCGGGGATCGAAAGCCGCCTGGATCGAGACCCGCGACTTCTCCGGGCTTTCGAGCGCGGCGATAGCCATCGTACCGGACATGGCGTTCCCGGTCCGGACGTCCTGGCCCCGCTTGCGGAACAGGACGCCCTTGGCCCGGCCCTCCTCGGCGGCCTCGTTAAAGCTCCCTGCGCTCTTGCGGTCCCAAACGAACGAGGCTTGGGGCGCCTCGCCGGCCGCGGGGCGGGCCCGAACGGCTTCCCAGCCGATCATGTTCTCCCAGGTCAGGAGAAGGCTGACTTCGACGGACTGCTTGGTCGGGTTGTGCGCGATCCATCTGTAGATGGCGACAGGGTAGCTCGTCTCCTTGTAGTTGCCGGCGATGATCGGCGAGAACTGGACGACGGCGAGATCCACCGGAAGCTCCGCGCTCTCTTCATACGAGAAGCCGGATTTGGGATAAAGGGCGAAATAGTCGCCCTGGCCCACGGGATAGTTCCAGGCCCATGCCCCGAGGCCCGACGCGGGCGGCGGGGCTGTCGTCGACAGGGTCCGGGCGATCGTCCGTCCGCCGGACTTGACGAAGACATGGAACTGGTCGGCCCACACCGTGTCCTCGACCATCCAGCCGAGCTTGAGGAACCAGGTCGAGAAGTTCCCGTTCATGAGCCGCTCGAACCCGCCGGCGCCGATCCCGCCGACCGGGCAGGCGCTCCCATCGGCCCGGGCCTCGATGTCGCCCGGGGCGATGGTGCGGCCATATTTTTCGAGCCTCGCCCCGATGGGCCTGTCGAACGCGGCCTGGGGGAAGCCGGCCAGATTGGTGGCCGAATAGTTCAGGGCCCCGAGCGAGGCCCTGACCAGGTCCATGGCGGTTTTCGCCCCGGCCGAGCGGGCCGCGGCGAGGAGCTTGTCGAGGCGCCCGTCGATCTCGCGGCCGGCGTCGTCCGCGACGCCCTTCTCGGCGAGGAGCTGAGCGTACTTCCCGGCCAGCTCCTTGCGCGCGGCGGCATCCTGCGCCGGCCCTGCGGCGGACAGGGCGGACCCGGCGACGAGCAGGAGGAGGGCGGCCAGGACGGCCGCCCGCCCGAGGGCGCATGTTCCGATCCGGTGCTTCATGATGTCCTCGCTTTCGTGGGCTTCTTTCCCGTCTTCCGCCCGACGACGGCCGTCAGGAGGACGATCATGGCGCAATTGACGACGGGAATGATGAGTCCCTGGCGCAGGCTCGAGGCCTCGGCGATCTTCCCCGCGAGCCAAGGAGCCAGCATGCCCCCGACCAGGCCGAGGGCGATGACGACACTGAAGGCCGTGCCTGTAAACGCGGCGAAGCTCGTGCCGACGATGGCCAGCGTCGTCGGGTAGATCGCGGCAAAGCCGAAGCCGATGAGGACGGCGCCCGCTCCCGCCGCAGCGCCCGAGGGGGCCAGGGCCATGAGGAGCGCCGCGGCCAGGGCCAGGACGGCGCTCCACAGGATGAGCGTCTCGTTGCGGACGGCGCGGACGAGCCGGCTCGAGATGAGCCGTCCCGATATGACGGCCGCCCAGTAGGCGGCGAGTACGAGCGCGGCCGCGCCGGCGCCGAGGCCGAAGGCGGTCTGAAGGTAGGTCGAGATCCAGCCGCCGACCGTGAACTCGTTGGCGGACTGGAAGAACAGGATGAACCCCGTGAGCCAGAGGAGCGGGTCGCGGGCGATCCCGGCCGCCGCCTTGATGGGAAACCCCTGGGCGTGCTTGGCCCTGGGGAACCGGAGAAGCAAGTAGAAGATGAAGGGAACGAGACTGAGAAGCGCCGCCAGGATCAGGATCCGGGGGAGCCCGAGCGCTTCGCGCAGCGTCCCGATCAGGAAGGGGATGGACAGGGCCCCGAAGCCGAAAAAGATGCCCAGGACGTTTAGGGCCGCGCCCCGCTTGTCGCCGTCATGCAGCTCGCTCGTCAGGGCGTTCGTCCCGCCGTTGAGGCCGCCGCCGCCGAGCCCGAGGACCGCCGCCGCGCCGAGGACGAGGCCGTATGTCGAAGCCTGCGACAGCAGGAAGAAGGCCAGGGCGACGAGCAGGGCCGAGACGGCCAAGACGGTCTTGAAGCCGAAGCGGTCGACGAGCGGGCCGAAGAACAGGGACGTGACGAGCATGGCGAAGTTCATGGTCAGGAAGAGGTTCCCCGCCGCTCCCGCGCCGAAGCCGATGCGCTCGAAGAGCGAGGGCAGGATGGCCCCCAGAATGGCCATGACGATGCCGAAGACGAAGATCCCGGCCCAGGCCGAGAATTGGAGCCGGGCGGCGCTCGCGGGACCGGTCCGTTCGGGGGCGCCCAAGGTCACTTGACCTTTCCGGGCTTCTTCCCGGTCTTCTTCGCGGCCTTGAACGGCCGGGCGTAATAGAACTCGGTGAAGGCCTGGTAGACGCCGGCCATGTGGCCGGGCGGCACGCCGTGAACGTTGGGCGAGACGAAGGTCGGCGGCACTCGTCCCGTCTTGGCCAGCGCCGCGGCCGTTTCGGCGACGAGGGACATGGCGATCGCGACGGCCGCGATGGTCGAGCCCGCGGCCACGCGCTCGAGCTGGCCGACGTCGACGAGGGCGTCCTCGGGAGGGACGTGGTTGTCGATGGCCACGTCGGCGGCCTCGGACAGGATCTTGCCCGAGGAGTGGGAGCGCTTGCCGGTCGCGACGTTGGCGTGCGACGAAACGGTGACGACCTTGAGCCCGCGGGCCTTGGCTTCGAGGGCCATGTCGATGGGCGCGGCGTTCAACCCGCCGTGGGAGAAGACGAGCATGACATCTCGCTTTTCGAGGGGATAGCTCTGGAGGAAGACCTTGGCATAGCCCTCCTGGCGCTCGAGCCAGAGGAGCTCCCGGGCGCCGCCCGGGCCGACGACGTTCGTCCACATCAACCGCGGGTCGTAAAGGGGGAAGAAGCCGACGAAGCTGCCGTAGCGCGGGAAGATGTCCAGGACGGGGATGACCGAGTGGCCGCTGCCGAACATGTAGACGCGGCCCTTCTTCCGGATCGAGGCGGCCATGAGCGTGGCCGCGGCCCGGATGGCCTTCATCTCTTTCGATTGGATCTCCGCGAGGATCCATTGGATCATGCCGAGGTAGTTGTGTGCGGACATGCTATTTCTCCTTGGGGACATGGACCTCCGGTACAGCCCTCTTGGGCCGTCCCGAGCCGCGAGGGGCGTGTCCCCCGTCTTGATGGTATTGCCAGGCCAATCTTCCGCAGCCGTAGAGGCCGGCATCCTCGCCGAGGGCGGAAGCCTCGATCCTGACCGAGCGGGCGGCCAGCGGCTGGGCCCAGCGCTTGAACTCGCGCCGGACGGGATCCAGGTAGATATCGGCGGCCTGAAAAAGGCCGCCCCCGAGGACCACGACCTCGGGATTGAGGAGGCTGACGATGTTGGCGACGCCCATGCCCAAGTACGCCACGACGTCCGCGACGACCTCGAGGGCCAGGGGGTCCCGGGCGCGGGCCGCCGCGGCGACGACCTCGGACGTGACGGCCTCGATCGAGCCGCCCGCAAGATCCAGCATCGCCGACGGCCTCCCCCTCCCCAGCCGCTCGCGGGCTTTGCGGGCCACCGAGCTCCCCGAAGCCTCCGCCTCGAATGAGCCCATGGCCGCGTATTCCGGCTTGAACGCCGGGTCGAGGCCGAACCAGCCGACAGCCCCGGCGATGTCCTCATGCCCGTGGAGGATCCGGCCGCCGGAGATGATCCCGGCGCCGATGCCGGTCCCGACCGCGAGGAAGACCGCGTCGCAGGCGCCCGCGGCGGCGCCCCGCCAGGCTTCCCCGGCGACATAAGCGCTCCGGTCGCTTTCTAAGATTAGAGGGGCAATACCCTGAGCCAAGCCGAAGAGAGGGGTTTCGTATGACAGAAGGCCGGACCGTATCTTGTCCAGGAGCGGGTATTGATCCCAGCCGGGGATGTTGGGCGCCCAGACCTTGCCGCTCGCGGAATAGGCAATGCCGGGAACGCAGATCCCCACGGCCGCCAACCGGCCGCCTGACTCCGCGGCCCCCGCGGCGAGGGCCCTGATCCGCCCGGCGACCTGCGCGGCCGCCGCGTCT
>Ga0105107_10000621_pt1 | contig 22702 bp, 17 predicted proteins | sample PPLLaktember2015_6_FD_79335 | JGI IMG/M metagenome (GOLD analysis project Ga0105107, IMG submission 79335) | Freshwater sediment microbial communities from Prairie Pothole Lake near Jamestown, North Dakota, USA - PPLs Lake P8 Core (1) Depth... | ecosystem: Environmental > Aquatic > Freshwater >... | reverse complement strand
ATCCCGTGGTGGGTTGCCATCGAGACGCCGTGCGCGAGGATCACCGCATGCCCGGCGCAGCCGAGATGGTGGCAGCCCGTCAGCAGCCATACCGGCCTGCGGGTGAGCACCGAGCGCAGGCTGACGGCCGCGCCGGACGCCTGCTTCTCCTGCGCCGCATCCCCGGCGCCGTAGGCGGACAGCCCCATCTCGTCCGGACTGGTCCGGATCAGCCAGGAAAAGACGAGAAGAACCGCGCCGAAGGCGATACCGATCACCATGAATGCGGACTCCCAGCCGCGGGTCTCGACCATCCAGCGGAAGAGCGGCGCGAAGATCACCGGGCCGGAACCGAGCGCGGCCCAGTAGATGCCGAGCGCGAGGCCCATTTTCCGGTTGAACCAGCGGGTCAGGATGACCGGCAGCAGCACCATGAACGCCGCGTTGCCGAGGGCGCCGACGAACACGCCGTAGAGGACGTAGAGGTGCCATAGTTCCTGGATCATCCCGAGCAGGACCGTGCCCGCGGAAATCATCAGCGATGCGCCGAGCATGAGCGTGCGCGTGCCGTAGCGGTCGCCAAGCCAGCCAAAGGCCAGCATGGCGGGCATGCTGCAGAGGAACGCGAGCGAGTAGGCGAGCGAGATGTCCCCGCGCTTCCAATCGAATTTCTCGACGAGCGGATCGATGAGCACGGCGAACGACGCCGAGTCGGCGCGGCTGATGACGCTCAACACGCACGCCGCCGCAAGGATGATCCAGGCGTAATGCAGCCTGGATTTCCGGGTGAATGTCATGGCTGGGATGTTCTTCCTGACAGGAGACCGGCGGGCGCGAGACGCATCAGTCCAGAATGTGGCGGCAAACATCGATCGAGACGCACCATTCTCGCATATTGTCCCTTCCTTAAAATCCGGGACCCGCGCCTTCGCGGTCGTCGATTGCGAGCAGGCCGTCGAGCCCTTCCGCCTGACCGACCGCCCGGGCGACAGTGCACGGGCGCTGCCGATGGGCGGTGCCCGCGTCAAGGGCGATGGCTGGACGACGCAGCATGGCGGGGTTATGCATCACTCATTCAACCCGCGCAGGGCACTCATCGGCACGCACTCAATTTCCCCGGTGCAGTGGCAAACCGCAAGACCGCTGCCGGCCGGTCGCAGACATCGAGCATCGGTTTCCCGTCCAAGATGCGAACCCGGTATCCCGGCCCATGGCCAGCGGGTTCCGCTGCGGATCGGGTTCAGCCCGGTTCCGCCCAACCTTTGCTGCGCGCCACGGCCTTGTGCCAGCCGGCGAGCAACTGCCTGGCCCGGTCGTGGCTGATCTGCGGCTCGAACACGCGGTCGACCTGCCATTGCGCGTCGAGCTGCGCCGTGTTTTGCCAGTAGCCCGTACCCAGCCCCGCCAGATAAGCCGCACCGAGCGCGGTGGTTTCCTGAATCTGCGGCCGCACCACGCGCAGCCCCAGCACGTCGGCCTGGAACTGCATCAATGCGTTGTTGCGCGCCGCGCCGCCGTCGACGCGCAATTCGCGCAGCGCGATGCCCGAGTCGGTGGCCATCGCCTGCAGTACGTCCGCGGTCTGGTAGGCGATGCTTTCCAGCGCAGCACGCGCAATATGTCCGGCCGATGAGCCGCGGGTCAGGCCCATGATCGCGCCGCGCGCATGCGGATCCCAGTGCGGGCTGCCGAGCCCGGTGAATGCCGGCACCAGATAGACGCCGCCGTTGTCGGGTACGCTGCCGGCGAGGGCTTCGACCTCGCCGGATGTCCGGATGATGCCGAGTCCGTCGCGCAGCCACTGCACCACCGCGCCGCCGATGAACACGCTGCCTTCCAGTGCATACTGCATGGCGGTGCCGGTTGCGCAGGCGGCAGTGCTCAGCAGCTGCGACGGGGAGCGGACAATGCGCTCACCCGTGCTCATCAGCATGAAGCACCCGGTGCCGTAGGTATTCTTGGTCATGCCCGGTGCCGTGCAGCGCTGGCCGAACAGCGCGGCCTGCTGGTCGCCGGCAATGCCGGCGATCGGGATGCGGGTGCCGAACAATCCGGGGGTGGTCTCGGCGACGACGCCGCTGGAGGCGCAGATTCGCGGCAGGACTGTTGCCGGGACATCCAGCCACGCGAGCAATTCCTCGTCCCAGGCGCCGGAGGCGATGTTGTACAGCAGCGTGCGCGAGGCGTTGGTGACGTCGGTGACATGGGCTGCGCCACCGGTCAGTTTCGAGATGAGCCAGCTGTCGATGGTACCGAACGCGAGTTCGCCGGCATGCGCGCGCGCCCGTGCGCCCGGCACCTGGTCGAGGATCCATGCAATCTTGGTGCCGGAGAAATAGGCGTCCGCGAGCAGCCCGGTTTTCGCGGTGATCGCCGCGTCCAGGCCTCGTGCCTTCAGTGCACCGCAGGCGGCCGCGGTGCGCCGGTCCTGCCAGACGATCGCGTGGTGGATCGGTTTGCCCGTGGCGCGTACCCAGACCACGGTGGTTTCGCGCTGGTTGGCAATACCGATGGCTGCGACATCGCGGGCCTGCACGCCGGCCCGGTCGAGTGCCTCGCGCGCAACCGCGAGCTGGGTTTGCCAGATTTCCTCCGGGTCATGTTCGACCCAGCCCGGTTGCGGGTAGAGCTGAGTGACCTCGCGTTGCGCGACTGCGCGGATGCCGCCGTTGCTGTCGAAGACAATGGCGCGCGAACTGGTGGTGCCCTGATCGAGTGCGAGGATCACGCGGTTGCCGGCGGCGGGCGCGACCCCGGGGGGCCGTTACGCGTGCAGCGCCTGTTTCAGGCGCATGACCGCTGAATCCGGGCTGGTGAGTATCCGGCAGCCGGCGCGCGCGGGGATCAGGCGTGCTGCGGTAGCCATCGAAAACTGGCCCAGCACCAGCGCGTCGCAGGGCATCAGTCCGGTGGCTGCATCCGCGATCAGGCGGTCGTGCGTGTCGGCGTCGCCGCGCTGCAGGGCGGCAAGGGCATCCGGCAGGGTGCGGGTGGTCACCGTGACCGACCGCTTTCTGGCGCGGGCCATGTCCTCGAGTTCGGCTTTCAGGGCCGGGATGCTCGGGGCGAAGGTTGCCACCAGGCCGATATGCACGCCCGCAGCCAGCGCCTCGTCGAGCATGGCTTCATTGGGTTTCAGCACGGGGATGGTCAGCGCAGCAGCAGCGGCTTCAATCGCGGGGCCGAACGCAGAGCAGGTGAACAGTATCGCGTCGGCGCCGCAGCCGTGCACGTAGCGGGCCAGCGTGATGAAACGCTCGATCATGTGCCCGGTCAGCCGGCCTTCGGCGGCGAGGTCCGCGGACAGCGAATCGTCAAGCAGGTTGGTGGTGCGCGCTGCCGGCCACAGGCGGTCGAACGCGGCGACGATGGGGTCGATGGCGAGCGGGGTCGCATGGATCAGCGCGATGCGGGGATGCGTCATGACGGCAGTGCAGGATTGAAACGGGCAGCCATTCTACCCGTTTTGCCGAAATTCGCCCGGTGCACGCTGTACGCCGCGCGATTGCGCCGGATCATTTGACAAACGCGGCTGTGCGTGGAGAATCCGCGATACCGAATGTGAATGTCGCGCGCAACGCCGCATCATCATCACCATGCGGTGACACTGCAAATCCCGCAGCGCGCGACGACAACACGAACAATACCGAGGAGAGATTCAATGCAGAAGAGCTTCATCGCCATCGCGACTCTTGCCGTGACGGTGCTGACGGCCGGTGTGCCGCAGGCGCACGCACAGGCTTATCCCGGCAAGCCGATCCGTTTCGTATTGCCGTTTCCGCCCGGAGGCGGCACCGACATCCTCGGTCGCATATTGGGCCAGAAGCTCTCCGAGCAGATCGGCCAGCCCGTGGTGCCGGAGAACCGGCCGGGGGCCGGCGGCAATGTCGGCATGGAATATGCCTCCCGCCAGCCGGCGGACGGCTACACGATCGTCATCTGCTCGCCGTCGCTGGCGATCAGCCCGAGCCTGTACAAAAAGCTCAGCTACAAGCAGGATGACCTGGCGGTGATCGGCAAGGTGGCGTCGATCCCCAACGCCTTCGTCGTGCATCCGGTGGTGCCGGCACGTTCCGTCAAGGAACTGGTGGCGCTGGCGAAGAAAAGCCCGGGCAAGCTCAACTTCGGCACCGGCGGCGCCGGTACTTCCAACGACCTCGCGGCGCGCTATTTCATTGCCGAGAACAAGCTCGACATTCTCGTGGTACCTCACAAGGGGGTGAACCAGGCCACTGTCGCGCTGCTCGGCGGGCAGGTGGACATGGTAGTGGTGGGCGTGGCCACCTCGGCACCGCACGTCAAGGCCGGCAAACTGCGCGCGCTGGCAACGCTGACCGACAAGCGCACGGAGACGCTGCCCGGCGTGCCGAGCATCGTCGAGGCAGGATTTCCCTGGTTCCAGGTCGACACCTGGTACGTGATGGCGGCCCCGGCCGGCACGCCGCAGGCGGTCATCGGCCGGCTCAACGCCGAATTCAACAAGATGCTGAAAACCCCCGACATGCAGAAGCGGCTCGATGCGAACGGCGCGATTCCCGTGACCAGTACGCCCGAGGAGGCGGTGCGGTTCGTGAAGAAGGAAACCGAAGTCTGGGCCAAAGTCATCGACCAGGCGAAACTGAGCCACAGCCAGTGACCGGCTTGCCGCGTACTAATTCGAACATTCCGAACACCACAGGGGCTTACACATGATTCATTCAATCATCAGGGTACTCGCCGGGGCGGTTGCCGTATGCTGCGCGAACGCGGTTGCGGCGCAGGACTATCCGTCGCGCCCGGTGCGCATGATCGTGCCGTTCGCGGCGGGGGGGCCCACCGACGTCATCGCGCGCATCGTCGCGCAGAAACTGACCGAAGGTTTCGGCCACCAAGTGGTGGTGGACAACCGCGCTGGTGCCGGCGGCAATATCGGCATGGGACTCGCAGCGACCTCGCAACCCGACGGCCACACCATGATCGTTGTCAGTTCCAGTTTCGTCGTGAACCCGGGTTTGTACAAGAGCATCCCTTACGATCCGTACAAGAGTTTCGCACCGGTTTCCAACATGGCGGCCTCACCAAACGTGTTCACCGTGCATCCGTCGATCGCCGCGAAATCAATGAAGGAACTGCTGACGCTGGTCGCCGCCGATCCGAAAAAGTTTTCGGTGGCTACGCCCGGCGTCGGCACCACGCCCGACCTCTCGGCGCAGCTGCTGAAGCTGACGACCAAGCTGGATTTCATCACCGTGCCCTTCGGCGGCGCGGGTCCGGCGGTGGGCGCGGTGGTCGGCAACCAGGTGCAGATCGGCTGCACGGCATTGCCGCCGACGACCCCGCACATTAAGGCGGGGCGGCTGCGCGCGATCGCCGTCACCAGCCCCAAGCGTTCGGGCGCGATTGCCGATGTGCCGACGCTGGCTGAAGTGGGCTTCAAGGGGCAGGAAGCCGACACCCTGCAGGGCCTGCTGCTGCCCGCGGGCACCTCGAAGGCGATCATCGGCAAGCTGCACGGACAGGTCGTCAAGATGATGGCGCAGCCCGAGGTGAAATCGCGGATCGAGGGGCTCGGCTTTGACATCATCGGCAGTTCGCCCGCCGAGTTTACGGCGCAGATCAAGGTCGAAGTGGAGAAGTGGACCAAGGTCGTCAGGGCGGCGGGGATCCAGGTGAATTGATGTTCTGCAGTTGATGTATCGACAAGCGCGGCCACGCCCGGGGGAGGGATACATGCAGCTCGTTCGATGGTTGGCGGCGTTTCTTGCAATCGGGTTGTCCGGTGTCACCGCAGCGCAGAACTGGCCGGAGCGCCCGGTGCGCATCGTGGTGCCCTGGGGTCCGGGCGGCGGCACCGACATCGCGGCACGGCAGCTGAGTGCGCGCCTCGCGGAGATGTACGGGCAGCAGTTTCCGATCGACAACCGCGGCGGCGCCAACGGCATCATTGGCGCCGATCTGGTTGCCAAGGCACCGGGCGATGGCCACACCGTGATGGTGCACACGCTGAGCTCCCACGTGCTCAACACCAGCTATTACTCGAAACTGCCCTATAACCCGGATCGCGATTTTGCGCCGATCACGCTGGTCGGCAAGGTGCCGCTGGTACTCTTCGTACATCCGTCGTTCCCGGTAAAAACGGTGCGCGACGTGGTCAGTATTGCCCGTGCCAAACCGGACAGTGTCCAGTACGCGTCTTTCGCCACCGGCAGCCCGTCGCATTTTGCCGGCGCACTGCTGGCGCGCATGACCGGCACGCAGATGCTGCATGTGCCGTACAAGGGCGGCGGCCTGGCGATGGCCGCGGTGCTGGGCGGCGAGGCCTACCTGCATTTCGGCGGCATCGCAGTCGGTCTGCCGCATGTGCGTGCCGGAAAAATCCGCGCCATTGCGGTGTCCACCGCTGAACGCACGCCGCAACTGCCGGAACTGCCCACGGTTGCCGAGGTGCTCGATCTGAAAAATTACGACGTGTCGGTGACCTTCGGCATGCTGGTGGCCGCGTCGACACCCAAAGCGCTGCAGAACACGATTTACCAGAAGGTGGCGGCGGCGGTGAATTCGAGGGAATACAAGGAGCGGCTGCGCAAAGTCGCGACCGATGAAACCCCGGTTCTCACGCCGGATGAGCTTGCGCAATGGCTGAAAGCGGAGACCGTGCGCTGGGGCGCGATCGTCAGGAGCACGGGCATACGCGGCACTTGAGCGTCCCCCGACGGACACGAATTGCGCATCGTTGATATCCGCGAAACCGCGGTTGCGCTGAATTCAAGCCTGCGCAACGCAGTGTTCGATTTCAGCGAGATGACGACCTCGGTGGTCGCCGTCGTCACCGATGTCGTGCGCGAAGGCAAACCCGTTGTCGGGTTCGCCTTCAATTCCACCGGTCGTTATGCCTGCGGCGCGCAGATGCGCGAGCGTTTCATTCCACGCATCCTCAGGGCTGATCCGGAATCGCTGCTCAATGCCGCAGCAGACAACCTTGATCCAGAGAAAATCCTCGCCTGCATGATGCAGCGGGAAAAACCCGGTGGCCACACCGAACGTTCGGTCGCCATCGGCACCATCGAAGTGGCCTGCTGGGACGCCGCGGCGAAAATTGCCGGTCTGCCGCTGCACGCGTTGATTGCAAAAATATACAATAAAAACAACAAGATATATAAAGTCCCGTGCTATGTCGGCGGCGGCTGGTACGCGCCCGGCAAAGGGATCCCCGAGTTGCTGGAGGAGATCCGTGACCGGCTCGCGCAGGGCTACTGCACGATGAAAATCAAGGTCGGCGGTGCGTCGATCCCCGAAGACCTTGCGCGCGTCGAGGCGGCACTGAAAGTCGTCGGCGACAGTGCGCATCTGGCCGTCGATGCCAATGCCGGTTTCGACCGCACCCGGGCGCTGGCCTATGCCCGGGCGCTGGCGCCGTACCGGCTGCGCTGGTTCGAAGAGCCCACCGATCCGCTGGATTTTGCGCTGCTTGCCGAGGTCGCGGCGATTTATGACGCGCCCATCGGCACCGGCGAAAATCTGTTCTCGACGCAGGATGTGCGCAACCTGGTGACTTTCGGCGGCTTGCGTGCCGACCGTGACATCATCCAGACCGATGTGCCGCAGTCCTATGGCATTGCGCAGTTCGCGCGCACGCTCGACATGTTGCGCGAGTACGGCTGGTCGCCGCAGTCGGTGTTTCCGCACGGCGGCAACCAGATGACGCTGCATATCGTCGGTGGTTTCGGGCTCGGCGGCTGCGAGGCTTATCCCGGGGTGTTCGGCATGTTCGCCGGATTTGCCGATGATGCGCATGTCGAAGACGGTTGTCTGAAACTGCCGGATCGTCCGGGCATCGGGTTCGAGGCGCAGAATGCGCTGTATGCGGAAATGAAGAAGTTGGTTGGTAGCTAGCTGTACGTCCTTATGGCCGTTATTCGGGGTGATAGCGAAGAGCGATACACGATTGTTGACGCCGAGTATGTTGAGGTTGCAACGCAGTAAATTCTTTGCTTTTTCAAACAAGGGGTCAGGTCTAGTGTCGTAGCACTTACTTCCCGGATTTAACGCTCAGGCGGAGGGAGGGTAAGGCTATACTGACTCTGATAACCATGCGCAGAACGCGCTGTATGCGAAAATGCGCGAACTTGTGCCTGAAATCTGAAGCGTTTCCCGCAATGAAAAAACTGCAGCCGCTGTTCGACAGCAACCGTGCCTGGTCCGAGCGCATCCGCCGCCAGGACCCCGATTTCTTCAGCAAGCTCGCCCGCCAGCAGTCGCCGGAGTATCTGTGGATCGGCTGTTCCGACAGCCGCGTGCCCGCCAATGAAATTGTCGACTTGCTGCCGGGGGAGTTGTTCGTCCATCGCAACGTCGCCAACGTCGTCACTCACACCGATCTGAACTGCCTGTCGGTGATCCAGTTTGCCGTCGACGTGCTCAAGGTCAAACACATCATCGTGGTCGGCCATTACGGCTGCAGCGGCGTCGGCGCCGCACTGCGCGGCGACCGCATCGGGCTCAGCGACAACTGGCTGCGTCACGTGCAGGACGTGCGCCAGAAGCACGAAGCCCGGCTGCGTGCGCTGGATGGCGCCGCCCGTCAGGCTGACCGGCTGTGCGAACTCAATGTCATCGAGCAGGCCGCCAACGTCTGCCAGACGACCATCGTGCGCGATGCCTGGGAACGCGGTCAGGCGCTGACCGTCCATGGCTGGGTCTACGGCCTGCAGGACGGGCTGATCAGGGATCTGGATTTTTCCGCGACCGGATCTGACGAAGCGTCATCCGGTTACGACGCGGCAATTGCCCATTTGGGCTGACGCACCGGCCGCGTTTGCGGATCAGCCGATCGCGCGCGCGATCGCGTCGCCCATTTCTGCGGTGCGTGCCGTGCCGCCCAGATCGGCGGTCAGGAATTTCGCCTCGGCGATCACGCGTTCGACGGCGCGCTCGACCAGTTTGCCGGCTTCGAGTGCGCGCGGCTCGTTGTTCTTCATGCCCAGCCAGTCGAACAGCATCTTGCCCGACATGATCATCGCGTAGGGGTTCGCAATGCCCCTGCCGGCGATGTCGGGCGCCGAACCGTGCGTGGCCTGTGCCATCGCGTGCGTGCTGCTGGCATTGACACCGGGCGCCATGCCCAGTCCGCCCACCAGCCCCGCCGCTTCGTCGGTAAGGATGTCGCCATAGAGATTGGTGGTCACCAGCACGTCGTACTGCTGCGGTTTCATCACCAGGCGCAGCGCACAGGTGTCGACAATGACTTCCTCGAACTCGATGTCAGGGTAGCGCGCCGCGACCTTGCGGCATTCCTCGGCAAACAGGCCGTCACCCATGCGGTAGACCGTGTTCTTGTGTACCGCACTGACTTTGCGCCGCCGGTGGCGCGCCGCTTCGAACGCGGCTTCGGCGATCAGCCGGCTCTTGGTGCGCGTGGTCACGCACACGCCGATCGCCAGTTCTTCCGTCGGCATGAATTCGCCGTAGCCCTTGAACAGGTTGGCGTCGACCTTGAAGCCCTCGGTGGTTTCGCGCAGAAACAGCATGTCGATGCCCTTGTGCAGCGAAGGCAGATTGGGGTACGACTTGAACGGCTTGTAGTTGGCGTAGAGGCCGAAGTGGGTGCGGAACAGCGGGTGCGCATTGAGCCAGGTCGGATCATTGCGCGGATACTCGCGGTGACCGATGGGGCCCAGCACCCAGCCGTCGAGTGCGGTCAGCGTCTCCAGCGTGCCGGGCGGCACGGTATGGCCGAACTGCTGATGTGCACGGCGGGCGATCGGCACCGGCTTCCACGCGATGTCGAGTTTGGCGCGCGCCGCGGCTGCTGTCATGACCTTGATGCATTCCGGCACGACTTCGTGCCCGATGTCGTCGCCTTCGAGGATGCCGATGCTGAGCATGATGCGTACCCTGCGGATCAGATGATGCCGGCCGCGCGCAGCGCGGCAATCTCCGCTGCGCTCTTGCCCAGCAATCCGCGCAGCAGTTCTTCCGTATGTTCGCCGAGCAGTGGCGGCGGCACCCGGTAGTCGAGCGGTGTGCGCGAATATTTGATCGGGTTCGCCACCAGCGGCACCGACTCCGCCAGCGGGTGCGGCACGTCCACCTGCAGGCCGCGGTGCCTGATCTGCGGATTGGCGAACACTTCATTCAAACGGTGGATCGGACCACAGGGCACGCCCAGCGGTTCCAGCGCGGCGATCCATTCGGCTGTGGTCCTGCGTTTCATCGCCGGTGCAATGGCGGCAATGCAGGCGTCGCGGTTGGCGATGCGCAGGGCATTGTTCGCAAAACGCGGATCGGCCCCGGTGTCCGCAATACCGGCGACCGCGCAGAAGCGTTTGAACTGGGCATCGTTGCCGACGGCGAGGATCAGGTCGCCGTCCCTGGTCGGAAACGTCTGGTACGGGACGACGTTCGGGTGCGCATTGCCCATGCGTTTGGGCACTTCGCCGCCGATCAGGAAATTGGTGTTCTGGTTGGCAAGCCAGGCGACCTGGGTGTCGAGCAGCGCCATGTCGATGTACTGGCCGCGCCCGCTGCGATGGCGTTCCTCGATCGCGGCGAGGATGGCGACGCCGGAATACATGCCGGTCATCAGGTCGGCGATGGCCACGCCGGCCTTCTGCGGTCCGCCGCCAGGCAGGTCGTCGCGCTCGCCGGTGATGCTCATCAGGCCGCCCATGCCCTGCACCATGAAATCGTAGCCGGCGCGATCGCGCAACGGGCCGTCCTGGCCGAATCCGGTGATCGAGCAGTACACCAGTCGCGGATTCAGCGCCGCCAGGGTGTCGTAGTCGAGGCCGTAACGTTTGAGGTCGCCGACCTTGTAGTTCTCCAGCAGGATGTCGGCGTGCTGTGCCAGTTCGCGGGCGATGGCCTGGCCTTCCGGTTTTGCGATGTCGAGCGTGATCGACTGCTTGCCGCGGTTGGCGCACAGGTAATACGCCGACTCGCTGGTCTCGCGGCCGCCGCGATCCTTCAGAAACGGCGGTCCCCAGCCGCGGGTGTCGTCGCCCTTGCCGGGACGTTCGACCTTGATGACTTCGGCGCCGAGGTCGGCGAGCAGCTGCCCGCACCACGGGCCGGCAAGGATGCGGCTCATGTCGAGCACGCGCAGACCACTGAGCGGTTTTTGCGGCGTGATTTTTTTCATCAACCCGGATTTCTGCCGGCGAGCAGTTTGAAGACGGCGGTGTGGTCGGCGCCCGCAGGAAGGTCGTCGGCGGCGGCAGTCCAGAATGCTGCGCAGTGGCGTGCGAGATCGGCAGGCGTGCCGGTGGATGCGACGACTTCGAGCGCGGTGCGGACGTCCTTCGCCATCAGTGCAGTCGCGAAACCCGCGCCAAATGCGCCGTTCAACATCTGCTGCTTCACCTTGTTCTTCGTCGTGTTGTTCATGCCGCTCGAGGCGTTGATGATGTCGGTGGCGACAGCGGGATCGAGTCCGAACCGTTCGGCGGCGATGATCGCTTCGCAGGCGGCGACCAGTCCCGCCGCCGACACGTAATTGTTCAGCGCCTTGATCGCATGTCCGGAACCCAGCGGTCCGGCATGAAACAGCTGGCTGCCCATTTTGGCGAGCAGCGGCCGCACGCGTTCGAAAATTGCCTTGTCGCCGCCAACCATGATCGCGAGCGATGCGGCAACGGCGCCCTTGACGCCGCCCGATACCGGCGCATCGATGAATGGTGTGCCGCGTGCGGCCAGCAGCCGGCCCAGTTCGCGCGTGCCCAGCGGTGACGAGGAACTCATGTCGATGACCAGCGCCTGCTGCGGCGCACGCTCGAGCACGCAGTCCCTGAAACTGTCACTGTCGCCGCACAACGCCGTGCGCACGGCCTTGCCGTCAGGCAGCATGGTGATGAGGATGTTCGCCGCGGCGCCGACTTCGGCGAGGCTGGCGGCGACGGTGACCGCATGTTCGCGGGCCAGTGCCGCCGTACGCGTCGCGTCGAGATCGAAGACGACGAGCGGGTAACCGGCACGCGCGAGGTTGCCGGCCATCGGCGTGCCCATCGCACCGATGCCGACGAAACCGACGATGTCATTCGTGGTTGGCATAAAATATCAATAAAAACAATTAGTTATAATCACATCGGCAAGCTGGTACCCACATTGCGGCGGCGCGCGAGCTCGAGCAGCTTCGCCGCCGTGTAGAGATCCTGGATGCCCATGCCGTGCGATTCGTAGAGTGTGATGTCGTCCTTGCTGGCGCGGCCGGGCATGCGACCGGCAATGACTTCGCCGATCTCGGTCAGCGTGTCCCAGTTGATGCGGCCGGTTTCCGCGGCAGCGATCAGGTCGCCGCATTCGTTGCGCGCGGTGCCGCGCGAATCGACGGTGATCAGTGTTGCGCGCTGGACGGTTTTTGCATCGATTTCGCGGCGCGACAGGGCGTTGGAGCCCGCGGCATTGACGTGTTGTCCCGGCTGCAGCCAGTCGCCGTCGATCACCGGGGTCACCGATTTGGTCATGATGTTGACCAAGTGGGCGCCGCTGATCGCCTCCGGTGCCGAAGCCGCGGCAAGCACCGGGATGCCGAGCCTGTCGGCCATTTTTTTGCACCACGCCTCGAGTTTGTCGCGGGTGCGCGCATAGACACGCGCCTCGCGGATGTTCAGCGCACGCACCACGGCCTCCAGCTGGCCCATGCCCTGGTAACCGGCGCCGAGCTGCGCCAGCACGCTGGCGCCGGGATTGGCGAGATATTTCGCGGCGACGCCGCTGGCCGCGCCGGTACGGGTCATGCCGAGCAGCACGGCCTCGACGATGGCTTCGAGCTTGCCGGTCTGCATGTTGATCAGATGGACATAGGTGGCGCCGCGCTTGCCGGGCGGGGTGAAGTAGTATTTGAAGCCGATATAGCCGAGTTCCGGCGCGCAGGCCTGCAGCACATGCTGGATGCCGGCGGTGGTCTGGATCCGCGCGCGCGGCACATCGACGGCACGGCCCAGCGCGCGATCTTTCAGCGCGCGTTCGACCTGCTCGAGCGCGATGTCCATCGTCAGCAGGTCCTGCACGTCTTGTTCACCGAGAAACATCACCATGGTCGCGCTCTTATTTGTTGCCGGATTTTTTCGCTTCGGCACGGATCGCCGACAGCGTGGTCCGCGGCGTGATGGCGTCCGGATCCACCCGCACTTCAATCAGCGCGCTGGTTTTGGCGGCCCACGCCCGTTCGAACGCCGCGGCAAAATCGGCGGTCGCTTCGACGGTTTCGCCGTGCAGGCCGTAGGCGCGGGCGAGCGCGGCGAAATCCGGGTTCTTCAGCTGCGTGCCGCTGACGCGTTCCGGGTAATTGCGTTCCTGATGCATGCGGATCGTGCCGTACATGCTGTTGTTGACGACGATGAACAGCACCTTGACGTCGTACTGCGCGGCGGTCGCCAGTTCCTGGCCGTTCATCAGGAAACAGCCGTCGCCGGAGAAGGACACTACCGGACGTTCGGGATGGACGATTTTGGCGGCGACGCCGGAGGGCACACCGTAGCCCATCGCGCCGCTGGTCGGCCCGAGCTGCGTGCGGAATCCGGTATAGGGATAGAAGCGGTGCACCCAGATCGCGAAATTGCCGGCGCCGTTGGTGACGATGGTTTCCGGCGGCAGCCGCGTGCGCAGGAACGCGATGACCTCGCTCATGTTGACCTTGCCCGGCACCTTGACCGGCTGCTGCCAGGCCTCGAGCTCGGCGCGCGCTTCCCTGGTCCATGCGTCCCACGACGGTTTGACCGGTGCGAGTTTTCTTGCGGCTGCGGCGAATTCCGGCATGCCGCTGTTGATCAGCACATCGGCCTGGTAGACGCGGCCCAGTTCTTCGGCACCGGCATGCACATGCACCATTTTCTGCGCCGGGCGCGGAATCTCGACCAGCGTGTAGTTGGCCGTGGTCCATTCGCCGAGCCGTGCGCCGACGACCAGCAGCAGGTCGGAGTTCCTGATGCGCTCGGCGAGCTTCGGGTTCATGCCGACCGAGACATCGCCGACGTAATGCGGATCGCGGTTGTCGATCAGGTCCTGACAGCGGAACGAGGCGCCGACCGGCAGGTTGAAAGCGCGGGCGAAGGCCAGCATGTCGTCACAGGCCTGCCTGTTCCAGCCGCCGCCGCCCACCATCATGAACGGGCGCTTCGCCTTGCCCAGCAGGTCCCGCAGTTTGTGCATGTCGAATTCACCGGGGTTCGCGGCAACGCGCTGGTAACGGCCGGCGTTCGACGGCGGCGCCATTTCCGTCTGCATGTCTTCCGGCAGTGCCAGCACCACCGGGCCCGGACGGCCCGCAGTCGCGACATGGAAGGCGTGGCTCACGTATTCGGCAACCCGGTCGGCGCGGTCGATCTGTGCGACCCACTTGGTCATCGGGCCGAACATGCGGCGGAAGTCGATTTCCTGGAAGGCTTCGCGCTCGACGACATCGTTGCCGACCTGGCCGACAAACAGGATCAGCGGCGTCGAATCCTGGAATGCGGTGTGGACGCCGATCGACGCATTGGTTGCACCGGGCCCGCGGGTGACAAAGGCGATGCCCGGCTGGCCGGTCAGTTTGCCGTAGGCATCGGCCATGTTGGTCACGCCGCCTTCCTGGCGGCAGATGATGAATCTGAATTCGTCTTCGCGCTCGTATATCGCATCGAGCACCGCAAGGTACGATTCGCCGGGCACGCCGAACGCGAGGTTCGCGCCGTGGGTGATCAGTGAATCAACGAGGATTTGCGCGCCGGTCTGCAGCAACGGGCGAGTGCCGGATTTGGCCGTCATGAAGATTTCCTGGACTGTGGATTGGCGGGATGCGGGGACCGAAAGCCTATCACGTCCGCGGCGGTTCTGACCGCTATACTGCGGGACCGTGATGCATGGCGAGGAGGCAGTGATGGCGATGCATGAATTCATAAAATGGACTGCCACCGAGGCGGTCGCGCGACTGGAAAGCGGCGAGGTATCGCCGCTCGATCTGATCGATGCCGCGGAGGCGCGCATCGCGGCCACCAATCCGCAGATCAACGCGATGGTCACGCTGTGCTTCGGGCGGGCCCGGACTCAGGCGCAGCGATTGATGAGGCAGCCGCGGAGTGACCGCGCGCCGGGATTCCTGCATGGCCTGCCGATTGCGGTCAAGGACAATACCGACGTCGAAGGCGTGCGCTGCACGTCCGGTTCGCGCGTGTACGAGCACCGCATCGCGCCGGCCTCCGATCCGGTGGTGCGCCGGCTCGAAGCCCGTGGCGCGATCGTCATCGGCAAGACCAACTTGCCGGAGTTTGCCGCCGGCGGCAACACGTTCAATGACGTATTCGGTGCCACGCGCAATCCGTGGGATGTGCGCATGAGCGCCAGCGGCTCCTCGGGCGGCAGTGCCGCCGCGCTGGCGGCGGGGCAGGTGTGGCTCGCCACCGGCAATGACTTCGGCGGCAGCATCCGCACGCCGGCGGCATTCTGCTCGGTGAGCGGCCTGCGCCCCAGTCCGGGCATGGTGGCGCGTATCCAGAAACAGCCGTTCAACCCGCTGTCGGTCGAAGGGCCGATGGCCCGCACCGTGGCCGACGTTGCGCTGATGTTCGACGCCGAAGCCGGGTTCGATGCCCGCGACCCGCTGTCGCCGCGCGCACCGCTGCCGTCGTACGCACAATGCGCGGCCCGTGCGCAAAAACCGCTGCGCGTCGCCGTCAGCGCCGACCTGGGCATCGCGCCGGTGGTTGACCGGGAAGTGCGCGCGGCGATCGCGGCGATCGGCGAAAAACTCGCCGCCGATGGCGTGGTGGTGGAACAGACGCATCCCGACCTCAACGACGCCGCGAGGAATTTCCTGACGCTGCGCGGCGCGGTGTACATCGCGCGGATTGCCCCGCTGCTCGCGCAACACCGTGATGTGCTGAAACCGGAGGTGGTGGAGAACGCCGAATTCGGTCTTCGACTGAAACTCGCCGAGGTGGTCGCCGCCGAGATTGCGCAGGGCGAGATCATCCGCCGTGCCGCGGCATTTTTTGAACAGTACGATGCGCTGATCTGTCCGGCTGCCCTGTGTCCCCCGTTCGATGTGACCTGGCGCTACCCGGAACGATGGGCGGGTGTGGCCTTCGATGGTTACATGGGCTGGCTGGTGCTGACGTGTGCGATCACGATGACGGCCTGCCCGGTGATGGCGATGCCGGGCGGATTCACGCAGGGTGGCCTGCCGCTGGGGCTGCAGGTCATCGGCAAACCGCGCGGCGAGGCGGCGCTGTTTGGCCATGCGGCATACCTGGAGCAGTTGCTGGATTTTGCGCGGCGCACGCCGATCGATCCGCGTTGAGCAACGGCGGTTCGCGATGGCCGTTGCCCCATCAGGCTGCGGATTCCCTGAACCGTAGTGCCGGCGGGCCGGTCCTGCATGGACTGCATTAGCGCGTGCTGATATTGTGAACCCCATGAAACATGAAGGCTGCGGTTGCCACAACGCCGTGCGGGCGTCGCTACCGGGCGGCACAAACGGAGACGCCCGCGCGTGCTGACCAATATCAACGCCCGCCTGCGGATCGTGCTGCTGGTCATTGCAGCGGCGCTGCCGATGCTCGCCGTGTCGCTCTACGGGATCGTCGCGCAACGCCAGGCCGCAGAGGCGGCTGCGCTGGACGAGATGCGGCTGATCGCGGAATTGACGGCCCAGCGTCCGGAACAAATGATCCAGGGTGCCCGGCAATGGCTGTCGACGATGGCGGTGAATATCGATGCGCTGCTGGCAAGCCGCGGTGCCTGCAACGACTATTTCAACCGGCTGGCGCCGCAACTCGACGGCCTGTTCCACTCGGCCGGGGTGATCCTGCCGGACGGCGAGCTGTACTGCGATTCGGCGCTGGCGGAGAGCCGGGTTCGCGTCACTGCCGGTGACCAGCCGGTGTTCCGCACGGCGATCGCAACCGGGCAGTTCACCGTTGGCGAGTTCCGGGTCGGGCGCACCGCCGGGAAGCCGGGCATCGATTTCGCATATCCGGTGCCGGGGGCCGGCCGGCAGGTGCGGGCGGTGGTGTACGCCGCACTGAATCTGGAAAAGTTCGCGGAGTCGGGGGAATTTCAGCGCACCGGGACCTCGTCGCGCAGCGCGAACCGGCTGGTCACCATTTATGATCGCAATGGCATCGTGCTCGCCCAGTACCCCGAGGTGCGTTACCGCATCGGGGAAAAGGGCCAGAACCCCCGGGTCCTGGAACGGCTGTCGAGCGCCTATCACGGCGTGTTCACCGACATCGACCAGAAGCGCGTACAGCGTCTCTATGCCACGGAGTACGTCGGGCGCAATGCGGACGGCATCGCACCGCTCCGCGTGGTCGTCAGCATGCCCACGGCGGTGATCTTTGCGGAAGCGAACCGTGCGCTGATGCGTACGGGCATCGGCATCGTCCTGATTTCCGTGCTGGTGGTTGCCGGCGCGTGGTACGGTGCGGAGGTGCTGTTGCTGCGCAAGGTCCGCTCGCTGCTGGACATGGCCCACCGGGTGCGACACGGCGACTTCTCTGCCCGCGCCGGCCTTGGCGACGGGCGGGAGGAAATGGCACAGCTGGGCCGGGCATTCGACGGCATGGTCGAGGAACTGCAGCAGCGCGACCTGCGGCTCAAGCAGGTATTGCAGCAACTCAACGCGCAGGCCGTCAGCGATCAGCTGACCGGCCTGCCCAACCGGCGCTTCCTGTGGGATGCGCTGGAGGCCGAACTGATGCGTGGGCGTCGCAAACAGTCGCCGCTCGCGGTGATGATGCTGGACATCGATTATTTCAAGGAATTCAACGATCGCCGCGGGCACGAGGCCGGGGATCTCGTGCTGAAAAACGTGGCCAGTGTGCTGCGCACGGTGGTGCGCGGCTCGGACATCGTTGCCCGCCATGGCGGTGAGGAATTTGTCATCGTACTGCCGGAGGCGACGGAGGAGACGGCACGGGCGCGTGCCGAAGCGCTGCGCGCCGAGATTGCGGCGTTGCGGCTGACCTATGGCGGCGAGGCGCTGGAACCCGTCACGCTGTCGGTCGGTATCGCGGTCAGTGCCGACTCACACGAATCGGGCGAGGCACTCGTTCGCGCCGCGGACGACGCGATGTACGAGGCCAAGCGTGCCGGCCGCGACCGGATCGTACTCCGCAACGCGTGAGCTGCCCGGCGCCGGCACCGTACAAAAAAACCCCGGCTTGCGCCGGGGAAAAACAGGGGTTCGTTTCGCAGTGCCCTGCTCGGAGGAGTGATGGACTAGTTCCGGTTTGGCCCTACTGGATGCGTTTGCCGATCTCGTGACCGACGGCAACGCCGGCGCCTACGTGGGCGTTGGTCGGTGTTGTCGAGCAGGCACTCCGGGCCGGGATTCCGGCCAATAACCATGCAGCGAGGCTTTTTTTCACGGCGATTCCTGCAGTCTCATTTTCTGCCCCAACCCATCGCAGACATCGTGCCAGCAGAAAAATATCAACAAAAACAATGGGTTATTAATTTCCCGGTGAGCTTGACTGTCGTGGTTACCCGACATTTTCCGAAATTCATTGTTAACGATTTGTTTTTGAACGAATTTTTTGTCTCCAGTCGGAGACGGTGCGCCGGCGGCGCATTGCGCGTGGGCGGTTGCCATGAACTCGCCACCGCTGTCCGAAAGTCGACGCATTGCTGCGCCAGCCTGCCGCCGGTCAGGCAGGCGGCGACGCTCGTCGGCGCGGACCCGGGCATGGCTTATGCAGGTGATCTCCATTGCAACAAGCGCAGTACTGGAGGTGTGCCGTGGGTATGCTGTTATTCCTGTTGATGGTTTTTTTTGGTGCCGTGGTGCTGTGGTCGGGCTCGCGGCTGTACCGGTTGTTGCGCGATCGGTCGCAGGCCGGCGCATAAGCGTGGCGCGGGTGCCGGTGGGCGCGGCTGTTACCATTCCCCGCGCCATGTCGATCAACCGCAAATCCGCCGGTGACTGAGCCCGCCCGCAACAGCCTTGCGCCGGGCGTGCGTTGGCGCGAGGTGTGGTCATGGGCGATGTACGATTTCGCCAACTCCGGCTACACCACGGTGGTCATTACTGCCGTATTCAGCGCCTATTTTGTTGCCGAAGTTGCCGGCAATGCACCCTGGGCCACATTTGCATGGACCGCGGCGCTGGCGGTGTCCTATGCGCTGATCATGTGTACCGCGCCGGTGATCGGCGCCTGGGCCGATGCCCGCGCGGCCAAGAAAAGCCTGCTCGGTGCAACGACGCTGGGCTGCATCGCGTTCACCGCGGCGCTCGCGCTGATCGGGCACGGTGATGTGGCGGGCGGCATCGCGCTGATCATCCTGTCGAATTTCTTTTTCGGTTCCGGCGAGAACCTGATCGCCGCGTTCCTGCCGGAAATCGCCGAGGGCGAGGCGCTGGGCCGCGTATCCGGCTGGGGTTGGAGTCTCGGCTATTGCGGCGGCCTGGTTGCGCTGGGCATCTGCCTGGCCTACGTCACACACGCGCAGGGGCGGGGCGCGCCGGCAACGGAGTTCGTGCCGGTGACGATGCTGATCACCGCGGCGATATTTGCGCTGGCCTGCCTGCCGACGTTCCTGTTCCTGCGCGAGCGTGCGCAGCCGCAGCCCGACGGCAGCACTGCAGTGCGTGCGGCGTTCGCGCGTCTGCGCGAGACGCTGCGTACCGCGCATCGTTATCGCGATCTGCGGCGTTTTCTGGTGTGCCTGGTGCTCTACCAGGCGGGCATTCAGACGGTGATCGCGCTGGCCGCGATCTATGCGCAGCAGGCGATGGGCTTTACCACGCGCGATACCCTGCTGCTGATCCTCGTCGTCAACGTCACTGCCGCGCTGGGCGCTTTCGCGTTTGGCTATGTGCAGGATCGCCTCGGCCACGTGCCCACCATCGTGCTGACGCTGCTCGGCTGGGTGGTCACCGTGCTGCTGGCATGGCGGGCCGAGGGGCCGGCACTGTTTTGGGTCGCCGCGAACCTGGTCGGCGTGTGTCTGGGCTCGAGCCAGTCGGCGGGCCGCGCGCTGGTGGCTTACCTGAGCCCGCCGGGACGCCAGGCCGAGTTCTTCGGCCTGTGGGGACTGGCTGTGAAATTGTCCTCGATCCTCGGGCCACTGACCTACGGCGCGGTGACCTGGCTCTCCGGTGGTGATCACCGGCTGGCGATCCTGATCACCGGCGGCTACTTCATTGCCGGCATTGCCATCATTGCGGGTGTGGACGCCGGGCGCGGGCGCGCCGCTGCGCGCGACCTGCAGCCGGTTGGCGCTGACCGGGCCGCCCGATAGAATGGAATCAGCCATGGCATTCCATGCAGCGGCGGCAGTACCGATGCGATGCGCCGGGAGGCAACCACAATGACAGGAGAGCAACAGCCATGCTCGGATTTCTGACGGGGGACAAGGTCGATCATCCGATGGCCGATGCCAAACAGGCCAGGGCGATCATCGCCGACCTGCCGGCCGATCCATTGAAGGCGCTGGCGGAAATCACGCACTGGCTGGAGTCGCTGCGCGAGGCGCGGGCGTTCAGGGTCGAGCGGTTGTTCGACAATATCGACGTGCTCGATGCGACCGCAAAAAGCCACCAGCGCAAGCTCGCGCAGGATTATTTTTCGACCGTGCGACAGCAGAAATTCCAGGAAAGCCGGTTGTGGACCGGCAGTCACCTGTTCTGGCAGACGCTGAGCAACGCCTACCTCGAATGCGTTGCACGCTTCGATGCGGGCCGGACCGGCGGCACGATTTTCCGCAAGAATCTGCCGGTGATCGTGGCGCGCACCCTGCGTGCGCTGACGTTGCAGCTGAAATGGATCCTGGTGCGTTACGGGTCGGTGGATCCGCAGGTGTGGGCCGATATCGGACGCCTGTTCCAGATCGCCGAGGCATCCGGCTTCGCTGACAACCAGATTCAGATTTATCCGGGCGTCCACGGCAGCGGTTCGGTGCGCCAGGAATTCCTCAAGGCGGTGATGCTCGGCGTGTCGGCGACCGATGGTCTGAGCCCCATGCACCAGGAGCTGGCGGAGCGCCTGGTGGCGCATTTCTCGCCCGCCTTCCGCATGGCGCTGCAGCCGGGGCCGGGTTGCGCCTATGGTTTCGACATTGCCGGCGGCAAGCCGCCTTTCCGCATCGTCGGCGACAGGGCCCTGCCGCAGACTGTGCGGTTTTTCGGCGCCGGGGATGCGCTGGGGCAGCTGCAGAACGTCGAAGCGACGATCGTCGAAACCGGTGCCATCCCGTCGGGCGTGCACCTCGGCGGCAGCTACGACAGGGAGATGGTGCTGCCGGTGTTGCGCCATCTCGGCATGTACTGGTCGGACGACCTGCCGGCGCGTGGTGCGCAGCGCCGCCCCACGGCCACCCGGATGACGGTGCTGCATGGCATGGAAGAAATCCTGCGTGTGCTCGATCCCGACAACAGCGATGAACTGGATTTCAGCGGCGCCGATGCTGCGGACTCGAACGCGGAGAGCTGGATCGTCGAGAACGTCAGCGACGGCGGTTACGGCGCAATCATCCCGGCGGCGAAAAGCGACTGGGTGCGGGTCGGCGCGCTGATCGGCGTCAAGACCGAAACCGCGAAGCACTGGGGCGTTGGCATCATTCGCAGGGTCACGCGCGACGAGCATCAGCAACGCCGCGTCGGCGTGCAGTTGCTGTCCCGAGTGGTGATTCCCGTGCGCATCGGCAAGTCCGGCGGCGCTTTCGCATCAGGCCCCGCAGCGCCCGCCGCTACGGCGCTGCTGCTGTCGACCGCACCCGACAGCCGCGGTGAGGTTGGCGTCGTGCTGCGCGAAAGCAGCTACAACCCGCGCGACAGTCTGGACATGGTGGTCAACAACAAGGGCTATCTGCTGATGCCCTCGCGCCTTGCGGAAGGCGGCGAGGATTTCGACTGGGCGATGTTCAAGCCGATGGCGCGCGCCTGAGCACGGCCGGCGCGCGGGTGCTGCGGCTGCAGCAGGCCTGAAACCTGCCGCAGCCGCGGCTGCCGCTCAGAAGCCGACGATCGGCGCCAGTGCGTGTTCGATGCGCGCGGCCTGCGCATGGTTGATCATGCCGGCGAGGATGCTGCCGAAACGTTCGTCCTGCACGCCGGACACGATGTACTGCCAGCGGTACGCCCGCAGCAACGTGTCGCGGACGGCCTGCGCGTCGTCCGGCTGCAGCGCCCGGCCATGGACGGCGAAGAAGTACTCGGCATCTGCCGCGGACTGCATTTGCAGCAGCTCGTCGACCGCACCCACCAGTTCGATCAGATCGGTCACCGCGCGGTCGCGCTGCAGCATGGACAGCTTGGCGTCTTCGCGGATCCATTCCAGCTCGTCGAGGATGGCGTGCTGCGATTCCTCCTGCCAGTGGTAGCGGAACACGTCGCGCCACAGTTCCGACAGCTCGGGGTCATGGGCGATGCTCTGCCGGTAATGGGCCTGCGTGAACAGCTCGATGTCGCAGGTAAGCCCGAGCACGGCCCAGTTCGATTTGCCCAGCACCAGTCCGGCGACTTCATTGGGCTCGGGCAGGAAACGGTAACCGGCGGGCATCACCTCGGCCATCATGCTGTCGATGCGGCGGAACAGTTCCTGGTGTTTCAGTTCCTCATCGGTAAATTTCACCAGCGCTTCGAGCGCGAGCTGGTTGCCCAGCCAGTGGTCACGGCTGACTTCGAGCATTTTGGCGCCGATGAAACGCTCGACCAGTCCGAACATGTTGGCGTAGGTGCGGCCCTGGATCTGGCTGATGAACCTGCGCTCGTCGCCACTGAGAAACGGCAGGCCGTCGATTTTTGACAGCCCGTCGGGCAGGAATTTTT